>Ga0116227_10016510_pt1 | contig 10578 bp, 10 predicted proteins | sample S1TSphgellanicum_FD_89693 | JGI IMG/M metagenome (GOLD analysis project Ga0116227, IMG submission 89693) | Host-associated microbial communities from peat moss isolated from Minnesota, USA - S1T2_Fb - Sphagnum magellanicum MG | ecosystem: Host-associated > Plants > Peat moss > Unclassified...
AAATGTTCTTAAAGTGCGTTAAAAAGGAGTTCTGGGAAGTGGGACCCGGGGACCCAAAAAAAAGGAAGCCTAAAAAAAGGGGAAGAAAATTTAAACATCAAAAAAAACAATAAAAAAAAAAAAAAAAAAATACTTAAAACATTTCAATTTCAATTTTGGTATAATTGTAGTTTTAATCTTGTGTTAAGGAATATAAATTATTATATGTATAATAAATGAGAGAATCCAAACTGCAGATATGTCTCAAATTGAGTAAAATTAATGTGAATATCTTGTGCTTGGATAAATGGCAACCTCTATTTTTGCAAAGACAATTTAGGGGCATTGGAATTATACAAATGCTGGTCGAAAAATGGTTAATGCTTTTAACTAATAGAGAAATCCGCGAAGTCACCCTCTCTTTGGCACTCCTTACACCCCCTAACCCCTCTTCTAGTGGTATCTGTAAAGTAAGGAAATTTTATTAAGTCTCAGTATGAAATGCGGAAACTCAGTACGAGAAGCCGAATCTCAACATTTAATGCACAAGGTTCGAGAGGAATTATGAGCAGGTAGAAGCAGTGAAAATCTATGTAGCAACAGTGGGGGCGCCCAGGAAAAAAGAAAGACAGGATGAAATTCAAGAAACCATCATGTGTATGACCAAACTCAGGGTACTGGTGCTGTCTTTTGCTGACTTTATGCAGATCTCTAATGTGTGTTTGCTTGATGAATTTTGCCAATGGGCTTGGAATAAATGTAATACGACTTAAATTCACAAATGATCTAAAATGAAGGAATTTCATGTACATGAATAATGATTACTCAAACATATTCATTCAATTGATGCAAAATCAACCACCTGAACACAATATAAATAATTCATTATTGCAAACAACCTTTGTCCAATGGCTACTCTATACTATACAATGCTGATATCATAGTGATCTCAACAGATGTGAATAGTATATTTTCAATTTGCCTTACAAGGTGTAATTTCCTTGTCAACTTGAAACAGGAGGTTTACTGCAAAGAAATCGACAAATTTTTAGTAAACTAATTTGGGCCATCATGGTTGACAATGAATGTTTGTGTAAGTTGGCCATTATGTAGGGGAAGGCACTAACAACAATGCCTTCCCTTATACATACTTGGAGAAAGATCGTAAGTGTATTTTGAAGGTACCTTTTATGTGTAAATATTCCTCCTACAAAAGAGGAGGAATATTATGCCTTCTCTCCTCGAGCAAGAGGGAAATTATGCCTAGGGGGAAGATTCCTCCCACTCTAAAGGAGTCAGTCAAAGAACCCTCCTCATCCTTGTGATTTAGCCTATGCCTGTAGGTTCATGATGATAACCTTTGCCTTTTGCTTTAAGAGATGCATGCAGCTCCTGAGTGAGTGACATTTTCAAAATGCAGGACTGGGCTGGGCCATCACCTATTCCCAAGCCACACCCTTGGGCTTTATCCTACACAATGGGACCTTCTAAATACCACAAACAGCCAACATCCAACTTTGAGGTCATCAACAAGCCTAGAATGAATGTCCATAATGTTACATTCCAAAATGTATTTCACATTCTGGTATTGGAAAAATAATCAAATAAAGGAGATACGCCACATCTAGAACAAGGAAGATTGGAGGATGGTTTACAAGACCTAGAATGTAACAAGCTGGTCCAATTGACAATTGGATGTTTTGTTGTGGTATCCAAATATGATGCCCATTACTTTGTTCAAAGAGCAATTTCATGCAACAGAGGCTCAAAGGCATAAGTATATAGTTTGTTAAATCAAACACTTAATGATCCACCCAACATCCAGATACTTCTCTCCATACAGAAAAAAGTGACCACTAAAATCTTGCAAAGAAGAAAATGTTGCCTAAAACACTCCTAGCCAAGCTAATCCACAGCATTCCTGAAAGAACAGTGTTACAAATAGAGCACTGGTATAAGACCAGTTTGGCCTGGCTGTGTTTGGACCTTCATGTAAACTGGAATAACTCTCTGCAAAACATCACTTTGCTCTTTGTCTCCTCTGTGTCCAGCAAGTTAATTGCCTGATTCATGCTCACATGTGCAGTGAAAAGGTATCATCCTTCATTGGCCCACTCCAGCTTAAAATTGATGCTTTAGTTCAATAAAAGCTTGACACCAACCATTGGAACAAGATTCAAAACATTGTAGAATGGGTGAAGCTCTAAGCATCTTTTTGAAGAGAACTGGCCCTGAACAATAATGTCTTCCACACCTGCCAAATGACTATTTTCTCAAAAAACCTACTGAGGAACTGGGTCCCAGTTTCCAGGTGCTGCAGTCACACCATCCCATCCAGGTGCTGCGGCACCTTCCCAACCAGCAGGTACAGGTGCTACTGCCCCTTCCCACCCTGCTGCTGGAACTGCATTCATGACAACCATGAGAATAACAGTCAGCTTCACCTCCATCTCATGTACACAGCAGAAATCAATAAGGGGCTGACAGTGGGGACTGCACAAAGAGGATCCCATGCACTACAACTCAAACACCAGCAGTCACTCTTTGTTGCACAACCCTGGGCAATGCATTTGCAGATGCAGAGCTACCAGGACATAAGCACTCTAAAGCAGACTGCATATGGCATTGCTTTGGTAAGGCCTTTTGTATAGCAAACTAAAAAGACATTATTCATTGCTTGAATCAAACAATCTATACTACAGACTTCAAAAAACCAGGGAGTCATAGTTTAAACATGATGAAAACATGACAACTCCTTATATAGAGCCAAACAATGTCATGCTACAATGATGAATCAAAGGGGAATCAAGAGACCTGTTCTCAAAGCCAGAATGGAGTAGTGCTCAGATAGTACAAGGAAAGCTGAACAGTTACCAGATTGCTCATGGACAGAAAACAGCAGGCCCCCTTCAACAGGATTTGTATACAGGGTGCTAGAATCTGGAATAGGATGACCAGATTGTGCCACAAACTTTGCAGGTTGACAAACTCAACCTAAGAAATTGACATGGAGGGGGAGAACAAACCTTGATCACTCCATTCTGGGGCTGCAACTGCTGCAGGGATAGCAATAGATGCTACATCAGGCTCCCACTGGCCAGCAGCATCACCCTCCCACTGTGTATCAGCTCCAGGTATAGGAATCGGTGGTGCACTGTACTCAACAGGCACAAACTCAGCAACACCTCCCTCCTCCTCCTCACGGTCCTTAGTTTCATCAGGCTCCCGGTAGAAGAACAAATCAACCTGCACATAGTAATCACAATCTGAATTCGCATCCAACTTCCCACACAGAATTGTAATACAGCATAGGCAGTTTTCCACATGCTCTAAAAATACTGCAGCAACTCTAGCACAACTCCAGCAATGAAACTGAGGATCCAGAAGCTTGAGCAGCATGAAGATAAACAATGAATCCAGGAGCAGATGTTAACCATGACATCCCAAGGCTGAGCAGGAGTAATGGTGCCTCGCATTTGAAGGACCATGCGACCCAACAACCAGAAGAGGCACCCAATGCTGTGCTTCCCCTTGTTGTTGGCGGGAATAGATATGTCCACATGGCGCATTGGTGAGTCAGTGTCACAGAATGCAATCACAGGAATGTTTCCAAGAGCTGCTTCCCTAATTGGCTGCAACAATCACCAATCCAACATCTTTCAATATCCATCATGCCTTTTAAAAATAAAAATTCTCTTGAATAATGCAATCTCAACAAGAAAAATCCAATGACAAGTGAAGAAACAATGATATCTGATATACTCACCTGATGATCAGTTCGTGGGTCGGTCAGGATCAATAGCCGTGGCTCACTGAAAGTATTTTGGAGCTGATTGGTGAATGTGCCAGGTGTGTGCCTCCCTGCAATAGCCTGGCAGCCAGTATACTGGGCAAACTTAAGGACGGCGCGCTGTCCATAAGGTCTTGCAGACTGCACAATGATGTCCTGAGGATTCTCAATGGCAACAATCACCCGGGCTGCCAACTGCAGCTTATCCCATGTCTTGCCAACATTGATGATGAAAATACCTGCAATGAGATAAAAGCAGGTGAAACCAAGCATACACACTTCTCCCTGCTGCAACTTTTGCACCATGTTGACCGAGTACTAATCATCAATACCTGGAGAAAGAGGTGGGCACATTAAGAGTAGTCCATAAGAGTTACTTTGTTTTCTTTCCGGTCCTCTAAACCGTTCTCACGACGGTTCTCCACTCTAAAGCTAAGCAAACTAGACCCTAGTTACGTCATTTTCTTCACCAGAATGATTCTTTCCAAAAGTCCACAGGTATCAACACACAGGCAACAAGGTGCACGTAGGGCCGAGTGGTATCATATATCCAAAAAAAACAGACTACTATACATGGTTCTGCGCAGTTCACTCTTGTACCTGGCGTTTACATCACCAGCGCTACGAACGGAGAATTCCATAGTTCTTAAAACACAAAGCCAGAAGTGGTAGAAGCTATAAGAGAGAAGAAGAAGAGAGAACAGGAGAGGGCCTTGGTATTTGGCGTGGAGGAAAAGGAGAGTGAAATGCACACATACCATCAGAGCGGCGCTTCCAGACATAGCGTTCCATCTGGAAGTCGCAATTCTTGGTGCCGAGATGTACATCGGCAGCCAACATCATCTGCACGTCGGCCTCCTTCTGTGAGAGCACCATGGTGGTGGCTGCCGTACTGCGTGCCGCGTTCTGGCGTCTGCCAACGACGCTCAGAGCTTGCACACTAATTGCAAAACCAAGCGAGACGCAAAAGAGAGCTTCGTTCTTCGGAGCGGCTAATCTTACACCCACCCCCCCTGGGAAACCCTAACCCTAACCCTAAACCTGGACATACCCTGGTAGCGTACCCCTAACCCAATGCTCAGTTTACGTCTGCCTGGTACTGGAATTTCTCGATGTCCTGAACAATTTGATCGCTCCGAGCCGTCGGATTTATCAAATTTGACGGTTGAGACCAGCCCATCGTCGCACTCAACGATTCGAACGATCTGAGCCGTCAGATGTATCGATTTTGACGGTTGGGACGTCTCCGCCGGCGCTGCGCAGGGTGCGAGCGGACGTGCTGCTGCAAGCTTTGCTATGGCGTGTAGCACAAGCAACGAGTGCGTTGCGCGAAGAATTCTCGATTCTGATGGGTGTCAAGAGTAGTGCCGAGTGCGGAGGAGGTTGTCGACTCACTAAGTTTTTTCCAAGATTTGTATAAATGTACAGTCACGAGCAGTGGTGACTGGGCATGTAGGAAAAGCAGATAGATAGTTGTTGTGCTGATGATATTTGCTGGTGGTAGAACCATGACGACTCAATGGTTTTCATTTCATTTCGGGATCCAGGATTTCGTCTGATGTGTTCCAGGCTTGTTGTACTGGGTCGCAGATGATCTTGTAAGGGCTTTTGTTTTTAGCTTCCCGCCCTGGTTCGCTCTGGCGCCCTGCGTCATTTGCTAAGTACCTTCGGGTGAGTAGGCTCATGTGTAATTCTTCCGTCTGCACTTCCTCGTTGAAGAGTCTCTGAGCTTGAAACCCATGTCTTCTCTCTCTGTGAACAAGCAGATCAAATTGAGCAATTGATCTGACATTGCACTTGCATCTTGTTTCTCATGCAGTTTGTTGAGCTTGCTATAGGGGAGCTTGGAGAAACCTGAAGAGAAAGAAGATTTGCCCAAGAAGGAGATCTTTGGTCAGGAACCATCTCTGACATTATTTTGTTGCTGCATCAAACACAAGATATGAACAAAATTGTAAGTTAGGGTTTTTGGGTCTGAGCGCATTTCTGTTCTTTGATCCAAGGTACATGCCTATTTCTTAGAAGAATCAAAGTCTGCGATTAGCATCTGTTCATTCAAAAGAAGGTATATATGGTGCCAGTTGTACTGTAGAGATCGAACTTATGCAGCGTTTATATTTATTCCACATTATCTTTGGCGAGTGCTCTTCAATTTGCATCTGTTGTCTGGAATTTGTAGCAGCTTCGCACATTTTGCCACTACCAAGACATCTATCTGTGATGTGAAGAGTGGCAACTGCGACGGGATTCCAACAGAATCTTCCTCATTTGGTAGGCGGGTTCTGAGGGGCTCATGGTCGTCGTAGTCGTCGTCATGGATTGGTGTGAAGGTCGTCGGAGTTTTGATACTGCTGCTGCTACTAGTGGAGGTGTTTGTTGATCTGGTGGCAGTAAGCATGCTGTCTTAGACGCTTGGAGCAGGTTTGGAAAGATTTGATGTTGTTTGCTGGTACAATAGGTAGTGCTTTGGCGGGCAATTCTTGTGTCGACTAGTAGTAGTGCATACGAGGAAGAAGCATCTGGTGGTTGTTCCCGACGACAGTTTACGATTTCATCCTGGAGTTGGTCGTATGTCCAACAGCATTGCAAATCTGGGGTGGTGGGAGCGTCATAAGCATACTGACAGATTTGGCAGCATGACTGCACTGGTTGCACGGACAGGCCGTCATCAACAGCGTTACGAACATGGCTATCGTCTTGTTGCCGGGTGTGGATTCTCTGTCTTACATCCCTGTCTCGACTTCTTTTTTTTCCGATGTTTCTGGAAAGAACAAAAGTCGCAGTGAGAAGCAATGTGTCTGTACTGTTGTAAGGAGATTCTTGTGCTACAAGGGTTCGCAGATTTCGTGAGTAGTCACTTCTAAGGAACATCAGTCTGCATTTGTTCATTAGTTTTCCTCGTTTGGAACAAAGTTTTGTCTTGCAATCATCACACTCTTTCTCTCTCTTCTGGATCATGTCTTATGTTAGCTATTTTCCTTTAGTTCTGCCAGCAGCACTGTTTGTGGTTCCTCAGCCAAGCACTTTGTCCTTGATGTTTTTTGCATGTTGTAGTAGTTTAGGTCATTTTGACATTTTTTCTGTTTGGAAGTTCCATGATTAGAATGTCTCATGTTCATTCCAATATCTCAATGACTGCAAAGCTGGGGGTTATCAATAGTCAATTTTACAGATTCTTGAGACTTTGTAGGTGCAAGAAGTTTTTTGTCTTCCAGATGGTCAGTCTTATTGTCTTTCTGAAGGCAAGAGGCTACCCTTTAAAAGTTCTTCTAAAGAGAACTAGAGGGTTGGTTCTTAAAGAAAAATTCCTGGTTCGAATTTCTGCTTTTGGCATTTTCAGAATGATTTTGCTTTGGGTCATGTAAGTGGGGAGTTTCCTGTAAGCCCACTTGTTCTTGTTCTTAGTCTTTCACTGTTCTTTTCCCTATCTGTCTTTCTTTGTTTCTTTGTCTGGTCTTCGTTGTGGGGTCTGTTGCCAGCCAGTAGTATGGCTGAGTCTGGCCATTGCTTCTGGAATTGCAGCAGAAACTCAGTTTGTAGGATGGTGCTTGTCACCGGCCTTTACCCTCTGTAGAGAGCTGATGAAGTCAGTGGGGAAGTTGTGATAGTTAAGTCACTATCATACATACTACTGTTGATGGTCCCTGAACAGGTGTGAGACTGGCACTTTTGTTCATACTGGTATGTGTTTTCATTTTTTTGTTTGCTTTTTGTCTCCCCTTGTTTGGTTCTTTCTGTGGCTGCCTGAGGAAGTGTTAGCCTTGCTGCTTCTTCTTCATCGTGAGAATGGAGATTTCTCTATTCTTATGAAAGATAGTTTTCTGTTTGGAATTTGTTCACATTTTGAAGTGTTTAGTACTTTGGCCGCAACGCTAAGACCATTGCATTGTGAGTAATGACTTGGCATGTGGTTTTGGGAGAGGGGGGTTGGATCAGGTGCATACCATATCGGTACAGACCAGCAGGAGATAACAAAACAGTAGAGGTTCTCATGATCACATCACAAAGAGGCGAAGGTCTACTATTTCCTAAGGTTTGTACTCCTTAAGCCGGTGAAGAGTAGGTCTAATTTGTGGGTGGGGGGTGGAAACATCAATTTGAGAACCACAGGAGCTTTCTGTGTATACGTCTACAAACTAACAGAATGTTTGTGAGTGGTTGATCTCTAGTACAATTTTTTCCACATTAGTGGATGGTGGATTTGTAGTAGTTGCTGCTACAAATCTGCTAGTATTCTCCAGCTTGCTCTATTTGTTCCTTTTTGTTTTCCCTGATCTTGCAATTCATGTTTAGCATGTGCAGAGAAGCGGCCTTTTTCTTGGGGTCTTCTCTGCAAACGGCATCTTTTTTTTCAGCAATAAGCATTGATGCTGGTTTGGAACCTAGTTCCCTCAGCTCTTAAGATCAGTTGGTGATCATACCCAGCTTGTGCTGATTTGCTCTTAATTTGCAGGCATTGACATAAAACATGCTAATATAGAAAAGTTTGCTTTTGTCTGCATTGGTGGGATTGATGCTTGTTTGCAGGGTGGTTGGGAGACTGATGAGACTGTGGAAGAGGCAGCTTGCCGGGAAGCTCTTGAAGAAGCTGGTGTGCGTGGTCTTCTCCAGGTGCTTGTCTGCATGGTCTCTACATCAATTTTAGTGCAAGGTTAACATGAGCTGACAATGTTACTAAAGAATTCACCAAGTGCTATGTGCAGGGGAAGCTAGGATCCTGGGACTTCAAAAGCAAACGTCAGCAAGGAGTTTTCTGTCCAGAAGGGCTGTGTCGTGCTCACATGTTTGCACTAGCAGTCACTGAACAGCTTGACAATTGGCCAGAACAGCATGCTCGTCATCGGCAATGGGTGAGCTTAACTCCTATTTTGCCTCACTTCCAGTGGTCTTTTGTGCATTGTTCTACTCATCTCAGATAACACCATGAAAGCCTATTCAACCAGTCTGCCATGGCCATTGGATCACATCTGAAATGTTGGAGGCATGTCAACATCATATTAATAGGTTAAAGTTGACTTTTTAGTTAATATGTTGAATCGGTTCATAGCTGCATTTCTGAGGATACCATGGATGTTAGCTCTGTACGTGTAGACCCTGGATGTCTTAATGTTTTGGGGACCAGCGAAAGAAACAATTTATATGATGTGTCCATGGGTGGTAGTATGATGCTGATAGAGGGGGTGGGGAATTGTGGGGAGTGCGGGTGCTGCAGTTTGCAGTGACAGAAGCTGGAGAGCTGTGTCGGCATGATTGGATGCGGGGAGCACTTGCTCAGTGCATTGCTCACTTAGCCAGTGGGTCTTCAACATCAGTCAACACTACCTGAACTTTTCCTGATTTTGCCTTCCCATTTGCATATTGTAGACCACTAACATGTTACTTGTGTCATTAGTTGAGATGTCACCACAGAAGAGGGTCAGATGGTGCTGAACAAGGGTGCCACCAATTAACAGTAATCCAATAGATGATGCCCAACCGGGCACTCTAGGAAACAGTGGGTCCAATTTCACAACCCCTAAAGTTGGATCAAGCTGATTTGTTATTCCTTCTAGTTGTATGCAAGTGATGTCACACAAATGACAGTTCTGGATGCCATTACTTGCCATTAACAGGTAAATTACTTGGTATCTGCATTAGCATAGGTCTGGTTTTGATTGATGCTGATTATTCCAAGGAAGAAACAGCCTTGCACACTTGGATAGCAAGCAACCATTGATTGGACTCATTAGCTGAGGATCTAAAATTTCCCAAGCCAACCAACATAAGTCCTCAGGAAGACTGGTGTCTGATTGCTTTCATAGAGATGGTAGCAGACTTATCAACATCTTTGTTACCATGACTAAGTCATTTGAACAGATACATTCTATGCCTCCCACACTTGTGAAATTCTCAGGAAGGTAGCCATAATTTCAGTTGGCCTATCAATTTGGCAAGCAGTTAGTGAGTATTTCTTATAATGTTGGCCTTTAATGTTCAGTGAAGATGTTTTCAATGTTGTATGCTGGAACACAAGTTGCAATGTCGGCCTTTAGTTTTCAGTGATGGATGAATGTAATGGGTTTAGGGTTAAATTCCTCAATAAATTTTCCATTAAACATCTTCAATGTAAAGGGTGTTGAAATTTTTACCCACCTACCCCCTACCTCCTGCTTTTCCCTTCCTTCCACGTTCCTCTCCGTTTTCCTGCTCATAATTTCTTCTTCTTTCTTTGGGAGCTCGTTCTATTTTCTGTGTTGTGTCTGTATTTGAAGTTTTTGGTGGTCTCTTTGTTCTTTTTATTATTTTTTTTTTTCTTTCTTTCTTTTGTCTGTGTGTGAGTGTGTTTTAAGTTGTGTGTGTGGAGCTGTGAAAGAGGAGGATAGGAGCAGAAAAAAAAAGGGGAGAAGAGAGATGAAGAGGAAGAGCAACATGAGCAGCAACTGGAAGGGGTGAGTCTCTTGCAGTTCAACCCTGCAAACTAACAATGGTAGTAGAGGTTTGTTGCCATCATTGTGAGCTCTTGATTACAATAAAGGTTTGCTACCTTCATTTTTTCTTTTGCTTTCAGTTTTTTTCTCCCTGTTTTTTTGCTACTTTTTTTAATACTGTTTTTTTTCTGGCATTTCAATTTTTTCTGAATTTTTTTCTTATTTTTTCTCTTTTTGTCCTATATTTTATTTTTTATTTTTCAGTAAATTTTTAAATTATGGTTTTATATTTCCTTTTAAATTTTCTGAACTATTTAAAAATTGAATTTCTATCTTGATTGGTTTTTTTTTTTTTTTTTTCGGTTTTTTTGTTGGTTTTTTTTTTTTTTGTTTTTTGGGGTT
>Ga0116227_10016511_pt1 | contig 10578 bp, 10 predicted proteins | sample S1TSphgellanicum_FD_89693 | JGI IMG/M metagenome (GOLD analysis project Ga0116227, IMG submission 89693) | Host-associated microbial communities from peat moss isolated from Minnesota, USA - S1T2_Fb - Sphagnum magellanicum MG | ecosystem: Host-associated > Plants > Peat moss > Unclassified...
CTCGCACCCCGTTGTTTTATACACCAGTTAGTTCACAAAATACGCCAGCCGGGACAATGCCCCCCGCAGGCGGCAAGAATGCTTAACGGAGAGGCCGAATGAACGGCATATATGCGCTCATAATCGGGGCGAATCGTGGTTACAGCCGCCTCGTGACCGCCGCTGCAAATCTGCCGTGGCCGGTCGCATGAAGCCCTCCCGCAAGCGCCTGACGATCCTGACGCTGATCTCGCTGGCCACGCTCATCAACTATCTCGACCGTTCGGTGATGGGCGTTGCCAAGCCGTCGCTGGTGGCCGAATTGCATATTTCACCCGAGGTGATGGGGCTGATCTTCTCGGCTTTCTCATGGACCTATGCCATCGCGCAGATCCCCGGTGGCTATGTGATCGACCGGCTCGGCACGCGCATCACTTACGCCCTGTCGCTGGGCCTCTGGTCGGCCATGACCGCGCTGCACGGGCTGATGACCGGTGTGACAGGGCTGGTCTCGGCCCGCCTCGCGCTGGGTCTGGCCGAGGCGCCCTGCTTCCCGGCCAACAGCCGCGTGCTCTCGACATGGTTCCCCCAGCAGGAGCGCGCCAAGGCCACCGGCGTCTACACCGTGGGCGAGTATATCGGGCTGGGCCTGCTGATCCCCGTGCTGGGCTGGATGCTGAACACCTATGGCTGGCGCTCGCTGTTCTTTGCCGTGGGCGCGCTGGGCATCATCTTTGCCGTGATCTTCCACCGTATCTATCGCGAGCCCGCCGAAAGCGGTGCCAATGAAGCCGAACTCGCGCTGATCGAGGCGGGCGGCGGCTTTGCCGGCAAGACGCAGAGCCTCGATTTCAGCTGGGGCCGCGTCTGGCAATTGCTCACCAAGCGCCAGATCGCGGGCGCGTCCATCGGCCAGTTCTGCTCCAATTCGACGCTGGTGTTCTTCCTCACCTGGTTCCCTTCCTATCTCGCCGATGAGCGGGGGATGACCTTCATCAAATCGGGCTGGCTGGTGTCGCTGCCCTACATCGGCGCGTCGCTGGGCGTGCTGCTGGGCGGCTGGTGGTCGGACTGGCTGATCCGCCTGACGGGATCGCCCACCATCGGGCGCAAGCTGCCGATCATCACCGGGCTGCTGCTGTGCTCGACCATGGTCGCGGCCAATTTCCTGCAGAGCAACAATGCGGTGATCGCGGTGATGTCTGTGGCCTTTTTCGGTCAGGGGCTAGCCGGGCTGGGCTGGACATTGCTGTCCGATGTCGCCCCGCGCCAGATGATGGGGCTGACGGGCGGCCTGTTCAACTTCTTCACCAATCTGGCGGGCATCGTCACGCCGCTGGTGGTGGGCTTCGTGGTGGGGGCGACGGGCAGCTTCTATTTCGCCCTGGCCTATATCGGCGCGCTGGGTGTGCTCGGCACACTGTCCTACCTGCTGATCCTGGGCCCGGTGGAGCGCGTGACCATCGATTGATGGAGCGCCGCCCTCACCCTGTTCAACCCTGCCGAGCCAACTCGGTCTTCTGATGAAAGCTGACTATGGTCCTGTCTCCCCCTGCCCCGCAACGCGACCGGCGCATTCTGGTCGGTCTGGTCGGGCGCGGCATTCTGGAAAGCCGCACGCCCTGGATGCATGAGCAGGAAGGCGATGCGCAGGGGCTGCGCCTGCTCTATTCGCTGTTCGATTTCACCCATCGCGGCTGGGCCGATGAGGATCTGCCCAAACTGCTTGACGCTGTGCAGATGGCGGGCTTTGCGGGCCTCAACATCACCTTCCCCTTCAAGCAGGCGGTGCTGCCCTTGCTCGACGAATTGTCGGAGGGAGCGCGGGCCATCGGCGCGGTCAACACCATCGCCTTTCGGGACGGCAAGCGCATCGGCCATAACACCGATGTGTCAGGCTTTGCGCAGGGCTTTCTCGATGGCCTGCCCGGTGTGCCGCTGGGCCGGGTGCTGCAACTGGGCTGCGGCGGCGCGGGATCGGCCACCGCCCATGCCCTGCTCTCGACCATCGGCGTCGAGCATCTCGACCTGTTCGACACCGATAAGGCGCGGGTCCAAGCCCTGCGCGACCAATTGGCGAACGCCTATGGTGCCGAGCGCGTCTCCATCGTGGAAGACGCCATACAGGCGGCAGGCAAAGCCGATGGCATCGTCAATGCCACACCCATCGGCATGACCAAGCTGCCCGGCACGCCCATCGATGTCGCCGCGCTGAAACCCGATCACTGGGTGGCCGAGATCATCTACTTCCCGCTGGAAACGCAGCTTTTGGCTGCGGCCCGTGCCCTGGGTTGCCGCACGCTGACGGGTCAGGGGATGGCCGTGGGGCAAGCCGCCGATGCCTTTGCCCTGTTTACTGGTCAGGCACCGGATCGGGCCCGTATGGCCGAAAGTTTCGGGGCCTTCGCGGCAGGCTGACCGACATCCTTAACGCAATGAGCCCGGCGCAACGGTTTTCCCCGCTGCGCCGGGCTTTTCAATGCTTAATAGGCGCGCGCCACATAAATACGCTCGACCGCCGTTTCGCCGGTGAAGGGGCACTGCCCTTCGGCAGGCGCGGCGTTGAGATCCGTGTTGCGGATCGTCAGCTTGAGCGCCTTCAACTGCTCGACCACCTTGTCCAGCGCAGCGCCGGTGGGGCGCGACCAGTTCAGCTCGACCCAGCCCGGATAGCGCTGATCTTCGGCAAAGAAGCTCGCCAGCGCATCGAGCGAGGTGATCCCGGTCGTGATGTTGGCATCGCGGCGCGCCGTGGCCTCGGCATGCAGGCTGGCCTGAATGCTTTCCAGCTCGGCGGCGGCGGCGGCGATGAAGGCATCGCGCGTCTGGCCGACGAAATTGACCTTGCCGTCATCCTTCCACACGCGATCACGGCGCACCGCCGAAACCATACCGCCGGCCGCATCGCGCCCACCGATTTCCAGAATGATCGGCGCGCCCTTCTTGACCCAGGCCCAGCGCTTCTGCGTGGCCTTGCCCGCCCGCTTGTCGAGCAGCACGCGGATCGGCTCGCCCAGCGCGGACTGCTTCGCCAGTTCGCGGCGCAGCTCTTCGCAATAAGCCAGCAGAGCCTCGTCGCCCTCTTCCTCGCGCAGCATGGGCAGAATGATGATCTGATGCGGCGCAATGGCAGGCGGCACGCGCAGGCCATCGTCGTCGCCATGGGTCATGATGACGCCGCCGATCATGCGGGTGGAGACGCCCCAGCTGGTGGTATGCGCCAGCTCCTGCACGCCTTCCTTCGACTGATAGCTGATCCCTGCGGCCTCGGCAAAACCGGTGCCGAGGTAATGGCTGGTGCCCGCCTGCAGCGCCTTGCCATCCTGCATCATCGCCTCGATGGAATAGGTGGCGACGGCGCCGGGGAAGCGCTCATTCTCGGGCTTCTCGCCCGCCACGACCGGCATGGCCAGCACGTTTTCGGCAAACTCGCGGTACATTTCCAGAGCGCGCAGCGTTTCGCTCATCGCATCGGCGCGATCGACATGGGCGGTGTGGCCCTCCTGCCAGAGGAACTCGCTGGTGCGCAGGAACATGCGGGTGCGCATTTCCCAGCGCACGACATTGGCCCACTGGTTGACCATCAGCGGCAGGTCGCGCCAGCTTTGCACCCAGCGGCTCATCGCGGCGCCGATCACGGTCTCGCTGGTGGGGCGCACGATCAGCGGCTCTTCCAGCTTGGCCTCGGGGTCGGGGATCAGCCCGCCCTTGCCATCACCGATCAGACGGTGATGGGTGACGACCGCCATCTCCTTGGCGAAGCCCTCCACATGGTCGGCTTCCTTGGAGAAGTAGCTGAGCGGGATGAACAGCGGGAAATAGCAATTGTCGACGCCGGCATCCTTGATGCGCGCGTCCATCAGCTTCTGGATGCGTTCCCAGATGCCGTAGCCCCATGGCTTGATGACCATGCAGCCGCGCACGCCGCTTTCCTCGGCCATTTCGCCTTCGGAGACGACCTGCTGATACCATTGCGCGAAATCATCGGCGCGCTTGACGGTCAGGGCGTGGCGGATCTTGGGGTTCGAAGCGGTGGCGTTCTGTGTCATGCGCGCCGCATTAGCTTGGCCTGCGCGGGAGTTCAAACCCTCTCGACGCGCAACAAACGCAAAAATCGCCAATATCTTGCCATGGCGATCATGGCCGGGGCGAGGATCAGCGCCCCGCCCGACCGAAAGGGCTTATTTGCCCAGCGAATCCAGCTTCTTCTGCATCATCAGCATCTGCTCGCGCAGCGCATCGAGTTCGCCGCGCGTATCGGCGGCCTTCTCCGGCTCGGCAGCGGGAGTGGCGGTCGGCGCGTCATCCTTGGGAACAACGCCGTCAGCCCCCGGCATGAAGGCAGCAGCGGCGGCCTGGAACATGGCGATGTTCTGCTGGGTCAGTCGGGCCAGCGGATTGGTCTCCATGCTGTCCTCAAACGCCTTGCGCAGCTTGAGCTGGTTGGCGCGGAACTGATCCATGCTGGCTTCGAGGTAATGCGGGATCAGTGCCTGCATCGAATTGCCATACATGCCGATCAGCTGGCGCAGGAAATTGACCGGCAGCATCTGCTCGCCGCTGGCCTCTTCCTCCATGATGATCTGGGTGAGGATCTGATGGGTGATGTCCGATCCCGACTTGGCGTCGAGCACGCGAAACTCAATCCCCTCACGCGTCATCTTGGCCAGATGGTCGAGCGTGATGTAGCTCGACGACTGGGTGTTATACAGCCTGCGGTTGGCGTATTTCTTGATGATGACGGAGTTGTCTTTGGAGCCCGCATTGTCAGCCATCAGTCTGTCCTACTCCCGTTTCTGAACGGCAGTGTGCACTCAAAACTCCATGGGTGCAACACATTGCTGCGCAGCAGCACGGCAAAACGCAAGTTTAGCCCGCACGTGCGAAACGGCGCCCCAGACCGGTCAGAAGTTCGTATTGCGACAGGCCCGTCAGCGCAGCCGAACGCGGCAAGTCATAGGCCACATCCAGCCAGTCGCCCTCGACCAGATGCGGCGCCCGCGTCAGATCGACAATGGTCAGATCCATCGAGACACGCCCCAGCACGGGCAGATCGGTGCCGTCGCCGGCGCGCAGCACACCCCGGCCAGACCAGCAGCGCAGATAGCCATCGGCATAGCCCAGCGCCACCGTCCCCAGACGCATCGGCGCGGGAGCGGTGAAGGTGGCATTGTACCCCACGGTATCGCCTGCCGGGATCTGCCTGACCTGCAGCAACGCCACCTGAGGCTTCACCACCGGGCGGATCACCTCGGTCAGTTCGGGCCGGGCTATGCCGCCATAAAGCGCCAGACCGGGCCGGGTCAGATCGCCATGATAGGCACTGCCCAGCACGATGCCCGCGCTGTTCGCCAGCGCCGCGCGCTTGTGAGCCAGCAGTCCGAGCGAGGCCTGCCACCGCTCAAGCTGCAGGGCGTTAAGGGTGCTGTCCTCATCCGCGCTGGCCAGATGCGAATGCAGCACATCCACCTCCAGCCCCGCCAATTGCGCCAGATCGCCCGCCGCCAGCCCGAGCCGGTTCATACCCGTATCGACCATCACATCGCAAAAACCGCCGCCCGCCTCACGCCAGCGCCGCGCCTGATCGAGCGAGTTGAGCACCGGTCTCACGCCCGTCGCCTTGGCGAAAACCACATCGGCGTCGCTTAAAGGCCCATGCAGCACGGCGATGCGGCGCGGATCGACCAAATCGACCAGATCCGCAGCTTCAGCCCAATGGGCCACGAAGAAATCCTCGCAGCCCGCCTGCGCCAACAGAGGCACCACCCGCCGCGCGCCCAGCCCATAGGCATCGGCCTTCACCGCCGCTCCGGCCCGCGCCGCGCCGGACAAGGCATTCAGCGCCTGCCAATTATGCGCCAGCGCCGCACCATCGATGGTCAGGCGCAGGGGAGCAACGGGGCACGGCATTGTCATTTCAAACCTCGAAATCGTCGCGGGGCGGATCGGCGTCGGCGATCGCCAGTCTCATGCTGCCATGGCTTGCAGCACGGCGCGCCAGCCCAGCAGAAAGGCACCATGACGCCCCGGGTAATCACGCACGGCAGCCAGCGCCTCCAGCCCCGGCCAATCCGGCAAAGCGCCATGGCCGCCAAGCCAGGTCACGATCTCACCCTCGGCCTTGGCGATATCCGGTTGTGTAAGGCCCACCGCCGCGCGCGCCATCAGGCTGGCGGCCGCCTGACCAATGGCGCAGGCCTGAGCGGCAACGCCGATACGGGTGATCGCGCCGGACTCATCCAGTGCGATCCCCACCCGCATCCGGCTGCCGCAAGAGGCCGAGCGTGCCTCGCCGATCAGCGGCAGATCGCCCGTCATCGGCCAGCGCGCCAGATCGAGCGCCATGGCCAGCACCTCTGGCGAATAGAGAACCGTGGCGGAGGCCAAGGCTCAATCGGCCTTGTGATGCGTGCGGTGGTGGGGCGTGACGTGGCGTTTGGGCGCCTCATCATCGCTGCTGGCCGAACTGTCGACATCGGCGGCATCGGCGGCGGCCTTGCGGCGCTCCGACACGATCTTGAGCAGAGCGCTGCTGCTGGCGTTGACGAAGGGATAGGTCCGGCTCTTGGTGATCCATTCGGGCCGACCGCCCACACCCCATACTGTATCGTAGAACAGCACGATCAGCGAAAAACCCGCCACCACGATCAGCGTGCCCTTCACCGCGCCGAAGCCAAAGCCCAGCACCCGGTCAACCGGCCCAAGGATCGAACTACGCGCCGCGCCGCCAAGATAGCGGGCCAGAAAGCGCACCAGAAAATAAGGCACCAGCAGCAGGAACAGGAAAGCAGCGACATCGGCACCAGATTCCGAGCCGATGTGCGGCAACAAGGCTTTTGCCAGCGGTGCCTGCAGCAGATGAACAGCCGCCATCGCCACCATAAAGGCGGACAGCGAAATAGCTTCCTGCACGAAACCGCGCAGAAAGCCGAGCGAGGCAGCGGCGCCCACCACCACGAAAACAGTCACATCAAAGCCGGTCATATGGAACCGGACTATTCGCCCCCAAGGATGCGGTCAACGAGATTTGGCAGGAGTTGCACGCTTGTATGGCGCCCCCCTGTTTCCCTGGCGGCGCCATTCTTGCCGGAGAGCGATTTGTCCTCCGGCCCGAAGGCATGGGCAAAGCCAAGTTTGGCCGATTCCCGCAGCCGCAGACCCGCATGGGCGACAGGCCGGATTTCCCCCGCCAGTGACACTTCGCCGAACCACACCGCCTCGCGCGGCAACGGCTTTTCCGCCAGCGCCGAGACCAGCGCGGCGGCCACCGCCAGATCGGCGGCGGGGTCGGCCAAGCGATAGCCGCCCGCCACATTGAGATAGACTTCCGCGCTGGAGAAATTGAGCCCGCAACGCGCCTCCAGCACCGCCAGCAGCATGGCGAGGCGGCCATTGTCCCAGCCCACCACCGCGCGGCGGGGCGTGGCGCCCGATTGCAGCCGCACGATCAGCGCCTGAATTTCCACCAGCACCGGGCGCGTACCCTCCATCGCCGGGAAGACCGCGCTACCCGCAATGGTGTTCTCACGCCCCGAAAGGAACAGCAGTGAGGGATTGCCGACCTCGGCCAGACCGTGCCCTTCCATGGCGAACACGCCAATCTCATCAACCGGGCCGAAGCGGTTTTTGAGGTTGCGCAGGATACGGTATTGGTGGCTGCGCTCGCCCTCGAAGGCCATCACCACATCAACCATATGCTCCAGCACGCGCGGGCCCGCGATGCTGCCATCCTTGGTGACATGGCCGACCAGCACCAGCGCCGTGCCGTTTTCCTTGGCGTAGCGGATCAACTCGAAGGCACAGCCGCGCACTTGGCTGACCGTGCCCGGCGCGCCCTCGATCTGGTCGGAATGCATGCACTGAATCGAATCGATCACCAGCAGCGCGGGCGGCTCCATATCGCCCAAAGTGGTGAGAATATCGCGCACCGAGGTGCTGGCCGCCAGCTTGATCGGCGCGCTGGCCACCCCCAGCCTTTCAGCGCGCAGGCGGATCTGGCCGGTGGCCTCCTCGCCGCTGATATAGACGGCAGTGCCACCCGCTTTCGCTACGCTGGCGCTGGCCTGAAGCAGCAGGGTCGATTTGCCGATGCCCGGGTCGCCGCCCATCAGGATCGCGCTGCCCGGCACCAGACCGCCGCCCAGCGCGCGGTCGAACTCATCGATGCCCGTCGAGCGCCGGACCAACGCTCTGCCCGGCATATCCAGCGGCTCGAAGCTGATCGCCCTTCCGCCGCTGGACAGGTCATGCTTGGCCGAGAAGACCGTTGCCGGGGCCTCCTCGGTCAGCGTGTTCCACTCGCCGCAATCGACGCATTGCCCCTGCCAGCGGTTGGTGACACTGCCACAGGAGGAACAGACGAAGCGACGTTTGGGTTTAGCCATCAGCGCTGCGTAAATGGAACGTAATGAGAACGCAAGCGCGAACTCACTCGCGTATATCGTTCCAGACATCCTTGATGCGGTTGAAGAAGCCCTTCACCTCGGGGCATTCGTCACCGGTCTCGCTGGCCTGAAACTCGCGCAGCAATTCCTTCTGGCGGCCCGAAAGTCGGGTCGGCGTTTCCACAGCCACTTCCACCACCAGATCGCCCACACCGCGCCCGTTCAGCACCGGCATGCCAGCCCCGCGCTTGCGCAACTGCTTGCCCGACTGGATACCCGCCGGGATCTCGATCTCATGCACCTTGCCATCGAGGCCCGGGATCTCGATCGAACCGCCCAGCGCGGCGGTGGTGAAGCTGATCGGCGCGCGGGTCAACAGCGTGGTGCCATCGCGCTCGAACACCTTGTGGCGCTTCACATGCAGGAAAATGTAGAGGTCGCCCGGAGGCGAACCGAAAGGCCCCGCCTCACCCTTGCCGGTCAGGCGGATGCGCGTGCCGGTGTCGACGCCCTTGGGGATCGAGACTTCCAGCTTCTGCTTCTGGTCCACCCGGCCCTCGCCACCGCAAGAGCGGCAGGGCTTTTCGATCACTTCGCCGCGACCGTTGCAGGTTGGGCAGATGCGCTCCACCATGAAGAAGCCCTGATTGGCGCGGACCTTGCCGTGGCCGCCGCACAGGTTGCAGCGACGCGCGCCGGTGCCGGGCTCGGCGCCCTTGCCGTGGCAGGGCTCACAGGTCGTGGAGACCTCGATCTCGATCTCGACATCCTTGCCGTGGAAGGCTTCGTCGAGGCCGATTTCCAGATCGTAGCGCAGATCGGCGCCGCGACGCGCCTGCTGGCGCCCGCCGCCGCCGCCGAAGGCGCTGCCGAAAATCGTCTCGAAGATATCGCCGATGTCGCCGAACTCGGCGCCCTGACCGCCAAAACCACCGCCACCGGGGCCGCCGTTCTGGAAGGCGGCATGGCCGAAACGGTCATAGGCGGCGCGCTTCTGGGGATCTTTCAGGCAGTCGTAAGCCTCGCTGATCTCCTTGAACTTCGCCTCGGAGTCCTTGCAGCCCGGGTTGCGGTCCGGGTGGAACTTCATCGCCAGCTTGCGATACGAACTCTTGAGCGTCGCATCATCGGCTTCGCGGGTGACTTCCAGCAATTCGTAATAATCGACCTGGGTCGACATGGGCGTTCCTTCGGGATCAGTTCAGCGCGGGTTTTGGCAACATGGTTACCGAGCCCGAAATCCATGTAAAAAAACAAGCCCGCCACGCCACTTGAAAGGCGTGGCGGGCCCGCATTCGTTCAGGCGATCAAATCAGCCCTTGTTCTCGTCAACTTCCGAGAACTCGGCATCGACCACGCCATCGTCATGGGCCTGAGCGCCAGCGCCGCCCGGCGCGGCAGCCGAAGCCTGTTCCTTCTCATAGATCGCCTGACCCAGCTTCATGGCCTTTTCGGTCAGGGCCTGGGTCTTGGCGGTCATGTCGGCGGGGTCGCCGCCTTCGATGGCCGTCTTGGCCTCGGCGATGGCGGCCTCGATCTCGGCCTTCAGAGCGGGATCGACCTTGTCACCGTTTTCAGCGATCTGCTGCTCGGTGGCATGGACGAGGCTTTCCGCGTTGTTCTTGGCCTCGGCGGCCTCACGACGCTTCTTGTCCTCTTCGGCGAACTTCTCGGCATCCTTGACCATCTGCTCGATGTCATTGTCCGAGAGGCCACCGCTGGCCTGGATGCGGATCTGCTGCTCCTTGCCGGTGCCCTTGTCCTTGGCGGACACGTTCACCAGACCGTTGGCGTCGATGTCGAAGGTCACCTCGATCTGGGGCACACCGCGACGGGCGGGCGGAATGCCGAGCAGGTCGAACTGGCCCAGCATCTTGTTGTCCGCCGCCATTTCACGCTCGCCCTGGAAGACGCGGATGGTCACGGCCTGCTGATTGTCATCGGCAGTCGAATAGACCTGGCTCTTCTTGGTGGGGATCGTGGTGTTGCGGTCGATCATGCGGGTGAACACGCCACCCAGCGTCTCGATGCCCAGCGACAGCGGGGTCACGTCGAGCAGCAGCACGTCCTTGACGTCGCCCTGAAGCACGCCCGCCTGAATGGCGGCGCCCATGGCCACGACTTCGTCAGGGTTCACGCCGGTGTGCGGTTCCTTGCCGAAGAACTCCTTCACGGCATCGCGCACCTTGGGCATGCGGGTCATGCCGCCCACGAG
>Ga0116227_10016512_pt1 | contig 10578 bp, 8 predicted proteins | sample S1TSphgellanicum_FD_89693 | JGI IMG/M metagenome (GOLD analysis project Ga0116227, IMG submission 89693) | Host-associated microbial communities from peat moss isolated from Minnesota, USA - S1T2_Fb - Sphagnum magellanicum MG | ecosystem: Host-associated > Plants > Peat moss > Unclassified...
CGAAAACAATCTTTGCATGGTATTCATACGTTTGGTGCGTTTCGGCATCCAGTATTTCAACTCCGGTAGCTTTTTGGGTGTTTTTATCGTAAATAATTTTGGTAACGATGGAAAACGGCCTTACCGTTAAGTTTCCGGTAGCCATTGCTGCCGGCAAAGTTGACGATTGTGTGCTAAAATATCCCCCGAAAGGGCAACCCTCCCAGCACCTGTTACGGAAATGACAAGCCGTTCTATCGGGGATAGCTTCTGTTAAATTGGCACTGCGGCCAATGATCATATGACGGGTATTGTTATAGTTCTTTTTTATACGGGCTGCTACATCCTTCTCCACCACGTTCATATCCATCGGCTTTAAAAAATGGCCGTCGGGTAGTTGAGGCAAGCCTTCTATTGAACCGTTCACCCCGGCAAATTTCTCTACATGGTCGTACCAAGGCGCCAGGTCTTTATAGCGGATTGGCCAGTCAATAGCCCAGCCATCCTTTAAATTAGCTTCGAAATCAAAATCACTCCAACGATAACTTTGCCTTCCCCACAGAATAGATCGGCCGCCCAATTGATATGACCGCCACCAGTTAAATGGTTTTATCTCGGTATAGGGAGCTTCCTGCTCATTTACCCAATAATCCATTATAGGTTCGGTAGCGCCCCAGCCACGCGAAATAACCGGACGGACCTTGCGTTGCTCCAGTGTTACGTTACCACGGTGTTCAAACTCCCAGGGATCTTTAGCTGCTGTTTTATAATCTTTCAGGTGTTCAAAGTTCCGCCCCCGCTCCAGCATAATGGTTTTTAGCCCCCTTCCGGTGAGCTCTTTAGCGGCCCATCCCCCGCTTATACCGGAACCTATTACAATTGCATCATACGTATTATTCGCTTTAGCCTTACCGGCAACATTTACGGTGTCTGTAGTCATGTTTAGTTATAATTTTTAATAATGGGAGCTTTGGAGTGCTGTTAATTGGTATACAATAATATAGATTTACGGTAACTATAACAAAGTATAATTGTGGATTGAACAATTAACTTTAAAATTGTTACTATGATTTGGATAAAAAGGAATAGTTCAGCAGAACACGCAGGATTCCCTTAACCCATCAAAAATTACTATTTTGCGGGCTATACAATATTATGGGCATCACCACCTATGGCTTACAGGATATAAAAAAGGAAATTCAGCACCTTTCGGGCATGCAGGTGGCTGATCTTTGCCTGCGCCTGGCCCGTTACAAAAAAGAAAACAAAGAATTACTGGCCTATCTGCTATTTGAAGCTAATAACGAGGCTGCATTTATTGAGCAGGTAAAGGCAGAAATTGGTTTTATGTTTAGCCAGTTACCATCGCAAGGTTACTTAGCGGCAAAAAGTATCCGGAAAATATTGCGGCTGATCAGCAAGTACACTAAATTCATCGCATCGAAACCGGCTGAAATAGATTTACTATTGAGCTTTTGTCACAATTATTTGCAATACACGCATAAACTTACATCGCACAAGCCAATAAGATTGATATTGGTGCGAACGCTTGAAAAGATCCGTACCCTGGTAGCTAAATTACACGAGGACCTTCAATTCGACTATACTGAAGAGTATAACGCTTTTCACCTGGAAGCAGAAAAAAGATTTCCATGGTTGTACAAATGATTTCCATTTGTAACATTTGCACCTTACGGTTGTCTAAAAATAAAAATTAACTGAACTGTGGTAGAAAAAGAAGCAGCTTTTAAACGTATTTACGAAGCCAATTCGAAAAAGATCTACCATTTGTGTTACGGTTATACCGGTGACGACGATGCTGCGAGTGATCTTTTACAGGAGACGTTTTTAAAAGTTTGGCAAAATCTTGATAAATTCCGTAACCAGGCGATGATATCCACCTGGATCTACCGGATAGCAGTTAATACCTGCCTTACCTACCTGCGTTCCGAAAAGCGGCAGGCAAAGGATGAATTAACTGATTTTATAGCCGAAAACAAAAAAGAGGAATTCTCTGAAAAAAATGAGCAGGTTGCCTTGCTCTATAAATGTATCTCTAAACTCGAGGAATCGGAAAGGATCATCATTACGATGGTGCTTGATGAAGTGCCCTATCCGGAGATCGCCGATATTTCGGGGATATCTGAGGGCAACCTGCGGGTGAAGATCTATCGTATTAAACAAAAATTAATGGAGTTGTATAACCACTATGAAAGAATTTGAGCACCTGATGTCGGTTTGGCAGGGACAGCCAAAACCTGACGGGCTTTCGGTGGACGAGGCGCTGAAACAAGTGAAGAAAGGGATCCGCGGTATAACCAATAAGTTGTACTGGGGAATTATTGGGATGATCGCATTGATAGTTTGCGCCTTTATTATTACTTTCTTTTTTGCGTTCCGTTCCCCTGCTACCACGGTTGGCATTTTAATTATTTTGGTAACCATGCTAATGTACCTGTCCCTCATCATCAGGCATTACCATATCTTAAACAAACACGATCTTACCCAAAACCCAACCGAATATCTAAATACGCTCAAAGCATACCAAAAAAACCGTACTAAAGTGATAGGTTGGTTCTATTATGTATTTATGCTGCTGATCAGCACCGGGTTAGCATTGTATTTTATAGAAGTATTAGAAACAGCGCCGGTTTATTTCAAGGTAATAACTTATGGCTCAACCATCGTCTGGTTTTTATTCATCACTTTTTATCTCAAACCCAGGATGTTTAAAAACGAGGAAGAAAAGCTTAATTTGATGATCGACAGGTTGATCCGCCTACAGGAACAGTTTGACTGATTTGATTTGAAAATGTGTTGATTTGAGAATTTGAAAATTGGATTAAATTGCCATAGTTTTCAAATTGTCCGATTCTCAAATTTTCAAATTAAAAATGCCCACTATTCAAAAAGTTCAGCTGTCCGATGCTGATACATTACTTGCTTTAAGCAAAAAGACATTCTTCCACTTTTTCGCTCATTTAAATACGCCTGCGAACATGGAGGCCTATGCTGCCGTCACCTTTAAACCGGAAAAAATAGCGGCTGAATTATCAAACCTTGATTCTGAATTTTATTTTGCGATGGTAGATGGTGAGCCAGCAGGTTATATTAAACTAAATGTGGGCAATGCCCAAAATGAGTTAAAAGATGCCAATTCATTAGAGGTTGAGCGCATTTACGTTTTAGAAGAATACCATGGTAAACGTATCGGTGGCGATTTGTTAAACTTCGCAATAGATACGGCAAAGGCCAGGCAAATGGATTTTATATGGTTGGGCGTTTGGGAACATAATCATAAAGCAATCGGATTTTATGAGCACAATGGCTTTGTAAAATTCAGCAGTCACGATTTTATGCTGGGCGACGACCGGCAGACAGATATTATGATGAAAAAAGCCTTAACATAAAGTATGCTAAGGCTTCGTATAAATAGTTTATTGATTAAAGTCAGATGATCCGGTTGACATCCCAGTTTTCAAGGTAATCAGCCACTTTTCTTACAAATGATCCCCCTAATGCGCCATCAACAACCCGGTGGTCGTATGACAGGGATAAAAACATCATGTGACGGATCCCGATCATATCACCTTGTGGTGTCTCTATAACGGCAGGTTTTTTCTTAATCGCACCTACCGCTAAAATAGCAACCTGCGGTTGATTGATTATCGGCGTGCCCATAACGTTTCCAAAAGACCCTACATTGGTGATCGTAAAAGTTCCGCCTTGTACGTCATCCGGCTTTAGTTTATTGTTGCGCGCACGGTTAGCAAGGTCGTTTACCGATTTGGTTAGCCCAACCAGGTTTAATTCATCGGCGCGTTTAATCACCGGAACAATCAGGTTGCCATTTGGCAATGCGGTGGCCATACTGATGTTTATATCCTTCTTTTTGATGATCTGCGTGCCGTTAACCTGTATGTTGATCATCGGCATATCCTTAATGGCTTTTGCCACTGCTTCGATAAAAATCGGCGTAAAGGTTATTTTTTCGCCTTCCCGTTTTTCGAAACCTCCTTTTACTTTATCTCTCCATAGAACAATATTCGTTACATCAGCCTCTACAAATGAGGTAACATGAGGCGAAGTTTGTTTGCTCATCACCATATGATCGGCGATCAGCCTGCGCATCCTGTCCATCTCGATGATCTCGTCGCCGCCGGAAATAGATTTACTTTCAACCGCTTTTTCTTCAACCGGAGCAGGTGGAATATACGCCGGTTGCGGCTCTGGCTGCGGATGAGGTTCAGGTGCCGGAGTATTTATAGGTTCGATTACCGGCTGCGCAGCTTGTGTATAGGTATTCTGGGCCTGCCGTTTGTTTTGAACATAGGTCAACAAGTCGTCTTTTGTTAAACGGCCTTCGGCGCCTGTGCCAGGTATCTGGTCAAGTTCGGTAATGCTAATTCCTTCCTGCGTGGCTATGCTTTTAACAAGGGGCGAATAAAAACGAAACAACCGCTTGCTATCGTCTGCTACGGGTTGATTTCCACTAAGCTGTTCAGTGAACGGAACCTGTTGGGGAGCATCCGAAAACTGCGGCTGAAAATCAGGTTGCTGAAAATTATCCTGTTGATAATTATTCTGCTGATAGTTATCTTGCTGATAGTTGTTCTGTTGGTAATTATCCTGTTGATATCCCGAAGACGTATTTTCAAATTGCCCGTTATTATAAACCGGGGCGTCATTTGTATAGTTTGTTTGCTGCTCTGGCAGAACAGGAGTTTCTATTATCGGATCGGGACCTTTATTTATTACGTTGTAATCTTCAGGCTCTGCGGTTTCGATTGTCGCGATAACATCACCTACCTGCACAACATCATCCTCTTTGTAAAAAAGCTCTACTAATTTGCCGGAAACCGGCGATGGAATTTCTGAGTCGACTTTATCAGTTGCAATTTCTATTACTGTTTCATCAGTTTCGATATTATCGCCCGGCTTTTTATTCCATTTGATAATAGTTGCCTCGGCAACGCTCTCCCCCATTTTTGGCAGTAAAAGTTTATATATAGCCATTTTTAATAATATAGTGCAGTCAAAAATAGCTGATATTTTGATTAGTTTACCGTCCGTGCAGCAAATTGTTTAACATATTTAAAGCAGAAATGGCGCTCCGCTCAATATTTTGCTGACGCTTGTTGCCAAAGGTGAATTTTTTAACGATGGTCTTATCAACAGATGCCGCGGCAATCCAAACGGTACCTACAGGTTTTTCATCAGTTCCACCGTCGGGCCCGGCGATGCCGGTAATTGCAATAGCATAATCCGATTTAAATTTGGCCAATGCACCTGTCACCATTTCGGTAACGGTTTCTCCGCTTACGGCCCCGAATTTATCAATGGTCGAGCTTTCAACACTCAATACGCTTTCTTTTAACTCATTGGAATACGATACTACGCCACCGAAAAACACTTTCGACGATCCGGGATGTTGTGTAAACAAACTTGACACGTAACCGCCAGTACAGCTCTCTGCGATAGATAGCGTAAGTCCCTTTTCCGTCATGTAATTTAAAATGGCTTTCTCTAAAGCGATGTCTTCTTCGGCTACCACTACATTGGCGACGCGCTCAACAATTTTGGCAGCAAATTCGTCTACCGATTTTCTGAGAGCAACTTCGTCCTCACCAAATGCGCTTAATCTCAGCCTAACCTGTCCAAGTTTTGGCAAATAAGCCAATTTGATGAATGATGGCAATGAGTCTTCAATATCTGCAATACGCTCGGCCAGGAAAGATTCACCTTCGCCTGCGGTCAATATGGTTTTATGAATGATGAAAGGAAGTTTCAGCGTCGCTTTTAGTTTAGGTATCACATCTTCCATCATATACATCATTTCGTGGGGAACCCCCGGCATCGAAACATATATTTTGCCATCCACGTTGAACCACATACCCGGAGCGGTACCATTCTTATTCAATATTACTTCGCAGTTCTCGGGAACCTGGGCCTGTAACTTGTTTACTTCGAGCAATGGGCGGTTGTATTTGGCAAAAATGTTCGCCACGTTGGCTAAGGCCTCCGCGTTTTCAACCAGGTTTACACCAAAATATTCGGCAATCGTTTTTTTCGTAATATCATCTTTGGTTGGGCCAAGGCCGCCGGTTATTAAAATGATATCGGCACGCCCTTTCGCTTCGCTCAGGGCCGTTAAAATATGCTGCCTGTCGTCAGAGACTGATGAGATCTGCTTTACGTGAATACCTGCATTATTCAACTCACGTGCAATCCAGGCGGAATTGGTGTCAACAATCTGTCCGATCAGGATCTCGTCGCCTATGGTAATTATTTCTGCAAGCATTTTTATTGGAATGATTGGTTACTGGTATAATCGTTTCTCTTGCTAAGTTTCAAATCCTGCAAAACGGCCGCTTTAACCTTCAGTGTTACGTTGTACGATTTATATAAGCCGAACGGCACCCATTGTACACTTAAATCCCAGCAATGTAAATCGCGATAAATCGAGAACGAGCTCACCGCCAGCTTCATGGCCCTAAAATCGTAGTTGGTATTATATTGGATCTTCCATTTCTGCGTGAGGTTCACATCACCGCTTAGCATCAGGGTATTCGCAACACTGGTACTCGTATAATTATTATTGTAGCTAAAGTTGTAATTGAAGGATAAGTTCCAGGGAACGTTAAAATCCACGTAAGCTCCGGGATCGCTGTTAATCATAGCCAACGCCTGCGCCTGTTGCGGATTTATGTTTTGGAAAGTAGTGCCATTACCTGCCTGCACGGGTGCATGCGGCTGAAAGGTTGTGGAGTTTAAACTACCGCTCATCGAAAAAGTGAAGTTCGTTAGTTTAGGGAACTGGCCGTCCTGGAAAGTATAACGGTTGATTTCGTGCGTATAGGTTACCACGGTACTACTTCTTACCGAGTCGAGTACCTGCGTAACGTAAGGATTGAATGAACCAAAGAAACTGAGGTTCACCTTCTGATTTAAGATAGCCGTGTGCGCCGAAAATGTAATCGGTGATAATTTCAGTGAATCCGCAGCAAAATTATAGAAGGTTGATAACGTCAACCCCTGCAAGATCGACACCTTTTTTGGTTTCCCGGAGGTATCCGTCGCTTTTGGCTTAAACTTGGCTTCAATGGTATTATCTACGCTAAAGCCTATCCCCGCCTGCTTTCCCGCCGACGGAAAACCATCTTCGAAGATGGAATAGGATGCACTCGTGTACGGATAAGGGGCAACGGCATTACTAACCGCAGTTTGGTAATAGCCGTAGTTTGGGCTAGAAAAATCAGGGTTATAACTAAAGCTGATCGTTGGCGTAATTACCTGCCTGATGGCTTCTAACGAACCTTTTTTGAAATTTACAGTACTGTAAAGCTTTGTTGACAGCCCGGCGCCCACGCTGTAAGACATCGCCCTCCGGAATCCGTTAACGGTATCCGTAACCATTGAGTCGAGGCCTGAAATACTACCGCGGGCAAAACTCTTGCGGATGGTCTGCAAATACCAGTGTTCTGTATAGTTAAAACTGGTGTTGAATTGGAAGTATTTTAACACGTTCAAGCTCAACCCAACCGGTATTTGATGCACGGCCACACTTTGCAGATTTTTCAAAAGATAATCACCTTTAAATAGCTCATCTTCAGGCAAATTATTGATCTCATTGTTCGCCGTTAAAGTATAACTCACATTGATTTTTTGATACCATTTTTGATCGCCCACCCGGTCTTTAGAGTCGAATGGATTGATAGATGCCATCGAAAAACTTAGTGTCGGTAATTGTAACGACACCGTTTTAGCCGAAAGGTCCTGGCTATGCGAAAGGCCTACGCTTAAGTTGAACGGTGTACCTGCCCATGTTCTGCTATAGTTGATAGTAGACCTCAGGTTATTTTGTGTTAACGACTGCAAGTTATAGTTGGTAGTCGCAGGGTTATTTCTATAATAAGTTGATGTACCGGCATTTACCGATGCACTAAACGTACTGCCCGGACTAGCATTTGGATCCTGGGAATGCGACCAGGTGACGTTAAAGTCCTTAACAGGTGGATCGCCATCCAAACCATAATTATGGGAGCCGTAGCTCAATGATATGGTGCCGCCGTATTTATAACGTTTCAGGTAATGGGCAACGGTATTCAATTCGTAGGATCCTTTCGAATAGATGGTACCCGTATTTGTTAAATCGAGATAATCACTGATGCCGACATAATAGCCGAAATTTCTTAAGTAGAAGCCCAATTGCTGGTCTTCACCAAACGTTGGGATTATTACTCCCGAGGTACGCGTATCCGGCTTCGGGAAAAATCCAAACGGTATGGCAAGCGGCAAAGGGATACCCTCTATTTCAAGGTAAGCGGGGCCCGAGATGATCCTGTTTTTCTCAGCTATACCCTTTGTAATAACTATCCCAAAGTGGGTATCGGGATAAGGCAGATCGCACGTACTGAAAATTACGTTGCGATAGGCTATTTCCGTTTCATTTAACTTTTTCGCCTGTCCACCGGACAAATAACTGCCTCCCTGGTCTGAAGCCGGGTTATATATTTTCCCTTTTTTGCTTTTATAATCGAACAAAAGTGAATCGGATTCCAACGGCTTGTCTTTCCCTTGTTTAGAGATAGGACGGCCTATGTATCTGTGCGTAATCGGGTCATAGCTTCCCTTCGCAAATAATAAGTGGTTCTTTTGATCAACTCTTATGTAATCAGCATCCAGCTCAAAATCTTCATAGGTAACCCGGGCTTCTCCCCATAAGTACATGATCTGGTGGTCTGCACTATATTTTACCGAATCTTCGGCATGACTGGTAATTTGTGACTGCAAACCGCTACTATTCTTTTTGGTAGTGTCATTTTTTGCAGTCGTGGCCGTTTTTCCGTCAGGATTTGCTTTAGATTTTTTACCTTTAATTAGTTTCTGATCTTTTATACTATCAAGCTTAATTATCGTATCCAGGACTGGTTTCAGGATCCGATTGCTGTTATTCCCGGAAGCTGCTATCGCATTTACAAGTAGAATGAACGATAACAGAAAAAATAAGCTGATGAATTTCAAAATTGATTATGAATAGTATTTTTGCGGATATAGTTAACAGCGTTCAAAAATAATGAAAAATAGGGCATTGAAAAGATTGATTTATGGTTTCGTGGTATTACTTGCATCTTCACCTCTATTTTCGTTTGCATTAAGTAATTCTTCACAAAAGGATTCGGTAATTAACAACGGTTATAAAATTAAAACCATTATCGTAGACCCAGGGCATGGCGTTCGTCCTGAAGGTGCAAAAGGCAACTTCTCTCCCGGAGCTTCCGGCTCCTATTCCTTTGAGAGAAATGTAACGCTTGCTATTGCCTTTAAATTGCAAAAGGAAATAGAAAAAGAATTAACAGGTGTTAAGGCTGTACTAACCCGCAATACCGAAGAGGATGTTTCGTGGCCAAGGCGCGCGGAAATAGCCAATCAGAACAAAGGCGACCTGTTCATTTCTCTTCACTGTAACGCCCTGCCTCCCCGTACTATAAGGGAAGTTGTCGGCCATAAACACGGTAAGCCGATTTATCATACCGAGACTGTACCTAATCATTCGGGTAAAGGGGTTTTGTTGCTGGTTTATGGTTTTCACCGAACAACAGAGGAAGAGAATGCCATTAAAAGCACCCAGATTGAGGATGATAACCAAATGAACGCCAGCGTAGACCCTAATGATCCGGCGGCTGTAATTTTAACTAATGAGTACCTGAGGAAATTCCGCAAGCAAAGCATCCATCTTGCAACCCTTATCAACAGCGAATTTGTTGACACTGACGGAAGAAAAAGCGAAGGTATCAGGGAGCAGGGCGTGCTGGTATTATGTCATAGCGCAATGCCGGCAGTTTTGGTTGAAACCGGTTACATTGATAATCCTGATGATGAAAATTACCTTAATTCAGAAGAAGGCCAAAATGAAATTGTGGCCTCCATTGTACGTGCGCTGAAGAATTACAAAGACGAAGTAGAGCAGGTTTCACAATAAATTGCGCTGTAGACATGGATGATATTAATATAACACGCTTAATGTGTAACTTGCGCCGTTTTAATAGCTAAACTGTCCCGAATAAAGATATTTGGATAGGAAGCCGACAATTACATTAAACTTTAAAACAATTAACGCGATTTGCAATTTATTAAGGGCGAACGATAATTTACCCTGCTGCAATCTCAAATCTGGAAAATGAAAATCTCAAACGAAACCAAAATAGGCGCCCTCACTGCTATTACCATAACTGTCTTAATATTACTCTACAGTTTCTTAAGCGGCAACGACGTTTTTTCGAGATCGAATAATTTTTACGCTATCTATAAAAGTGTAGATGGATTAACTGTTTCAAAACCGGTATTAGTTAATGGTTTCCAGATAGGCCGGGTCTCAAAAATGCAATTGCTTGCTGATGGGCATACCATTGTTGAATTTAAGATCGATCATCAATACAATGTCCCTTCAAATACGCTTGCCAAATTGGTAAGCACGGATCTGCTGGGTGGTAAAGCCATTGTTTTTGAATATGGTAATAGTAATTTATTTGCGCAGGATAATGACACCTTGCGCGCAGATATCCAGGGTAGCCTGGCCGAAAGTTTGCAGCCTATTCA
>Ga0116227_10016513_pt1 | contig 10578 bp, 5 predicted proteins | sample S1TSphgellanicum_FD_89693 | JGI IMG/M metagenome (GOLD analysis project Ga0116227, IMG submission 89693) | Host-associated microbial communities from peat moss isolated from Minnesota, USA - S1T2_Fb - Sphagnum magellanicum MG | ecosystem: Host-associated > Plants > Peat moss > Unclassified...
AGCATAAATGCGAAGAAGCAGGGGGTTGACGGATACGCGGAAAAAGCAAGCAATTTGTGCAACAGTTCGCCGTCGGCTTTACCGATACAAAGCCGGAAGCTGCTGAAAGGTCTGAGGTTGGGGATCATAGGAAACGCGGCGGGAAGACCGTACTCGCCAAGGGACCCACCACTGGCGACGTCACATGGGAGCCTGACAGATTGTACGGATACGCGTGCATAAGAAGAGGCCCTTCGCCACTTTGAATCAGGGGTCTTGGTGGCCATATTAAGCCCCAAAAATGTTAGATTTAAACTCTGAGACCTTGATTCAGTTTAAGCATGGGATATTTGTAAAATTTAGAAATGATTTAAATTGATTTCTTCACCCTTGTGAGTACCTTCACCGGCCAAGGCTTTCAGTAGAATGGGTGTTCACTGGGGATTGGAAAAATACCTTTGGAGACTGAACCTTGGATGAGGTAAATACTTGTACAAGGGGCCACTGGAGCTGCTCTAAGTTATTTTACTCACAATAGAAGTCCATGGTTGTCTAGTATCTAGTCATGAAGGTACTTAATTCCTGAGAGGAGGTATTTTCAGTTTTAGAATGTTCTGTAGCTGTGATTTATGGGCTCTCAAGCCCTGGTGGAAGGCATTCTCAGAATAAGGGGCCACCTCCGCTCCCGTAGGGCTTTACATAACACATTTTGGACTATGTTGAATTTTTCTTTTTGGCATATTGACCTAAAAGTTGAAATCTTTTTATTATTTTGATCAAGTCCAGAATCTTTCTGTCGCACTTAATTAATTGGTACTCCCTACCAAGATTTACAGGATGCAAGCCAATGGTCCTTATACATTTTGGACTATGTTGAAACTTCCTTTTGGCATGTTGATGAAAAGTTGAATTTTTTAATTATTTTGAGCAAGTCTAGAATCTTCTTTAGCAGGGCAGTACTCTCTACGCAAGAACATAGTTTCCCTCCCTACCCAGCTTTACAGAATGCATGCAAGTACTTGTTATTGGATGTTACAGGGGTCAGTAGCTCTTCAAAGAGTTCAGGCCACCACTGTCTTGCGCCAGGCAGTTGTAGCAGCAGGAGAGGCCTGTTCTAGGCTTGATGTCCTTCCAGGCTTTTAGCTCATCTATTTGCATGACTTGCTACTGGTGATGGGTTTAGGTCCTAGGTTTCATGTTTTCGCCTATTAGAGCTCCCCATTGTGCTTTCTGCACTTTGCTGTGTGATCTTTGTTTGAATTTCGGTGCTTTCTTTTTTCTTCTCCAGTTCTTTGCCAGGTGTTTGTCCTTGATTTATTTATTTATTTATTGGATGCACATGGGATTTTTCAAGAACAGGGGAAACTGATTAGGGCAGTTTTCTGGGATACCTCTACCTCAGGATACATTATGGCATACCTTAGTGCATACATACATCTTGCATAGTTTACATACTTTGTTTGCCTTTCCATGCCACCTACCTATGTCATACATACTTCCTGAAGCAATTCCTGAAACACTCCCAGAAATTTGCTACTGTATTTGGGGAGCACCTTGTAACTGCAAATATGCCTCCTAGAAAAAAGAGATCCCATACACGGAAATGCCTCCCTAAAATGTTGAGAGGAAAATCAACACTAAGAGGGGTGGGCTTTTAGCCTTTAATTGAGCATAATTGGTTGAGTTGGTTTTTATAACATAGTGTTAAACCTTAGGCTAATATATTTTAGTACAAAACATAATTTGATCTATTCATCTAGCCTTGCATTGAAACCTTTTTTTTTGGCATATTGACTTAATAAAAGTTTCATATTATTCTATTAAAATAATCCTTAAAAATGTTCTAAACAAGGGATGAAATTGCTCATTAAGGGTTTAATAGAGGTTGAAATGTTAGGTGACCATTAAATTGACGTGTAGTGGGTTCCATAGTCCAAATCAAACTTGATTTTGAGATTTTCACACATGTTAAAAACAGTTTGATCCTAACTACAAGTTTGAAAACAAATCTTGAAACAAACAAATAAAGGAGGGCTACTAACACACCTTCCCCAATCACATTAAATGTCAATATTAACAATCTCATGCTGAATTTTGTTATATTATCATTTTTTTTTTAAAAACTTATGAATAACAACAAAAAGATATTCATCAAATCAACAAGGTACAAAATAAGGGCTAAACCAAATATGATTTTAAGGACTTTATGGATGAAGTTTGGAATTTGTATATAATTTGCTACTCCCTAAAGAACTTTAGACAATGCATGCAAGTGGTGCTTATTGAACAATATACATGGGTTGTTAGAAAAGAAAAGTGAGGCAAATTGAGTAAGGTAGCCTAGTCGGTCACCAAACATTTAAGCAAACTAATGAAAAAAACACCCAGATGAGGGTTTGGCTCATCCTAGTCTCCAAAGAGATTTTGTTCCTCTCCTATAAGCGCATCCAAAACTGTTTAAATCACATCAAATGGTGTAAAATAAAAACTAGAAAAAGTCCAAACTAAACACATGGGACCTTGATCTACAAACACAAGGCAACTTGTCATCAAACATCAAATTTTTAACAAATGGTCAACATGTCACTTATGTCCAAATTGGATGGATGCCAAAATTGAGCTACTTTCATACAAAATGTTCATGAAACATAAAGGGCCATGATCAAAAGTTTCAAAAGTTGTTATGATCAACGGTGATGGGCAAACTATTGTTCTTTTAACCCTTACGTCCTAAACTACATTCAACGTCCCCATGTTTTCGTTTATATGATGTTCTCTCTCATGTGCATTTCATCCTAATGCACCTTGCAACAGGAAGTTTCCCAATGCACATCGCATCTTGCATTTCTCATCCCAATGTGCTTTGCAACGGGAAGTCTCCCAACGAACATTGTAATAAGAAGTTGTTGAATCTCTTTGGTCATTGGTCATACCTACTCAGCAAATTGCTAAGTCTCTTTGGTTGTAGCTGTTACATGGTTGCAAGTGATGGCAAGTTCAGTTTGCTACATGGTCTTTGAGGATGGAATGAACTAAAGGGTCAAAGCATGGTAAAGTATGCCAACGAGGGATACTTGATTTTTTTATGGAAAATATCCATAAATAAGCCTTAATAGATTGAACTCATGAATATTTTTTGCTTTAATGATCAATAAGTGGATTTTTTTTACTTTATTGAATATTATTAAAAGACTACATGCTTTAATATGCATTTAAGTACATGTTTAAAAATACAAATACAAGAAAGTATGTGTCCCACCTTTGAACAAGTATATGAAAGTATGATGAAAGTACAATTCTAATTGGATTTTTTATACTTTCAAATGAATGAAGCATTAATATGTATTAATGTGTTTTAAATTTTCTTATATCATAGTCAAAATCTACTAAAGTTTTCATATAAAAGTATGTTTGAAAATCTGAAAACTTAATCTATTTAGAATATTTTTTTCATCTAGGTTTCTTATACCAAAATTCTTCAAACAGTATGTATAACTAACCACAAACTCAATGGAGTGCACCATTGTTTTATTATGAAAGTTAAAGTTTTGAATAGGTTTTTTCATGTTTATACCATAAATGTGATCATGATTACTTATGTGGGATTTTTTTGGCATGCTTTATTATGCTTTCACCTTAAATGCACGATGGATTTCAGAACCCTTTGTTGGCATGATTGATTTATGTCATTTCTTTGTACTCTAAACTGACCAAAGTGTTTGTTGTCTGTGTGCAGGGTGTGAAGGAAGTGAATTGATTGTGTCCCATTCCTAAATCCCACCTCTTTTCTTTTACTAGTCAATTTTGTTGAGAGGATCTGGGTTTCGCTTCTTCCTTCTTGTTGTTCAATTCCGTGGAGAATATATGGGTCCCACCTATTCTCTTTTACTAGTTGATTGTGCCGAGAATATCCTTGATTATTATCTCTCTTCAATTTTGTTGACAACTTCCTAAGCCCCCTCAATGATTTTGTGAATCCTTCTCTCTTGTCAAATCTATCTCCAAGTGAAAGGCTCTTCTTTCTCTCTTTCTCCTCAATTCCATCTCCAATTTTAGGAACTCACTTTTTCCAATTTTCTTTCTCTTCAATTTTGTTTGGACCACCTCCTAGGCTCCCTTTTATCTCTAGTTGATTTTGTTTCCAGCTCTTTTATTGTTTTCTTTTTCTCTCACATTGATTTGCTTCCTCTCTCTACCTGATTCCTCCTAGACCTCAAACCCCCCTCTTTAAGTCTGAAAAGTTCCTGAACCTCCAACCCCCTTCTCTAACTTGGAAAGCTCCCTAAACCTCCAACCCCTTCTTTGGACTTTGATTATCTTGTTGTACCTTCCCCTCTTCTTCCCCCCCCCTCCCCCACATTTTGTTGTTGGTTAGTCAATGGAAGGTTGTTGCAACTGTGCTAGAACATGGCCTTTTGCAAGCATCCTTGCCTTTGCCCTTGCTCTCACTTTTGATTATGTAGGTGTTGAAATGCCCAAGATTACACCCTTGTACCTTAATGGATGGGCTCTATAACTAGCTTGGAAATTTTGGTGACATTTGTCCCCTACTTCCTTAATTGCCACGGTAAACCAAGCTCAATTGAAATTTGTTTTGTATGGTTTCTCAATTAGCCTTTCAATTGCTCTATTTGTAGCAGTATATGCTACACATCTTCACTTTGTTTCCTGCCTTTCCTTTCACCTTTGTTTTCTTATTATTCATGCTACTTCTTCGTCCATAGCTTTCTTATGCAGAATTTGTAGATATTCGTTAGAAGTAACCTTGTGGGATTAACCGTAATCAACTAATGGCTCTTTCCATCACGTCATCCTTGTAGGTAGATGTGGCAAACATAATAGATTCTTTAAGCAAAATGGAGTTCGACTTGTATTTATCTATTGTATCTAAAGTAACATAATCATATCTAGCCCAAATTGTTGAACTTGTTTTATTGCTTCAAGGCTGACATGTGAACCATGCCCATTTAGAATTAATAGATGATGGTTACTTAGAGAGCTTCCACTTGGAATGGACCTTTTGAAAAATGACAAAAATTCCTTGAACAAAAAACTTGTCATCCATGTTTTGGTTTAGATTGCCATACATGTTCCAAATTTGCAATGCTTAATGTAATCACGTCTGATTCTTTCACCTTGAAATATGTAGAATCCTAATATCAATCCCCTTGCTACATTCATTGCACAATTGATGGTTAGCCATTCTTTAGATTTTGGGATGGTGTTATATACTTGATGATAACCCCTTTTTGCTAAAACTTTAGCTCTTGATTGTTTCCCTACTTGAATTTCAATTTCATCAAAGTTCCAAATGTGATTTGGACTATACTAATGTTGGGTGTATAAGGATGTTTGGGTCTGGTAAACAAGTTGCAAGAATTGGTAGTGAAGCCTTGGGCTCTACTAATCTCCAATCCTTTTGCAAAATAGATGTTCAATACCGAATGCTTGTGCTTAAACTAGTACCACTCGGAATCCCCATGCGCACCATTTCAAAATGGGGTGGGTCAAGTTTGAATAACTTCTGCCAACTTCCATTTGAATTGTTGCAATGTTATGGACAACCCACATTCCTACATATTCAAAACCCATGCAACAACAACTTCATTTTCTTTTTCTATTAGTACACATGATGGTCCAATTCTCCTAATTTTGGTCTTTCCATTTAGGTGGTCAAAAATTGAAGTTACATGTATGCCCCAAAACTTGTTGGCCCTGAATAAAGAAGTAGTGCCACATTCAATTGCATCCATGGCTATCTCTAATGATTCATTTGACCACTTGCCTCTTGGATATATAGCAAGCACCCTATTTGTTCTTGTTGGCCTTCGTGTTGTCATGTTTGATCTAACTTGAAGAGGGACATTTTCCTTGTTCACTACCTGCAAGTCCACCACTAAACTTTGTCTCCTACAATGGACATTGATCATGATGATGCATCTAGTTTTCGTTGACCCAACCTCCAAAAGTTTGGTGGCATGTGTTTAGGCCCCACAAGTGGTATTCCCTTATCTTTCCTATGTTCAAACTAAGAAAACAAGAAATGTGTTAGGTTAGGGAATTTGTTCAATGCATGTTCATGTGTGAAAACACTTGGGTTGATGAAATCAAAGATGTTTGCAAAATTAGTTCAACCTAAATCTTCATCTTTCATTGTTATGCAGGTTATGGGAGTGTATCTAATTGTACATTGTGTTCGAACTTTAAGAAATCTATGTTGCTACATTGGTATTATAGTCTTTACTACTAGAGGGACAACAAATTTAACTATCCTACAAAATCCCATAAACTTGCTGAAATTTTCTTTGTAAATCTTGTTAATACATGTAATTGTTCATGCACTCCCAAGCTCTTTGATAGACTCAAATGTGAGTCTAAAGTGAAAATAACATAAGGATAAGGAATTGGGGCACGTTCCTTGGTTTGCAAATTTCAGGGGTAGAGGGGTGTGCTGGAGCTCTGGGATAAGGACTAGGATGAGTGACAAGTGGGTCAATTATTCATACGGACATGCACAAACCAAACAACAAGTTGGTTAATGCATAATTGGAACATTTTCAGTGCATGGACTCACCACGAGCAAACACAGACTCACAAGACTCACCATGGCCCGGACTTGGGGGAAGCCACCACCTTTCCCTTTATAATATTCGTTATGCCTCACCATGGGGCTAGCACCCAAATGTCATTTTGTCCCAAGACTCGCAACTTGGGAGGCCCATAACTTCTTTTACAAACCTTCGATTGAAATGAGGTCTAAAGAAAAGTTGTAACCCTCATCGAAAGTTTTCCAAAGATATGTGGCGCGCCACCTGCATGCGAGTAAATTGGGGTGACTTCCAACTTTTAATGGTTGGGAGTCAAATTGGCAGTTTGACTGTTGGCCATTCTTTTGGCCATAACATATGCTTTAAATATCCAAATGGGTCATGAGAGCCCATTTTAGACATTTAAGTTCCAAGAGCTTTCAAATGATATAAATAACTTTTCAATCAAATAAGTTTTGACCTTTACAATCACCCTATGAAGATTTGGGAGTCCATCATGACTCTAATTCCCAAAGTGCAAGCTCACTTGGTAGTGTGAGGGTTCATTCCCTCACACTTTCCTACACTCCCGGGAGCATGAAATGTGACTCTCGGGCTTCACTCTTGGCATGCACCTTTGTTAGCCCTTGCCTTGGTCACGAGCCCAAGGCTAGGGTTGTGACAATTGTGTTTTCATCTTGGTGATTTTTTATCATAGGTAACCCTATGCTCTCTTCCTTCATTTTGATATGTAAGACTCAGTATTTTTTCAACTTGTTTTGTAGCTCCCTGGTTTCTTCCTTCCTTTTGCTAGGCAAATTTATGCTCTCATTTTTCACTCTATTAAGCAACTCATCTTTGACTAATATGTTTTCCTTAAGCATTTTTTATCTAAGCAATATTGATTTAGGACATAATAACTTTGAGAATGCTTAGAGTTCATCCTCCACAAGGCTTGGTAATCTAGACATGTTGATTTGCAATTGAACTAGGTTAAGTTGATGTCTTACGATTCATTCTAATTGTGTTATGTTGTTCTGGCATGAAAGCAAACCAAGTAGTTTATTAGATCCGTAAATTGTTCACAAACTTTGCAATTTAATGTGATCATTTGTAATTTTCTGTTATAATCCTTAACTATGTTGTACCCCTTTCAATGTTAAAGTTTTGTAATCATCACCAAACACTAAAAAACACATAATGAAGATATTTGCTTATAGATCTATCCTAAATCACACCTTACACCAAACACCTTAAACACAAGTACAATCGAATTTTGTGCATTTGCACAAGTATGTGTAATATTTTTTGGTTTTATTGAGCCAATGGCCAAACATTACCTTCACATATGGAACATAAAAATTTATAAGTCTACCTCAAAAAAGCCCCTTGACCAAACAATTATGTTCAAGAATGTGGTCACTAATTATATAAATGTACACATAAATGTGTGTTACACTATTGTTTAATCCTTTATCACTAAACACCTTGAATTAACTAAATGAACATGTTTTTTATATAAAAATTATCTAACATTCCCATGACCAAACTTAGCCCTAGGTCATTGGTTGGAACTATAAGAAATCCCAAATGCAATTTTATATCAATGGGAGTTCGGTGATAGGGCAATATACAAATAGCCATAAGATGGTCCTCATTTGTTGGCCCCTTCAAGTTGTGAACTTTTTGGGTGTTTGGTCATGGGTGGTGTTTGGTCATGAGGTAGGCTACCCTAAGTCTTGGGTAAAAATCAAAATGATGTTGATGTCAAGCATGAAATAAAAGCAACTAAATCCAAATTAAATGCAACATCAAGTTCCATGGTCTTGAAGGACAAGTGCCCAATTCAAAATGTTTCTTTTTAAAAAATTGATTATACCTCAATTATCATGAATGTAATAATTGTCACCATTTTCCTTATTTTTCAAATAAAATATTGTGATGTTTCATGCAATGGTTATAAACCACATCTTCAAATGGAAGATTTCAAATTCAAATATCTTTCCCAATGGTCATCTTTTTTTTCAATTGTTTTTCACAGATGAATTTTTCCTTTGATGTTCACATGGGTGAACCCTCCCAAGAAGAAAATGACATTTGATATATTTTCTTAATGAAACTTGGACCCACTTCATTAATCAAATTGTCTAGTAAAATAAAATGGTTGGTTTTGAGTCTCCCAAGTAATTTATTTTATCTGGCAATTTGTTGTTAAATTTTGATAACAAAAAGTACTTGGCAAAATGCTTTAATAAATTTTCAATTATTTAAAAAATAAATTCACTTGAAAACCCCCTCTAATCACATGTTGTTGCCATATTAATTCCCCAAATTTTCACTCATCGCTTGCACTTTGTAAGTTGCAACTTTTTGCTATCACCATTAGTGCCAAAGGAAACAAGAACGATTGCCATGATCACAACATCACCTTCATTGGATGGGCAAAAGTCATCGCCTCCTAAACCCTTGATGTGTTAAATTTGCCATCTCATACACCTTAATTTGTTAATCTAGCCGTTCACATAACCTAGGATCGCAAATCACCCACCATTGTTTACAAGAATATTCCCAATGCCCACCATTGAATAAAAGCCAAATCACCATAACCTTTCATTACCTTCATAACTATTTTTTGATTTTAATCTGCCTCTTCAAAAATTACAACTTTTTAACTTTTGGGGCATGGTTTTTTTTCAATTTTTCCAAGGTAGCTTAATTGGCCTCCCCAACTTGCCCTAGGTATGGTTGAAGTGCCACTATTACTTGGATAAAGGCCATTGGTAGGCTACAGTAACAGGTTATTGGATAGTCTTTTGGCAATTCCATGCCATAACATGTTAGTGCACGGTGGCTACTAGGTAAAATCACAATCAAAAGAGTCACCCAAGTCAATGGGCACTCCTTTAAACTACATTTTTGTATGTTTGAAAGATCACAAGGGAAGCATAATAGTTTCGATTGTCATAATTTTTTTGGAATATTTTCAATTAATTGCAAAGTTTACATACTCAAAGCTTGACACAAAATAAAATAAAATTTATATGTTCAAAGCATTCAAACTTCGAGAGTGAACAATCCTTGTTTTTATTTTAAACATCTTTTTTTTCTACCAAATGTGCACCATTCCTTTTTTAAATTGGAAAAGGATTTTAGCATTGATGATTAAAAGGGCAAAAAGACTTGAACGAATGAAAATTGTTTTTATAACCCATTTGAGCACATTTTATTCAAAAGTGTTTTTGACCTTGAAAATTATGGATATTGAAAGTGTGGCTTTAACAAAAGTTGTTCATATATATGTGATACAAGGCATGAATGCATAATATACATGATATAAAATCAATTTGTAATCAAAATGCATTTATATCTACAATGAAGTGCTAAGTGGGATATCCAAAACACATAATTTTAAGTTATAAACCAACACATGAATGACACGTGTCATGTGCAGTCCTTGGAAAAGGATTTTTACATTGGTGCCCTTGGCTCCTTTGATTGTGATTTCACCCTATTACTTGTTTCATTGGATGAAGGTAACTATGATCAAGTTATTATTCTAGGTGAAATACTGGCTACACAATTTTGTCTTTAATGTAAATATTGGTTGCAAAATTTTGATTAAAGATGAGAAATTGGTTACACACATGCATTTCTAGTTGAAATATTGGTTACACAATTTAAAACCATGGGCCCAGAAGTCCTTATGTAACTCCATTTGCAAAATTACAAATCCTTCTGTAACCTCATTGGTTTCCCTGCCATTGGAATCTACACGCTCATGGCCCCACAAGTCCTTATGTGACCTTGTCGATTTCCCTGCCATCGAATTCAATGCATTCACGAGCCCACAAGTTTCTTTGTAACTTCGCCAATTTCCTTGCCACTAGATTCAACACACTCATGGGTCTGCAAATCTTCAACACACCTTACTGATTTCCCCACCACCTAATTCAACGCACTTGTAAGCCCACAAGTCCTTACGTAACCCCCCCCCCCCCCCCCCCCACCTCCTCACCCTTAAAATCAATGCCTTCACGTACCTCCCAACCCCTCCATAACACCCCCCCCCCCC
>Ga0116227_10016515_pt1 | contig 10577 bp, 5 predicted proteins | sample S1TSphgellanicum_FD_89693 | JGI IMG/M metagenome (GOLD analysis project Ga0116227, IMG submission 89693) | Host-associated microbial communities from peat moss isolated from Minnesota, USA - S1T2_Fb - Sphagnum magellanicum MG | ecosystem: Host-associated > Plants > Peat moss > Unclassified...
AGACACTGTAGCTAAGATCCCTTGTCCAGACCCCCGGCCATTCAGCGCCAGCACTCAGCGCTCCATCGGCGCGCGTATCTTTCGTAAGTTCCTCGAGAGACATCTTGTAAAGAGCGTCAACCAAAGGCAGATGAGAATCCAGCCTGGGTAGCCCCGCGATATCCTTCTCGCTTGGGGACCAAAATCGCGGGCCTTCGGCGTTTGTCGAAACCGGATAGTTTGAGCGTAAGCCTCCGTTCGCAGTTACATCCGAACGAAAGGATCCCTCTTGAACGTGGTCGGAGAACACTTCGAATTTATCGGAGCGATACAAAGAAACCTGGCCGGCTAACGTGGTGCTCAATGCCGCAAGAGCCATCAATGAACACACACAGCTTGTCCGCTGTCGCATACGAATCTCCTTTTAGTATTAGCGAGTAAAAGCCGGTGGAGCGTCTTCGCGCCCCACCGGCAGATTGCAAGGGTTGACTAGAAGAAGAGTTTCAAGGCGAACTGCAGGTTTCTCGAACTCCCTACGGTGCTGTAGATCTTCCCGAAATTTGATGGGACCCCAATGTAGCCGTACGGAGCTGCAAAGTTGACATTATTGAAGACATTGAAAGCTTCAGCACGGAACTCTACGCGCATCTGATCACGGATCGGAAAGTTCCGGAACAGATTCATGTCCGTGTCTCGATACCCGGGAGCATGCACGCTGTATGGGCGGCACGTCCCGAAGTGACCGTAGCTATACTGCGGTCCGAGATTGCTGTCTCCAGTTGGATTGCCGAAAGACGATGGGTTGATGTAAAAACCGGTGGCATTCTGACCCGCGAACGACATAGGGTTCCGGGTAGCCCCTTTGAATGGATCGCCAATGCAGTCGGCGTAGCCATCGTGGTTTTGGGCTTGATCGCCCTGATCGCCGTAAACCGTGAAGGGATTGCCACCTTGTACCGTGTAAACCGCGTTGACCTGCCAACCGTCGATCACATCCTTCACAACTGGAGTCTGATTGAAGAATGCGCCATGGCGGCCGACCGGAAGGTTCCAAAGAAGATGACCGACAAAGCGGTTGCGAACATCCAACGTCGAATCGCTGCGTTCGTGAGCATGGTCGCGCAAAGAGTTTTCGCCGATATAGTTGCCGTTGATCGGAACATTGAAGTCCTGGAAGCTGTGTGCCCAAGCGTAGCTGGCCCCAAACTGGATACCGTGGGTCAGTTTGTGATCGATCGAGGCCTGCAGGCTGTTGAAGTTCGTGTTGCCGTCGCTCAGAACCTTTTCCAGTGTTGCGGCCTGTGTGTAGTAGTGCGGGTTTGAAGGGCCTACACCCGAATAGTTGATGAGGTTCTGGTAAAGAAAGTATGCGCCTGGATAGTTTTGGCCAGGCGTGAACTCGGGAATCCCCTCGTTCGCGTTGACGATGCGGCCCATCTTCCGTGCGAAGTTACCCACATAATCCAGGCTGAACGTTGTTTGCTTAGCGATCTGGATCTGAGTACCGAAGCTGGGCTGGCTTACATACCCTGTTCGACGATTCGGGTCCTGCCAGCGAATTGTCAGAGTGTAAAGCGGAGGGAGCACACCTGCTTGAGCAACCAATGTGGATGCCGGGAATCCATTCTTGAGAATGAAGGCAGGTGTCGTGCTCCCACTGGATTGGGAGATTGAAGACTGAACCAGAAATGGAGCATTCAGTGCTGATACACCTTCGGAGCCATAGCGATCAAGATGTTGGTAGAACATTCCGTATCCACCACGGAACACCATCACCGGTGACACCTGATAGGTGAAGCCAAAACGCGGTGCGAAGTTCAACTTGTCCGGATGAACGAGCGAACGACCATACCAACTCTTATCGCTGGTGTCAGCGGTCACGATCGAGCCGCCGTTATCGGGATCGAATCCGGCGACTCGGTTGTTTCTCTCAAGCAACGGCGAGTATAGCTCGTACCGAAGACCGTAGTTCAAAACTAGGTGATCCGTGATTCTCCAGGTGTCCTGACCATAGAGGTTGTGACCTGGCTGGTACATGTGCGGCGTGTCGAGCGTTTCGTACGAAGCGCTATTCGCGTCGCCAAGCAGCATGTCGGTGCCGCCAAAGCTGTTGCCCGATGTGGAGTACTGGCCGCTGAAACTGAAGGCGCCCTGTACGTTCTCCAGATCGAGAAAGTTGCTGGTGAACCGGTGATACTGATAGCCGAACTTGAAGCTGTGCCTGCCCTTCAACCAAGTGAAGTCATCAAAGAATTGGTAGACCTGTGACGCATAATGCTGAGGGCGATACGTGGAGTCGCCAAAGGAGCGCAATCCGCTCAGCGAGATGGAAGGAAGCCCATAGGTATAGGGCGTTACGGGGACACCTGTAAGACCATATTTTCCAGCGGCTGACTGCCCGAGAGCGAGCGCAGGAGACGGATTGTTGGCTCCAAGATTTCGAGTGAACCCTCCTCGCGCCTCATTAACCATCGAGGATGACAGCGTACGGATGTAGGAGACGACAACACTCTGACCGTGGTTCTCTGTCATCGCTGCAAAATTCTGCGAGCCGTAAACGGGATCGGCCGTCCACTGGGGATCGGTGCCGTTCGAGTGGAAAATACTGTAGCGACCGTAAATCCGATTCTTCTCATTGATAGTTTGGTCGATCTTCACATCGCCCGACCAAGTGTTGTTGTCCGCTGGAGCGTTGTAGACGTAATTCGGTGTGGAGGGGCTGAACGACCCACTTGTTCCTTCCAGTGCGACCTGAGACGGGATGTTTGGATCTGGAAAGCCCTGCATCAACTTGACGCCGACCGGATCCAGGCAGCTTGAAACCACGATCTTGTTGACAATACAGCCTCCTTGGCTGGGAACGATGGGATTAAACGTGACCCCACTCACTTCTCGAAAGTCGAAAACACCAGGTTCAACACTTGATGTTCCTTTCATCAGCGGTGTGGGAACCGTCGAGAGTTGAGTGCTCGTCGTGTGGATCAAGACTTGCTGGTAGTCCACGAAAAAAAAGGTCTTGTCTCGCTTGATAGGACCGCCCAGAGTTCCTCCAAACTGGTTCTGCTTGTACGGTTGCTTCTGAACATTGTTTCGCGAGGCGTCGTCAAAAAAATACCGGGCGTTGAAGGCATCGTTACGGATGTAGTCCCAGGCATTGCCATGGAACTGGTTTGTTCCGCTTTTGATGGACGCGTTCACTACACCGCCAGCTGCATTGCCGAACTCAGCATTATAAGTTCGGGTCTGGATACGAAACTCGGCGAGCGCGTCGGGCGAAGGCTGAATCGCCTGGGCTGAGCCTTCGATCAGGTTTGCGGAGTTTGAGTTGTTATCTATGCCGTCCAGCGTGAAGTAGTTTTGGAGTTCCGAGTTTCCATTGACGCTGAAGCCGTCAGAAACTTCGTTGGGACCGGCATAGAATTTGCCGACACCCGGCATCAGCAAAGCGAGCTGCGCGTAGTTGCGACCGTTGAGGGGGAGATCATTGATCGTTCTTGTATCAACGACACCGCCGAGATCGGCGGTCTGGGTTTGCAACTGGCCCGACTGATTGTCGGACACTGTGACCTGAGAACTGGTAGAACCGACCTCAAGCCGGAAGTTCACTGCGACGCGAGACTGTACGTCGATCGCAACGTCCCTGATCGTCTTGGATCCGAATCCGTTCGCACTTGCGGTGACTGAGTAGACTCCTGGAATCAAAGGCTGGCTCTGATATTGTCCCTGAGCGTTACTCGTTGTGCTCAGCCTGACCTCGGTCGCTTGATTCGTTATGACAAAGGAGACGTTTGGAATTGCAGCTCCCGATGTATCTGCCACACTTCCTACGATGGATCCGGTGTCGATTTGGGCATAGGCTGAAGTGGCCAACGCCGCAAGTAAGATGGTGACGAAAAGACGCACGACTTTCATATTGCCTCCAAAGTACAGCACTGCCGAAACTGATTTGACAGAACGGCGGCAAAGGTAGTGGACGCAGAGAAAGATTGACGATGGAAACTGAGCGACCTTTCCCCGAGGTTTTCCCGATGGGCCGCAAAGTGCTGATATAAAAGTATTTAGTGTGAGCGGCACGGATGTCTTTACGTGCTCGAACTCGGTATAATCACACTCTTGAGGACAGATTGCAGGGAGACGTCAAAATTGGCGAATGGCTTGTTCAGCCTCGAATCAACTCTTTAGAGCTTGATGGTCGCACCGTGCACCTTGAACCTAAGGTAATGCAGGTTCTGCTCGCGTTGGCTAAAGAACCGGGCGAGGTGGTGGGCCGTGAGACGCTGCGAAACACAGTGTGGCCTGATGTATTTGTTGGTGAGGATGTCCTCATACGCGCAATATCTGAACTTCGCAGGGCTTTTCGGGACGACCCGAAGACCCCTCACACAATCCAGACAATCCCGAAAGTCGGCTACCGACTGATCGCACCCGTTCAGCCCATTCCTGAAGTGCTGCGCACCGTGACCTCTGCCGAGGTTCACCATAGTGCGTTGCCGGTAGAGATAGCGGAGGGGACCCAAAGAGTTCCGCCATCGAGGGGATTCAGTCGGTATGTGATAGGGATTGTCGCGTGCGCTGGAGTTTTGTTCGCCTCGATAGGTATATGGTTCGCCGCGCACAGCCGCGACAGGCAGGGAGCTTATACAGTGCGCCCCCTCACCACCGAACCCGGCTTCCAACTGCAACCAGCCTTATCTCCGGACGGGAGTACCGTAGCTTTCGTTTGGAGCAAACCCGGAGAATCAGACGGCCATATCTATATTAAGGCCGTGAACTCCGAGCAGTCGGCTCGCTTGACCAGCGCTTCGGTCAAGGAACTGAGCCCGGCGTGGTCACCAGATGGGAAAAAGATCGCGTTTCTTCAACAAGTCGCGGGAGGATACGCAGTTGAGGTCATGTCAGCGGTTGGAGGGACCGCACAGCCGGTATATATGCTCCCTGACCACTCAGTTTGGGAGTATGGTGGGCTCGCATGGTCTAGCGATGGACAAAAACTCATATTCCCGGCACGCCCCGCAGAGGACCAAGCCAGTCATCTCGTGCAGCTCGACCTTGAGACCAGAACAACGACCAATCTCACGTCGCCCCAGCCGGATTGGGACGGTGACTGGACTCCCGCAGTGTCTCCAGACGGGAAATGGCTGTCCTTCGTGAGAGGCGAGGAACGATCTGCCCGCGATCTGTACCTCATGCAACTGCCGTCGGGCAATGCCCGACCTCTGACCAAAGACCATGCGTTGATCGTAGGGCAGACGTGGTCGGCTGATGGATCAAAAATCGTTTTCGCTTCCAGCAGAGTTGGAAATGTGTCTCTTTGGTCAGTGGATCTGAACGGCGATGCTCCCGTACGTGAACAGGTTGGAAGCGATTCCGCGTATGCGCCAACGATCGCCAGACACGCTGACCGCCTGGCATATAGCAGGGGAAATGCGGACTGGAGTGTGAACCGGCTTTCTCTGGCAAACGGACTGGCCAGACCTTTATCCACCGTGCTTTCTTCTACCGAGCAGGATTCTGCTCCCACGATTTCGCCGGACGATAGCCGCATCGCGTTTCAGTCTTGGCGTTCCGGAAAGCAGGAGATTTGGACAGTTAATAGTGATGGGAGCAATCTTAGTCAACTCACAAGCGGTGGACACTACGCGGGGAGTCCTGCTTGGTCACCTGACGGACACTCGATTTGTTTTGACGCCCGCGTCGAGGGTATTTCGCATATTTTCCTTATCGATGCGAATGGAGGAATTCCGCGACAGGTGACGGACGGCAAAGATAGCGACATAGTGCCATCTTGGTCTCCGGATGGGAAGAGCATTTTTTTTGGCTCAACCCGTTCGGGGAAGTGGGAGATCTGGCGGTTGGATCTAGCGAGTCCAAGACAACCGCACAAGGTCACTGGAGATGGGGGAATGGTCGGAAAACCTAGTCCAGATGGACACTGGCTTTACTTTACGAGGTTTGCCGAGGCAGGGCTCTGGCGACAGCAGCTACCAGGTGGCACGAGCCAAAAGGTGTCAGATAATCCTCCTCAGGGCTTCCAGAACTACTGGACACCTGTGGGGGATGGCGTCCTGATGCTTGCCCCCGCGAAGGGCGGAGACGAGATCCGAGAACTCAACCTAAAGAATCATTTAGATGAGGTGATTTTTACATTGCCGCACCCACCGAGTCCCTTCGCCGGGATGGCCGTAACGGCGGATCAGAAATTCCTGTACCTTGCATGGCTTGACCACGCGGGCAGTAATCTCCGCATCGTCGACGGCTTTCGGTAAAAGCACCGGAAATCCAACATCGGGAAATCCTCGGGTTGTCTCCCTACACACTCTTGTGCCTGGAGAGCTTGAATGGTTTCGCTATGATCCGTCGAATCGCTTTGTGCGCATGCCTCTTCGCTCCGAATGTTTATGCCCAATCACTCCATATTGTTGATGCCTATCCAATGAAGGCGCGATATAACCCAGGCGAAGCCGTAAAACTAATTGTCCAGACTGCGGGCGCGGCGACCTCGGAGACGATCAACGCCACGGTGACGGACATCGGGGTTCCCGTTGGAACCTGTGCCTCCGTGTCAGCCGCGACGAGCACTGGTGTTGCCGTACTGACCTGCACGGTTCCAAAGGACGACTATCGCGGCTACATGGTCGAGATCGCACTGAAAGCGGGAGATAACGTCATCGACCATCGCAATACCGCTGTGGATGTCTCATCCGATTGGAAGAAATTTCCGCGTTACGGATACCTGGCTCACTACAACGCGAAAGAAGGAGCAGAACCAGCGGAGTGGGTCAGCGAGCTAAACAAGTTTCATATCAACGGTCTTCAGTTCTACGACTTTCAGTTTCGTCACGACCAACCGCTTGCAGGTACACCGGCAGCGCCTGCGGCAGCTTGGCCTGAAATCTCCATGCGCGAAGTGGACCGCAGCGTCGTTCTCGATTTCATCGAACAGGCTCACCAGCGAAATATGATGGCGATGGCGTACAACGCCAGTTATAGCGGATACCAAGACGTGTTTTCTCGAGCGGCGAACCCGTTTCCATTATCCTTCGGGGTTTGGTCGGACGGGACGAGTCCTAGAACACCCGAAACGGTAAAGAGCATCAGTATGCCGGTAGGTTGGGCTACTAGCAAACTGCTCTACATGAATCAGAACGACCCAGGATGGCAGCACTACATTTTCGGACAGATGAACGCACTTTTCCAGGTCTACCCATTCGACGGATGGCAGGTGGACACCTTCGGTGAGCGGACCGCATATTCCCAGAACGGCAACCTCGTAGATTTTGTGGAAGGAATGCCAGCCTTCATCAATCACGCGCACGCTGCACTGAGCAAGCGCATCGTGATGAATGCGGTGGCCACGCGGGGCCAAGAAGGTAATGCAAGGACCAGCGCGGATTTCGTCTATTCGGAACTCTGGGAGCTCAATGAGACATACGCCCAGATCCGAAAGGCGGTCCAAGAGGTCAAAAAAGCTAATCCGGAAAAATCGGTGGTATTCGCCGCCTATGTGAATCGTGATGCGAAGGGGCTGAGCAACACTTTCGGCAAGAAGGAATTCAATAATAATGCAGTGTTGCTCACGGACGCCGCGATCTTTGCTTCAGGGGCCTCCCACATCGAGCTCGGCGATGGCGACAGAATGCTTTCGAGCGAATACTTCCCAAATGACAAACTCCTGACCATAAGCCCCGAGTTGCGTGCATCCTTGCGAAGCTACTACGACGTTCAGACAGGATATGAACGATACTTAGCTGACAGTACCGATGCGAAACTAGCCAATCTGACAGTCAATCATATAAACACTTCGGACGTCGCCAGTGGCGGCAAACTGTGGTCGATTACAAGACAAACCTCCGATGCGGTCATCATCCACTTAATCAATCTCACAAGCGCAACCGATGGGAAATGGCGGGATTCAACGATTTCCATGTCCTCTCCGCAGGAGATCGTGAATGCCTCCGTGCATTTTAGTGTCGAAGGAAAGGTCTCCGCCATCGGAGTCGTTTCTCCGGACATCGCGGGCGGTTCTTTCCAAGCATTGAAGTATGAGTGCACATTAGGTAGTAACGGGCAGACTGATGTTCATATGGTTTTGCCGTCGCTCAAATATTGGGACTTCATAGTCGTCAAGCGCTGAATTGCAGTTGCCAGCGGAACTCGATAATTTTCCTCAGTTTGGCGAATCTCGATACGCCGTACACGATGCTTTAGTCGGGGCAGGCTGGCAAGAACGCGTCAGTCTCGGGTGCGTCGAGGCAGATTCAGCTTGTAGTTCGCGCACTCTTGTAGCCAGCCGTAATCGCACATTGGATGGCATGTCCCTAAGACTTTTCAAGATGTGTCCCGTGTGCGCAGGCGATCTGACGGAAGGGCGGCTGATGGTATTCGGGAGTGAACGAGATCGAGCGTAGCTGACCGGCGTTTGAACGAGCTTGCACGTTTCTATGGAAAACACACCTATATCTAAGAAGGGTCTTCCCGCGAGAGATGAGCATCCGCGCTCAAGATAGTCAAAATGTACAAGCATGGGAAAGCGTGCACGTCTGTCCAAACTGCGGGCACATCATCAATCTCTCGGAGTTAGATATGAAAGCGATCACGACCGGAATTGTGACTTGTCCGAACTGCGACTGGTCCGGCCAGATCGAAATTCAAATTGTCGATCAAGTGCCTCGGAAGAAGCCGAAATCAGTCCATTCCTAACGCTACACCGGGATGGCAAGTTGCAGTTGTTGGTGTTTGTTTCTGTCAGGCATCTTGCGCATGAAGGCACGGACAAATTCGCTTGCTATCTTTGAATCATCATCTGCACGGCACACCAGGCATGTCTTCAGTCGCAGGGTTGACTCGCTCAGCGGGCGCACAGTCACTCCATTGCGCGCCAGCAGCAAGGCACCAGCCTTCACCACGAAGGCAATGGCAGAACCATCCGACACAAACGGAAATGCCTCTTCCGGGGCAATGACGTGCTGAATGCTCTGAGGCCGGACACCTTGCTGTGCCGCCGCTTGGATAATCACGTCATACACAGGCGGATGCAGCTGGCGCTCGAAGAGTATCCAATGCCTTCCCTCCATCTGATCGAGCGACACCGACGGGTAGGAAGCTAATCCATCTCGTTTCGCCATCGCGATGTAGAACGGTTGCTCTGCGACATGAACACATGTGAGTAACGGAGACTCCGGCGGGTCGTGCGCGATTGCTAAATCGACCACGCCTGCCAGCAGATCATCGACAAGGTCTATCGAAAACTTGCTGGCCAAATCGACCTTCAGACGAGGAAACAAAGGAAGTTGAATCGAGAGAAGCGTCGAGACCAAAAAAGGGTCGGCATAAGGGGTACGTCCCACATGGAAAGTCTCATCCATATTCTGCATGACCGCTCGCGCAGATTGGACGGCTCGTTCGCCATAGAGAAGTGATAGCCGGGCTTGCTGCACATAGGCGCGGCCTGCATCGCTCAAGACAACATGTTTGCGGTCACGGAGAAACAAAGGAGCCCCAATTAAGGACTCCACATCCTGGATATTTTTGGTCAGCATGGGCTGACTAATCCGCAATCTGCGGGCCGCCCGGCCAAAGTGCAGCTCCTCAGCGAGGGCAATCACCGACTCCATGAGTTTCGTGTCGTTTTTGGACATACCGCAACCCCCATGAACTCCGCAAGATGGGGATAGGACGTGGACTGGGCAGTCCGTTCTTTCAACGTATCGGCGCGCAGGCGCGTCCCATCGTCGAGCCAATCGGATTAGATGAGAGACATGTGGGAAAGGTGGGCCGATGTGTGCTTATCAGCGTCATTGATAAGTAAACCCCTCGGGTGAATTGGACTCTACAGGCATCCTCCGTCATCTTCAAAGCACGTACGTTATCTCCGCCCTTCCTTGGGGTTATCCAAAGTGAGGTTGTATGCTTTCAGCCGCGAAACCACATTCACGCACACCGATCCCAGCCTTTGAACCGCTGCTTGACCTTCATGAAGCGGCAACTGTCCTAGGCATGCACTGGAAGACCCTTGAGGGTAAGGCACGTCAGCATGAAGTCCCCGCCTTCAAAGTCGGAAAACGCTGGAGATTTCGGCTGAGTTCGCTGAATAACTGGCTTGAAGCTGGCCTAAAATTGAATACAACCGATCAGGCCGTCGTGACTAGACAGGAGCAAAATCCTTGAAGTTCACTCGGCAGCGTTTTCAACGCGGCACCCTGCGCAAGGTTGCGCGGGCAAACAATCAATGGGCTTGGGAGTACCGCTACCAAGACCCCATAACCAATAAGAGAAAATCCTTGTTCTTGGGGCTCGACAAGTTTCCCACGCAGACCGCCGCAGAACGGCATCTCGAAGCTTTCGTGCTCAAACTCAATCAAGAGAACCCAACCCTGGCCGTGATGGAGCCGACCTTCGACGCCATTCTTGACCGGTTTATCGAGGACGAACGCATGATGGAAATCAAGCAGAGTCGGCCCGGTGAACATCTCAAGGATGGTGAGTTGAGCTATTCGACGGTCATCTCCTACCTCAGCGTCATCAAGCGAGTCCGCGCGAAGTGGGGAACCACCCGCATCACGCGGATGAAGCCGATGCTGATTCAAGCATGGCTCAGA
>Ga0116227_10016517_pt1 | contig 10576 bp, 13 predicted proteins | sample S1TSphgellanicum_FD_89693 | JGI IMG/M metagenome (GOLD analysis project Ga0116227, IMG submission 89693) | Host-associated microbial communities from peat moss isolated from Minnesota, USA - S1T2_Fb - Sphagnum magellanicum MG | ecosystem: Host-associated > Plants > Peat moss > Unclassified...
GCTCCTCTTATGGAACCAGTACAACTGAATGTTGGATTCGAAGAGAGCAGAGAAACATTGAAGAAATTCCGTGGAGAAGATGATGATGATTTTCAGTTCCTGGAGTATCAGGTATATATGGGAGGGATTGTTTTTCATTCTTTTAAACCTACAGTTGGTTTTTGAGCAAAAACAATCACCTGCACGATTGATTGGCACTTTTGGCTGTGGCAATTTTTTTTGCTTAAGCCAGGATTCTCTTCATATGTTGCTGGATTGATTCTTCCTCATTGAAATTTTCAGTCTCTGGTTTTTCAATGCTGAAAACACAGACTGAAGAGGTTTGTAATGACTTTGGGCAGGCTCACAAGGGATATACAGAGGCGATGTACCGATTGGGAGTATTTTACTATTTTGGGTTGCGAGGAGTGCATCGTGATCACAGTAAAGCGCTCACCTGGTTACTCAAAGCAGTAGAGAAATCTGATCCACGATCAATGGAACTTCTTGGTGAGATTTATGCACGTGGATATGGTGTTGAGCGCAACTACTCGAGGGCATATGAATGGTTTCTGGAAGCTGCTCGTAAGAAACACTATTCAGCTTTAAATGGAATTGGGTATCTTTACGTGAAGGGACAAGGTGTGGCAGATGGCAAGAACCATACCATGGTAAAATTATTGACAAATGTTACTGAAAATTGTGAGATATGAGGATTCCCACACATTAGTGCAAAGGCATTATGTAGAGCACAGCAGCAGGATGTAGCTGGTGTGTGTACCCACAATCAACCGGCAAGACTTTTGTGAAACAGAAAAACAAACAGCTTTCTCTAACCTGCAGTTTGTTCCTTTTCTGTGTTTGGTTGATCAGGCTAAGGAGTACTTTAAGAGGGCGGCAGAGGCAGGTGATTCACATGGCCATTACAACTTGGGTGTCCTCTACTTGGAAGGGATGGGTGTGAAGAAAGATGTGAAGGAGGCTTGCAAACTCTTCTTGATAGCAGCTAATAAGGGCCACCCAAAAGCCTTTTACCAGCTTGCCAAGATGCAACAAACAGGGATTCCAGGCATGAAGAAGGATGTAGCGACGGTAAGTAAGTAACAAAAAAAGGATTGATCTTTTTGTACGAGAATGTGCAATTTTCTTTGCTGGAGAAATTGCTATTCCACATGCGCCGCTGATTTGATTCCAAATTTTGGATCATTTGTGTAGGCAGCAGCACTCTACAAGATAGTGGCAGAGAGAGGCCCATGGGGTTCATTGATGTGGTGGGCACTAGAATGCTATCTTAAAGGGCAAATTGGTAAAGCTCTTCTCCTCTACATGCGAGCTGCTGAGCTGGGCTATGAAGCAGCCCAGAGCAATGCAGCCTGGATTCTGGAGAAGTACCATAGTGAAGGGATCTGCCTTGGGAAAGCAGGTCTCTGCACAGATGTGGAGCGCCACCAACGTGCACATACCTTGTGGCGCTATGCTGCAGAGCAAGGGAACGAGCATGCAGCACTGCTCATTGGGGATGCCTATTTCTATGGGCGGGTGAGTTGCACACCTCTGGAGCAACCTTGCTGTGTTTCCATTATGGATAGATTTGTCCAGTGGCCGTTCTATCCAAATGTTTTAGCTGCAAAGAAAAATTTGTGATTCAGTTGCAGTTTTCAACTGCCAAATTGTATACAGGGAACTGAGAAAGATCTTGATCGAGCAGCAGAAGCATACATGAGAACACAATTGCAACAGAATCCACAAGCTATGTTCAATCTGGGCTATATGTATGAACATGGATTAGGTCTGCCCAAGGACCTTCATCTGGCTAAGCGCCACTATGATCAAGCTCTTGACACTGAACCAGCTGCTGCCTTACCTGTCACTCTTGCTCTTATGGGCCTTTGGCTTCGGCAGCATTATGATGATAGCATTGTTGTAAGTTTTCCTGAACATCCATCAAACAAACAGGGATTATGGTTAAGTATTTTTTCATCTACAAGCTGGTTTTTCAAGTCTCTTACTTCTGACACTAACTCTCCACAAGCTTCTGATTGACTGCAGGTGAAAGCCATGGATTCACTGCCACAGATTATAGTGAGGGTTGGAGACTCATTTACGGGGTTCTTTATGGATGAGGGAAATGTTACACTCGTCACCCTCTTTGTTTGTTTGCTTACTGTGTTGTATCTACGACAAAGACAAAGGCGGGTGGTGGCTGTTAACATACAACCACCACCTCAATAACCCCCCTTGTGTCTCTCTCTGCTCTGCTGTAATAGGTTTTGATACTGGATAAGGTTGAGGCAGTGATTTTTGTCTCTGTGCTCTGTCTCCATTTGTACCAGTAAGATCCACTGACAAGATCTGAAGTTGGAGAAAAGACACAAGACATCAATGTCACATGCACGACAGCATAGGTAATCTTGTCACATGCTCACTTCTGCAACCTGAGACCGCAATTTGGTCTTAGGGAATCTGCTATTTCCACCCCCATTAAAAGTGATCACAATGATATACCCATGAGCTTTCATGCAAGCTATTCAACATGGAGCTGGAGATTATTGTCTCCTATACAAAATGGAGGTACCTCAAGATACATAGAAGTGGGTGCTACATGGGTCCGATTTTTATCGATACCTCAACAGATTTGTGCTTCTTGGCTGGCTCCAGGAGATTCTGGAAGCAGCAATGAAGTTAACCCAGAGCTTGGAAAACAGGGAAGATCAGGATGCTGCTGACCTCAAGGCTCATGCCTTGACAAGGAGATATTCCTGGAGTTGCTTCTTGTCTTGCTCTTAGGTGCAAAGGACTCAAACATCCTCCTCTTAATCTGAGTTTGCTTGAGAAATGGAGATGTATTTGCAAAGCAGACCACCCAATGTATTGAGATTGTGCAGAGTAATCAATCCTCTTGAGATTGTTTGTCATTTATACCCAATTCCATCCTGTTCTGCTGCACCTCTCAGGTGTCTTGAATCATCTTCATCAGCATCTGGGGATCAGAGTCTTGGGTGCATCAAATCCTCCATAATCTCCAAGCAGTGTGTGCGATTGTACTCCACAGTAACCTCCATCACTGTCAAGCATTTTTCTAGTCCCAACAGAGAGCTTGTGCCTGGTTTATATATCCTGTTTTCAAAAATGGCAATCTCAGCAAAAAGACACTCCTTTTCTTGAAAAGAGCATGACACAACCTGTGTTCATTACTGCTCATGTTTGCAACTCTTCTTCCCATTTCTTGAATCTTGAGACAGAAAGAAGAACAAGCAGACTGCCTTACTGTGATGCAAAGATCTACTCCTTACTTAAAAGCTTCTCCACATTATTAGATGCCAGGAAGCGTACTGCAATGATGTATTGTTTTACAAGAGACGATCTTCCTTGGATCGATCTCCAACATAGTTTCTGCATGAAATTATTTCTGAACCCTGTCGTCATCCATCGGAGAATCTGTGAAAGACCATGCAAGCAAGAAGAGAGCAAGGGAGAGAGACAGTGAGAGAGAGAGAGAGAGAGAGAGAGAGATGTTCGTTTGCCTGCGGTTGGAGATGATGCCAGATCATGCATGCGTCATCGAGAGAAGATTCTTTGCTAACGGCTCGTTGCTGAAATGCCGTCGCAGCAGCAGCAGTCGTGGATGCTTTGCGCGTCTGAGCATGCATAGAGTTTTCTCCACGGAGCTCTCCATCGCACTGACGGATGCTGACGATTTCTTCAAATGCATACAAGCAGCAGTCTCGTGGGAGATCGATCGATCGATCGACCGAGAGAGAGAGAGAGCTCTTTCTTGGAAAGACTGTGCAGCTTCTAGAACACGTATCGAGGCCACCTGTTGTCTTCTCGCGGCTTCTTGAATACGTATGCAGAAAAAATCTTTGGTCGGCTTCTTGCAGCTTCCTTCGGTCACTACTGTTCAAAATGCTGCAAGAATCCGCAGCTCTGCAAGAATCTGGGAACTTGGAAGTTGATCGGAAGCTCCCATCGACTTTGCAAACTCAGCATGAACTCCGCGCTTGCACGCTGGCTGGCTCCGTTGCGAAGAACAAAGTCCAAGCAGAAGCTAGAAAGAAGAAGCAGAAGAAGGAAGAAGAAGAAGAATCAGAAGAAGCAGAAGCAAGAAGAAGAAGAAGAGGAGGAGTATCTTCTTCGCAGAAACAAAGGTGGATTCACAACGTCTTCGCCGTCATTCTTGACCAAGATTGTCGATCAGAATGCCTATAGAAGAAATCGGATACCAGAAGAACAATTGAGCGTAGAAGAAGCAGCAATCGATCGATCGAGATCGCAATTCCTGTAGAAGAAATCGGATACCAGACGAACAAGTGCACATACAAGAAGCAAGCAAGCAAGCAATCGAGATCGCAATTCCTATAGAAGAAATCGCATACCAGAAGAACAATGGCGTATAGAAGAAGCGGCAAGCAATCGATCGAGATGGCGATTCCTAAAGAAGAAATCGCATACCAGAAGAACAATTACGCGTAGAAGAAGCGGCAAGCAATCGATCGAGATCGCAATTCCAATAGAAGAAATCGGATACCAGAAGAACAAGTGCCGCATAGAAGAATCAAGCAAGCAATCGATCAAGATCGAGAGAGAGAGAGAGAGAGCTTGGAGCAGAAGACTTGTCGTTTTGTGCGGATGGCGGAGTTGAGGAAAGATCCGTTGGTGCAAAGGTGGGTGATCATCTCAGACAAGAGAGGGAAAAGGCCATCGGACTTCAAGGCCGCGAAGAGCACAGAGGATGTAAGACCAGGGCCGTGTGCATTCTGCCCAGGCTACGAGGAAGGAACAGGTCCAGAGACTTTTGCTATGCGAGATGGCGGAGAAGCAAATGCTTCAGACTGGCGAGTGCGCGTCATTGTGAACAAGTTTCCAGCCGTCGCACCAGACTTCCCTTGTGCTGATTCCGCTGTTGGAGAAGGAACCGTGTTCGGAGAGTGTCGTCTTCCTGGGTTCGGCTCCCATGAGGTTGTGATCGAGACCCCCGACCACGACACTCCCTTTGTCGATCTGCCAGTCCCTCATATATGCGATGTAAGAAAGCTTTCTCTTCTTCTTCTTCAATAGATCACAATTGCAACAAAAATAAAATCTGCACATGCGTTGTTGCAATTCGCCTCCTGATGTCTGGATCCGTGTACATCTCTTTTCTCTCTCAGATCTGTGGAAGGATGAGGAAAAGAAACTCTCTCTCTCTCTCTCTCTCTCTCTTTCTTACAGGTGTGTTGAAGACGGCATTCCTGTATCAAGTGGGCATGCATCAAGAAATCTAATAAGAAAAGGATACATGAATCAAGTTTGTTGTTTAGCTCTTATTGATCTTCTTGTTTCCTTTCTCCTCAATGATGTTGAAGAATTCTTTCTCTGTTGCAGATGTGCTGAAGAAGGCATACATTCCTATATGTATCAAGAAATTCTTTAAGAAGGGATGCACAAATGCACAACGTATCAAGTTTGTTGTTTTCTCTTCTTGATCTTCTTCCTTTCTCTGGCTTGATGTTATAAGGAACTCTCTTTCCTTCTGTGTTGCAGGTGCTCAAGGCATATCAAGTGCGCATGAAATCTTTCAGAAAGGATGCACGCTTCAAGTACTGCCAGGTGATGATTTCAGACATCTCTTTTTCAAGTCTCTTCTTCTGAACTCACCCACTCACAGTGTGTGTGTGTGCACATCCTCTCTCCTCTTGCATCCTCTTGCTGATTTTTTTGGCTTTGTGTGTGTGTGTGTATGATGGCAGGTGTTTAAGAACAGGGGCAATAGGGCAGGAGCATCAATGACACATTCACATAGCCAGGTCCTTGCATTGCCCATTGCCACCCACAATATAGAGGATGAACTGCGGGGTGCAAAAGAGTACTACGACACACATGGACGCTGCATTTTCTGTGATGTTGTGGCACATGAATCTGCCATCAAGACCCGACTCATTGATGAGAACGAGCATTTTGTAACTGCGGCTCCATATGCACCACGGTTTCCATATGAGACTTGGTTGGTCCCAAAACGACATTCTTCCAATTATGAAACAGTTGGTGATGATGAGGTGAGCTCTCCACAAAATATGTCTGCCTCAGGACACTCTCTGCTCCTACTTGGTGATGGCTCAAAGATATGCATCAACATGTTTGCTTTGTTTTGTGTCTTTTTGTTTCATGGCTTAGGCTTAGATGCTTGCTTGTGCACAGGGACAAGCTAAAATGAAATGGAGCTTACCCTCCTCACAAGCTTGTTTTTGCAGCTTGTAAGAGGATACTATGAAAACTTTTTCTGATTACCTATGTCTCTTGAGTGCTGTTGCTAACATCATGATTGAGTCTTCCTGTTGCTTCCAAAAATGCAAGAGGAACTCATGATGCAGATTTAGCCAACATCATGACTGGGTCTTCCTGTCGCTTCCAGAAATACAACAGAAACTCAGAACACGGATTTTGTAGAATGGTTTCCTCAGATCTTTGGGTAGATAATTCTTTGTATACTTATCTACACCTGCTGCCATCATGATCTGATGAAGTCAATGGGTAGTCATGGCAGTTTGACACTGCTATTGGGCAACTAGTTGTGTATATGTATCTACACCCACTGCTGTCAGGATCTAATGAAGTCGGTAGGTAGTCATGGCAGCTCTTCACTGCCATTCATGATGAAGGTGATGGTCTGACACTTTCTGAGCAACTCCCATAAGATTATGACCACACTCATTGTCATGTTACCTTCAAAATCTTCATTGTGGAGATTTCTTTGCAATCTCATAGATGTAGAAAGGTTGGCTATGATGGGGAGCATGTACCATGACTCCCCAGTAGTGATTTGTACCCATGACAACTTGGAAAGGTTTGCCATGAATCCTAGTCCCTTAAGCTCTTTTACACTTGATGCTTTTTGCTGCAACCAATCCTTGGGTCACAAGTTGATTTAGAGTACCGAATAATTCTGTATCTCACCTGGGTGGAGTGTAATCTCAACTGTGTGCAGCTACAAAGTTTGGCAGCGCTATTGAAGTTTATGTTGCAGAAGATGGACGTTGCATTTTCTCAACCACCTTACAATTTCATGATTCAGACTGCTCCTCTTGATCCTGACAATTGGGATCTACCATATTATCACTGGTATGTTCGACTTGTGCCCCAGCTTATTACTCTTGGTGGATTTGAACTTGGTAGTGGCTGCCACATAAATGCCGTTGCACCTGAGAAAGCAGCCGAATTCCTTCGAAATGTCAAAATCAACTAGAACTGCGTCAAATTGGTAACCTCCACTCCCTCGTAGGTTATCTACCCATTGTTTCAAACCCATCACAATTCAAAGCACCAATTCATAATCATTTAATATATTTTTAAAAATGACACTGCTAGCTTAGGCAACAATGGCTCTTGAGCACCTATTCCCATGCTTTTTTATATTAATGTTTTGTAATCCAAATGTAATACACTTTGGATATACCCCCATTAAGGTATATCCAAAGTGTGATCCCCGTTGATTGTGATCACCAATTTTTGGTGCTAGCAAATTCACAGTTTGGACATCACAGTCTTTGTCTTTTTCAATTTTTACTTGTTTCCTTGTCATTGTTATTGTTATAGAGACTTTTTTGCAATAAATTTCAGCAGGAATTTTTCTTACATTTTCAAAATGCAAGTTGTTTGTGACCATTATGAATGAAATTTTGTAATGCTTTCTTATAACAGAGCACCTTTGAATTGGGTGTGTTGGGGAGGGGGACCAGCACATGTTGCTGATGTGGCACTGATGTGGCAGTTCTTTGATCTTGTCACAACTGACCCTTTGATAGGGGGTGCTGATTTGGCAGTTCTTTTGTACTAGCCTAAACCCTAAACCTTGAACCAATCAAGAGCCAGGTCAATATAGCTCTTGATTGGCAGACTTATATAATAAATAATCACTTGGAACCAATCAATATATCTAGCCAATCAAGAGCAGGTGTTAAGGTCTCTTTCCAATAGGCTGTTGTGATCACAGATCCACGGTGTGCTGTTGTGATTGCAGCAGCCTAATGGAAAGCCATTATGATTGACATAGAGCTTTGTTTCTTGTTGCATGGACAGGCACTGGCCATTGGATAGTTCAACTCTGTTGAAAATATGTTGCTAATCAATGTTAGGATTAGAGTGCCAGTTTGCATCCCCCTAAGACAGGAGTTTTCGCCAGATTTCTATTAATTTTCTACTGATTTTGCAGTTTCCTTGACATTTTTCGCCATTAATGCTAAAATCGAAGGTGGGAATCATCACCACTCATGCTAAATCCCTTATGGGAATGGTCACCACCCATGCCTCATCATAAAAATGGAAAAAAAAGAAACGCTGGTGGTGAGCCACAGTTTGATTCCTAGTTTGCACAACTTTTGCATTTGATCAATACTTGACTAATCGTCCTAGTTTGCACAACTTTTGCATTCGATCAATGCTTGACTAATCGACCTGTGGGTTTACTTTGAGAACAAAGGAACTGACCAAAAAAAAATTAAAGAAAATTCAACAGCGTAATGAAAATATGTCCTGAAACTGGGCAGTGGATTTATTTTTTGCCAACTAGAGCATTCTGAGGAAAACTGCTGGTCTAAAGTCAAACCTGCAAGTTTTCACTATTCTTCATCCAAAACATGATGTGCAATGTACCCATGGAGATATTCTTTAGTCTTTAACTTTGGAAGAACCATGATGCATGCAATTTTTTTGCACCATCATGTTCAAGTAGAAGTCATTTGGTATTGTTAGAATAGCCTTTCATTCACTTCCAAGGAAAAAGGATTTTGGGTTTGAACTTTTCATGTTGAAGAAAAGAATGGGCAAGCCCTTGATCATTGTGTTAGGCAAGCTTGTAGCTGCACATGACGCAACGAACAAGGATTTTTTCTCACCTTACTAGTTAGTACTTGGGCCAGTTCAACAGTCCAACCATTGTTGAATATTTGATTCATTTTCAAAATCTCAATTCAACACTAATTTATAAAAATCATTTACAAATTCAACATACATTTGAGTTATGTACAAATGACCTTGTTCGACCTTCTTCTTCTTCAAGAGAAGTGTTTGGATACTTAACTTCGATCCTAAAAAGCATGCCAAATTGCAAAGGGCTAAACCCAGCCAAAATGGCTTCGCCATCATCCTTAGGTCATCAACAACAACAACAACGGCAATACAAAACATTATGTTAAGTACCATCTCTGAAAAAGCATGATCAACAAGTTCCCAAAAAAAGCAATGTAGTCATATACCATCAATGACTTGCAAGTTCAAGAAAAGATTTCTAGAACTTTTGACTTAATTACTTTGACATAGTTATTAAGTAATTATCAAAAATTTCACAATTTAATAATAATAATATATTGAATGTTGAATTGAGCCATTTAATTGACACATTGTCTTGTAATTATGTCAAGATTGATTGATGTCACAACAAATTTGTTGCTCCTATTCAATGTTTTACACTAAATAAGAACAACGAATTCAATACGACATTAATCTCAATGCAATTGCAAGAGTAGTAAGTAAACACTAAATGAAACAACGAATTCAATGCGACATCAATCTCAACATAGTTACAAGAGTAACATGCGAGCACAAAGTAGGAGTAACAAATTCAATGTGACATCGATCTCAACATAGTTGCAAAAGTAATAGACAAACACTAAATAAAAACAACGAATTCGATGCAACAATGATGTTACTCTTGCAATTGTGTTGAGATTGATATTGGATTGAATTTGTTGCTCTTATTTAATGTTTGCCTATAATCTCAATGATATCGTATTGAATTCATTGCTCCTCTTTAGTGTTTGCCTATTATTATAAAACATTTCATTGGATCATGTTATTTCCAAATTGCAAAAAATCAATAATGTTATAAGGTGTGTGGTGGCATTGCAAAATTGAAACTCAAGAATCAAGCAACATTCAAGGTTTTCCTTAGCAGGTCCATTTAGGGTAAGATTTACAAAAAATACTATGGCCCAAGGATTAGGGTTTTAGGAGGATTAGGGTTTAGGGTTAACACACACATACCACCCCCCAAAAAGAAAATGGAGGAAATTTTGGGCTAAGATTTTGATGACGATTGCATCAATTTCCAAAATAGATATGGATAAAAAATTATGTTTGAAGATTTTGATGTCATTTGCATCACTCTTTTCCAAAACACATATGGAGAAATTTTTTGCTTGTTGAAGATTTGATGAGATTTGCATCAATTTACAAAACACATGGGGGAACAAAAATTGCTTGAAGATTTGATGAGAGTTGCATCAATTTACAAAACACATGGAGAAAACAATTGCTTGAAGATTTGATGAGAGTTGCATCAATTTACAAAACACATGGAGAAAACAATTGCTTGAAGATATGATGAGAGTTGCATCAATTTACAAAACACATGGAGAGAATATTTTGCTTGAAGATCTGTGATGAGATTTGCATCTATATTTTGCAAAACACAAATATGGAGAAAAATTTTGCTTGGAGATTTGATGATAATATTGCAGCAAATCATTCTTGACTGTTTGTAGGAAGAGCAGAATTTGGATTGAAGCAAAAAAAAAAAAAAAAAAGCATGATGAAAGTGTAGCAATCAAAAAAATTGATTAGA
>Ga0116227_10016518_pt1 | contig 10576 bp, 11 predicted proteins | sample S1TSphgellanicum_FD_89693 | JGI IMG/M metagenome (GOLD analysis project Ga0116227, IMG submission 89693) | Host-associated microbial communities from peat moss isolated from Minnesota, USA - S1T2_Fb - Sphagnum magellanicum MG | ecosystem: Host-associated > Plants > Peat moss > Unclassified...
GGACGCTCGCTCTTCTGAGCTTCGAGCTTGACGAAGCGCGTATGCGCCGGCAGCGTTGCAGTCGTGCTTGCCGCTTCGATGCTGGCGCTGCCCGTGGCTTCCACCGCCGTGAACGAGGCCAACCGGATGGTGGCGATGATGGCCGGTTCCGCCGGGGCTTCGACAGTCAAGATGGCGTTGCCAGCATACGTCGGCCGATCGAAGCTGGTTGCGCTGTGCACGGCCATGATGTCGCTGACCTGCTGCACGCCGAGTTTGGCGGCGACACGCGGTGCGATGTCCTTGCCGAACGCGGTGCCGGGGAACAGCACATGGCTGTGGCCTTTGCTGAGTTCGACGATCTGCGGTGCATAGGTGGCGGCGAGGATGTGGGCATTCTCGGGCCGTTCGACCTTAAGAACTTTCGTCACACCGGCGAGTTTGCTAGCGCCTTCCGCGGCCGCGCTGACATCCGTGCCCAAGAGTGCAACCACGATCTCGCCGCCGATCGCATTGGCGGCAGCCAGAACCTTGGCGGTGCCGGCGTTGAGTTTGCCGTCGGAGATTTCACCGATAACCAGTATCTTTGCCATTAGAGGAGTCCTTTGCCTTTGAGTGCGGTGACCAGTTCGTCAACGGTCTTGACCATGACGCCTTTGCTGCGTTTGGCCGGCGCGGTGGTTTTGAGGGTTTTCAGGCCTGCGGCCGGCTTCACGCCGAGCGCTTCAAACGAGATCGCTTCGAGCGGTTTCTTCTTGGCCTTCATGATGTCCGGCAGCTTGAGGTAGCGCGGTTCGTTGAGGCGAAGATCGGTAGTGACGATCGCAGGCAGGTCCAGTTCGAGGGTTTCGAGGCCGGCGTCGACTTCGCGGGTGACGGTGATCTTGTTGTCGTCGATGTCGACCTTGGAAGCGAAGGTGGCCTGGCCGAGATCGAGCAGTGCCGCAACCATCTGCCCGGTCTGGTTGGCGTCGTCGTCGATGGCCTGTTTGCCGAGCAGGAACAGTTTTGCATCTTCTTTCTTGAAGACGGCGGCGAGCGCGCTGGCGGCGGTCAATGGTTGAATATCGCCTTCTTCCTTCACATGAACCGCGCGGTCGGCGCCGAAGGCCAAGGCCGTGCGCAGGGTTTCTTCGCATTTGGCGCCGCCGATGGTGACGGCAACGATCTCGGTGACCTTGCCTTTCTCTTTCAGACGCACCGCTTCTTCCATGGCGATTTCGTCAAACGGGTTCATGCTCATCTTGACGCCGTCGGTGACCACGCCCGAACCATCTGGCTTCACCTGAATGCGGACGTTGTAGTCCACCACGCGCTTCACGCTTACTAAGGCTTTCATTCACTACTCTCTGTGCGGTTTGAGTTTTTGGAAATATCGGAAATATCACGGCGAACAGCGTTTTACATGCTGCCGTAATTGGGGCCGCCGGAACCTTCCGGCGCGACCCAGTTGATGTTCTGCGCCGGATCTTTGATATCGCAGGTTTTGCAATGCACGCAGTTTTGCGCATTGATCTGGAATTTCTTTTCGGTATCGCCGATTACTTCGTAAACGCCGGCCGGACAATAGCGCTGTGCGGGTTCCGAATACATCGGCAGATTCTTGTTGATCGGAATGCCCGGATCGGTGAGTTTCAGATGGACCGGCTGATCTTCTTCGTGATTGGTACTGGAGATGAATACCGACGAAAGCTTGTCGAAACTGATTTTGTTATCGGCTTTCGGATACTCGATCTTTTTGCTGTCCGCCGCCAGCTTCAAGGTGGTGTAATCGGGAATTCGATCGTGCAAGGTCAACGGACTCTTGCCGTTGAACCAGTTCTGATCGAGGTAGTTGAAAGCACCGCCGAAGAACGCGCCGTACTTGTGAATGGCCGGCCCGAAATTGCGGCTGCGATACAGCTCGTCGTAAAGCCAGCTCGACTTGAACATCTCGACATAAGCATTCAACTCGTCGCCGCCTTCCGATCCTTTCAGCAAAGCGTCCGCCGCCGCGTCCGCGGCCAGCATGCCGCTCTTCATCGCGGTGTGATTGCCCTTGATCTTGGAGAAGTTCATCGTGCCGAGATCGCAGCCGATCAGTGCGCCACCGGGAAACACCATCTTCGGCAAGGAATTGAAACCGCCCTTGCAGATCGCCCGCGCGCCGTAGGAAATGCGCTTGCCGCCATCGAGATATTGCTTCGCCACCGGATGCTGCTTGAAGCGCTGGAATTCGTCGAACGGCGACAGGTACGGATTGGTGTACGAGAGATCAACGATCAAACCCACCAGCACCTGATTGTTTTCGGCGTGATACAAAAACGAGCCGCCGGGATTCGCATCGTCGAGCGGCCAGCCAGCGCCGTGAACGACCAGGCCCGGCTGATGCTTGGCGGGATCGATCTCCCAGATTTCCTTCAGGCCGATCGCGTAATGCTGCGGATCGGCATCTTTCGCCAGGTCGTAGCGCGCCAGCAGACGCTTGCCAAGATGCCCGCGGCAGCCTTCGGCAAACAGCGTGTATTTCGCACGCAGTTCGATGCCGGGCGTATAAAAACCTTCCTTCGGCTGACCGTTGTGATCCACGCCCATGTCGCCGATCTGCACGCCGCGGACGATGTTGCTTTCATCGATCAGGATTTCCTGCGCCGCAAAACCCGGATAAATTTCGACGCCGAGCGCCTCTGCCTGCTGGCCAAGCCAACGGCACAGGTTGCCGAGCGAGATGATGTAGTTGCCCTCGTTGTGCATCGTTTTCGGTACGAAGGCATTCGGCAGCTTGATCGCGCTGGTTGCGCTGCGGAACAGATATACATCGTCGCGCGTCACCGGCGTATTCAACGGCGCGCCGAGTTCTTTCCAATTTGGGAACAGCTCGTTCAAGGCACGCGGCTCGAACACCGCGCCGGACAAGATATGCGCGCCGATTTCCGAGCCCTTCTCGACCACGCAGACGCCGATCTCCTTGCCCGCTTCGGCCGCTTTCTGCTTGAGACGGCACGCGGCGGCGAGTCCAGCCGGGCCGGCGCCGACGACGAGCACGTCGTATTCCATTACATCGCGTTCAACAGTCATTGAGAGTCGGACCTTGCTGAAGGGGGTGGCGCAACCGGACTATTTTAAGGGTCCGTAGCCACAATTGCGAAGCGCCGCATCGACAAGCGGCGATGGCGCTTCAGGCCGCCGGGCTGGATTCCCGTGTGCGCATGGCCATCCAGGCCGTCACCGTTTCGCGGCGCAACTCGTCGGTGCGCCGCCGCTCGCGCACGCACAGGCCGAGATCGCGCAAACGGCCATCCTGCAAACCGTAAATCCAGCCATGCACCGCTATATCCTGACCGCGATTCCAGGCATCCTGCATCACCGGCAGGCGGCAGACATTCACCACCTGTTCGATGACGTTCAACTCGCACAGCATGCGGCCGCGCTCGGCGCGCACCGGCTCGGCCATGATCAAATCTTCGTGCCGCGAGAACACTGCGCGCACGTGCGCAATCCAATGATCGGCCAAACCCACGCGCTGTTCTTCGAACGCGGCATGCACACCGACGCAGCCGTAATGCCCGGTGACGATAATGTGCTTGACCTTGAGCACTTCCACCGCGAACTGGATCACTGACACGCAGTTCAGATCGGATTGCAGGACGATGTTGGCGATATTGCGGTGGACGAAAATCTCGCCCGGCAGCAGCCCGCAGATTTCATTCGCCGGCACGCGGCTATCCGAGCAGCCGATCCACAGATATTGCGGATTGTGTTGCGCCGCCAGCCGCGGGAAAAAGCCCGGCTCAAGCTTGGCGATGCGCTCGGCCCATTGCTTGTTGTTATCCAGCAAATTCTGCAGCGAAGTTTCCGGATTGTGATTACAGTTTTCGTGCGGGTCAGTCATTCAGAAAATGAATCTCAAGGTCGACGAGATGAAAGTCTATGCCAATTTTAATCCACGCGAGTCTCGGCAAGCGAACAGCAAAACCAGCGCGTGCCGATTGCGCTATTCATGCGCCAGGAGACGATGGCTCATTATTGCTCAGGTCTACACGCGCTTGCAGCAGTCACTCAAGGATGCGTGGTCAACACCAGCAGCCACAACAGGATCGCGGCATAAAAAGCGGCGACAAGATCGTCGACCATGATGCCGAAACCGCCTTCGACGCGACGATCCAGCACACGGATCGGCCACGGCTTCCAGATGTCGAATAAACGAAAAAGCATGAACGCTGCGAATGCCCAAACCGCTTGCCACAGCCAGCCGCCGTTTGCGGTTTGCAATGCCGGCAACAGCGGAATGCAGGTCACCAGCAGGCCGACCACTTCATCGAAAACGATACCGCCGTGGTCGTGCACGCCGAGGCGTTTGGCGCTGACGCCGCAGACCCAGCAGCCGAAACCGAACAGCGCAGCAACCAGCGGCAGATAAATCATCAGCGGCAATGGCCGCAGCAAGAACCATAGCGGCAACGCGGCCAGAGTGCCCATCGTGCCGGGCGCCACCGGCGAAAGTCCCGCGCCGAACCAGAACGCGAGCAGATGTTGCCAGGTGCTCAGGATCAAACGCGGCGGCGGCCGATAGTCGCGCTTCGATTTTTGATTCGTCTCGTTCATGCGCGTAATTCAAACCGGCAAGGCCGACACCGTAAACGATTCGCCCCACAGCTGCGCGCCGACGCGCTGCATCTGCACGGGCGAGCCGCTGCTGAACCATTCGATTGCGGCGGCGGATTGCGGCTCGGCCGAACTCGTGCGTTCGGCAATCAGCTGTGCCGCGCGGCGCGCAACCGCTTCGCCGGTATCGATCAGCTGCACTTTCGGGCCGGCGATTTCCGCGATCTGCTCGCGCAGAAAAGGATAGTGCGTGCAGCCCAGCACGAGGACATCCGCGCCGGCATCCAGCAGCGGCTGCGTGTAGCGCGCCAGCAGTTCGCGCGTGGCCGCCGTCGTGAGTTCGCCGCGTTCGATCTGCTCGACCAGACCGGAGCATGGCTGCGTAATCACGCGCACATTGCCGGCGTGACGATCGATCAGCCGCAGCAGTTTTTCGCCCGCGAGTGCAGCACCCGTTGCCAGCACGCCGACGATACCGCTTTGCGTCAGCGCCACCGCCGGCTTCACCGCGGGCTCCATGCCGACGAAATTCAGCGAGTAATTCGCGCGCAGATATTCCACTGCGGCGATGGTCGCGGTATTACAGGCGACGACGATCAGCTTGGCGCCGCGCGCGATCAGGAAATCGGTGATGGCCACGGCGCGCGCGATGATTTCATCCTGCGATTTTCCGCCGTAAGGACAATGGCCGCTATCGGCGACATAAATGAATTTCTGCCCAGGCAGTTTTCTCACCAGCTCGCGCAGTACTGAAAGTCCACCGAGGCCGGAATCGAACACGCCGACCGGTGCGCCGGTTTCAGCTGCGGAAATGGTCATAAGCCTTCAGTTCGACGTTCAGAACTGCGCCATTGTGATCGAGCCAACGCAGCCCGGTTTGAGCGGTGATGCGGCCGACGGGTTTCAGCACATGCCCAACCGCGGCCTGCGCCTCAGCGAGCTGCTGTGGTGGAATACACACGCAGAGTTCATAGTCATCGCCGCCCGCGGCCTGCAATTCCAGGCGTTGGTCGCGCTTGTGCAACTGCCTAAACGCGGGCGACATCGGCAAGTCATCCGCAATGATTTCTGCTCCGACATTGCTGGCATCGAGAATGTGTTGAAGATCGCCGGCGAGACCATCGGAAAGATCGATCGCCGCACTGGCGATACCACGCAACTGAATACCCTCCGATAGCCGCGGGCTTGGATAGTCGAGTCGCTTTCGCAGGCCTTCATGACTGGCGATTATCGAAGCATCCGCCGAGCTTTGCGGATGCTTCGATAATCGTAGCGCCAACGCCGCATCACCCAGCGTGCCGGTAACACAGACGAGATCGCCGGGCTTGGCATCTGCGCGGCGCAGCGCCAGCTTTTCCGGCAGCTGCCCGATCGCGGTGATATTGATCGACAAAGGCCCGCGCGTGGTATCGCCGCCGATCAGGCGAATGCCCGCGTCCTTCGCCAGCACATACAAACCTGCCGCGAAATCCGCAAGCCATTCTGCATTGAATTCGGGCAGCGTCAGTGCCAGCAGAAAAGCCTGCGGGGTTGCGCCCATCGCGGCGATATCCGACAAGTTTACCGCCAGCGATTTCCAGCCAATCGCGTGCGCTGAAGTGTCTACCGGAAAATGACGGCCGGCGACCAGGGTGTCGGTGGTGATCGCGGCGACATGGCCTGCGACGGGCCGCAGCAAGGCGCAATCGTCGCCGATGCCGAGCGCGATCGAATCGGCGGAGGCAAGGCCGGGCTGGTCGAAGTAACGGCGGATGAGATCGAATTCGTTGATAGGCAAGCCTTCCCGTTTACCGGCTCGAATGCGCGGCGAATCGATGGGCGATCGAGCACGGATCAGCCGACGGCAATCTCGGCCGCTCGCGTGCTGCGTGCGATCTTGTCGAGCACGCCGTTGACGAACTTGAAGCCATCTTCGGCGCCAAAGGTTTTGGCCAGACTCACAGACTCGTTGACCACCACTTTCCACGGCACTTCCGGCCGGAATTGCAGTTCGTAAGCACCCAGCAGCAGCACTGCATATTCCACCGGATCGAGCTGATCGAGCGGACGATCCAGCTGCGGACGCACGAGTTCGACGAGAGCAGCGGCGTGTTCCACCGTTCCGCACAGCAGTTCGGAAAAATAGTCCGGATCGGCGCGGCCTAGGCCTTCCGGCTGTTCGCGGAATTGTTTCAGCAGCGTCTGCGGAGAGGTTTCGTTGACCAGCCACTGATACAGCGCCTGCATGGTCAATCGGCGCGCGAGTCCACGGCGGCTTTGCGGCGGTTGATCAGACATTCATTGCACCGCTGCCAATCGTGCGCAGCAAGCGGATCATTTCGAGCATTGCAGCGGCGGCTTCGTAGCCTTTGTTGTCATTGCCCGCGCCAGCGCGTTCCTGCGCCTGTGCGGGCGTATTGACGGTGAGCACGCCGAAGCCCAGCGGCAGGCGATGTTTGGTGGAAACTTCGCGCAGACCGCGCGAACATTCCCCGGCGACGAACTCGAAATGCGGTGTATCGCCGCGGATCACTGCGCCGAGCACCACCACGCCGTCGTAGCGGCCACTCTTGGCGAGCGCGGCTAGAGCCAGCGGCAATTCAAACGCACCGGGCGCACGCAATTCCTGCACTTTTGCCGACGGTACGCCCCAATCCTTCAGGCAGCGATGCGCGCCGGCAATCAGCGGATCGACGATATCGACATTCCAGCGCGTCGCCAGAATAGCGATGTCGACCTCACGGAATTCACGCGCAACGGGTTTGGCCGGCGCCGCATAACCGGCTTTGACGGCGCGCTCGGCGTGAGATTTAACGGCGACTGATTTTTTGGATTTGGGCGGCACTGGATACTTGTGAATTCCGGCTTGGAAAAGCGGCGAGCGAGTAATTGGGCGATGGTTCGATTGAAGATGGAGGCGCAAGCTTGGATCAATCGCAGGGCACGTATTCGACCACTTCGAGGCCGAAACCGGAGAGCGCCTGCATTTTTTTCGGCGCCGACAGCACACGCATTTTATGCACGCCGAGGTCTGCCAGAATCTGCGCGCCGGCGCCGTAAGTGCGCAGCATCGGCCGGGTGTCGTGGATTTCCTCGTGCTGCGGCAGGTTCAGCGAAACGATCTGCTGCACCAGTTCGCGCGGCGGCTCCGGCTTGCGCAGCAAAATCACCACCCCACTGCCCTCTTCCGCAATGCGCTGCAACGCGCGACGCAAAGGCCAGCTGAAGCGCTCGTGCTGCACGCCGAGCATGTCCGACAACATGTTGCGCACATGCACGCGCACCAGCGTGGGCGTGTTGCCGCCGATCTTGCCGCGCACCAGCGCGAGGTGCACGGTGTTCTCGATCGCATCGAGATACGTCACCAGATGAAATTCGCCGAACTCGGTCTGCACATTGGTTTCGGCAACGCGCTCGATCGTGTGCTCATTGCTGAGTCGATAGCGGATCAGATCGGCAATCGTGCCGATTTTCAGATCGTGCTCGCGCGCGAAAGCGATCAGCTCGGCGCCGCGTTTCATCGTGCCATCGTCGTTGACGATTTCGCAGATGATCGCCGACGGCGACGACAATCCCGCCAGCCGCACCAGATCGACCGAGGCTTCGGTGTGACCAGCGCGAGTCAGCACGCCGCCTTCCGCGCAACGCAGCGGAAAAATGTGGCCGGGACGTGCGAGGTCATCCGGCTGGGTTGCGGGATCAGCCAGCGCGCGTGCAGTTTTCGCGCGATCCGCCGCCGAAATTCCGGTGGTCGTGCCGTGCTTGTAATCCACTGAAATAGTGAACGCGGTGCGATGGCTCTCAGTGTTCTCGGCCACCATCAGGGGCAGCCGCAATTCTTCCAGCCGTTCGCGCGTCATCGGCATGCAGATGATGCCGCTGGAATGACGCACAATGAAGGCCACCGCTTCCGGCGTTGCCGCTTCGGCGGCCATGATGAGATCGCCTTCGTTCTCACGATCTTCGTCGTCCATCATGATCACCATGCGGCCAGCGCGGATGTCCGCAACCACGTCTTCAATCGTATCCAGCAGCGGCGCGCGCGCGTCGTTCATCGCAGTAACCTTGCTCATTCGTTTTTCTCCCGCCTCAACTTTTCACTTCGCCGCTGACATCGCCGCCCAGATTTCGTGCTTCGATCAAGCGCTCCAGATAACGCGCAATCAGGTCAACTTCCAGATTCACCGCCGAACCCGGCTGCAAGCGGCCTAGTGTTGTGTGGGTCCACGTTTGCGGGATGATGTTAACGCCAAAGCGTGTACCCTGGACTTCGTTGACGGTGAGGCTGACGCCATCGATGGCCACCGAACCCTTGCGCGCGATGTAGCGCGCGACCGCAGCTGGCGCTTCAAAACTCAAGCGCCAGGAGCGCGCGTCCTCGTGTTTTTCGTGCAGGAAACCGACGCCATCGACATGGCCCACCATCAAATGTCCGCCGAGCGGTTTGGCCGGCGTCAACGCGCATTCCAGGTTTACCGGCGTACCGATTTTCCAGCTTCCGGCGATGGTCGCGTCGAGCGTTTCGACCGAGACATCGGCGACAAATGCGCGTGGCAGCAACTCCACCGCGGTGAGGCAAACGCCGCTGACGGCAATGCTGTCGCCGAGCTGCACGCCATCCAGATATGCGCCAGCAGTTTCGATTGTAAGACGGCGATCGCCGCCGATGATTTCGATTGCGGCGATATGGCCGAGCGCTTCGACAATGCCTGTAAACATCAGCGTTTCCTGGGAACGGCGAGGATGCGGACATCTTCGCCAATCATTTTGAGATCGGTGATGCGCCAGTCGATGCGCTGATCCAGCCGCAACAATTCGGGCAAATGCGCCAGAGGTCGCGCGGCATCGCCGAGCAAGCTCGGTGCGAGATACAGCACCAGTTCATCGACCAGATTCTCGGCCACAAAAGCACCCGCCAGCGTTGGCCCGCTTTCGATCAGCACTTCGTTGATTTCCTGTTGCGCGAGCAGGCTCAGCACTTCGGTAAGATCTGCGCGGCCATCGTGTTTGAAGCGTAACGGCAGCTGCTTTGCGCCGTTGTCATGAGTATTCGCCGATGATATTTCTGTGTGGCCGGCCAGCCAGAAGCGGCGCGCACCATCCGTATTCGACCAGACTTTCGCAGTCGAGGAAACGCGGCGTTGGCGATCGATCACGATGCGATCCGGCTGGCGCACCGCAAGCCCGTTTGCGGCGACGTAATCGCGCACATTCAACTGCGGATCGTCCGCCAGCACGGTGACGCTGCTGGTGAGTACAGCACCGGCTTCCGCGCGCAAGCGATGCACATCGGCGCGCGCGGCGGCGCCGGTAATCCATTGCGATTCGCCCGAAGCGGCAGCAGTGCGGCCATCCAGACTGGCGCCGAGTTTCAAGCTCACCCAAGGACGCGCGCGCATCATTCTTGAGATGAATCCGCGATTGAGCACCGCAGCCTGTTCGCCGAGCAGACCGCAATGCACTTCGATTCCCGCCGCGCGCAAACGCGCAAAGCCGCTGCCGGCGACACGCGAATTAGGGTCTTGCATGGCGGCAATAACGCAACGTACACCGGCGGCGATCAGCGCATCAGCACACGGCGGCGTGCGGCCGTGATGCGAGCAGGGTTCGAGCGTCAAATAAACATCGGCATCGCGCGCACGTTCGCCCGCTTCGCGCAGTGCGAACACTTCGGCGTGCGGCTCGCCGGCGCGCTGATGGAAGCCACGTCCAACGATTTCACCCGCTTGAACGATGACGCAGCCGACGCGCGGATTCGGTTGTGTGGTCGCACAACCCAGCGCCGCGAGACGCAGCGCCTCAGCCATGAAATTCGCAGGTTCAATCGCGGACAGCGACGGCGGCAGACCTGTCATAGCCTCATTCATCGCGCTTGCGCGAGGACAGCGCCGGCGCCTCGTCGGTGACGATCAATTGCATCTGGCTACGGCGCAATTCCGCGCTCGGCAGCTTTTCGAGGCGTTCGATTTCTTCCCGGAATTCGTTGATATCCTCGAAGCTGCGATAGATCGACGCAAAGCGCACATAGGCGACA
>Ga0116227_10016519_pt1 | contig 10576 bp, 15 predicted proteins | sample S1TSphgellanicum_FD_89693 | JGI IMG/M metagenome (GOLD analysis project Ga0116227, IMG submission 89693) | Host-associated microbial communities from peat moss isolated from Minnesota, USA - S1T2_Fb - Sphagnum magellanicum MG | ecosystem: Host-associated > Plants > Peat moss > Unclassified...
CCTGGAAGTCTGGCTCATCGTCGTCGCCCTCGGCGTGCAAACCCACCACACCATCGCCGCCGCCGCCGCCCTCGCCGCCTTGCTGGTTGTCTGTTTCGCCGGTTTTCTGGTCCGCAAACCCCTAGCCCGCGTGCCGGAGAACACAATAAAATTCACCGTCGCCTGCGGCATCCTCGCTTTCGGCACGTTTTGGACGCTGCAATCTCTTGGCTACGCCTGGCCATTGGCCGACGCATCCCTGCTCGCTTTGTTCGCCTTCAATATCCTCGGCGGCCTCGCCCTCACCGCCCTATACAAAAAGCAGCCAGCCTGATGCGCGGCCTCATCAAAACCCTGATCGGCGACAAACGGAATTTTTTCGCCGCCGCAATTTGTATTCTCCTCGCCGTTATTCTCCTTCACACCCCGGCAGCGCCCCTCACGGGCATCGCATTCCCGCTCATGCTGCTCTGCGGCGCCGGCTATCTTTCAAAATATTAAGAAAAATTCAATACTTTCCGCGCGATGGGCAAAGCCTGAACAAACCGCAACCTAACCAAATTGCGGTTGAAAAGAATCTCGCACCTTCCGACGTTCGGTTCGTCGAATGAAGGAGTACAAAATGAAAACCACCCGTCTCGCCATCACCCTCGCCACCCTGCTTGGCGCGGCACCCCTGCTTGCCGCCTGCCACACCACCGCCGGCGTCGGCCAGGATCTGTCCCAAGGCGGCCACGCGCTCACCAACAGCGCCAACGCCAACGCCCCCACCAACCCGCCCGCGCAATAACCAGGGTCAACCAAGGGCCGCGATCCTCGCGGCCTATAACAAAGAGGAGAAATGAAGATGGATAAAGACCGTATCGAAGGCGCCGCCAAACAGGCAAAAGGCGCCGTGAAGGACGCGGCCGGCAAAATCACCGGCGACACCAAACTGCAAGCCGAAGGCAAGGCCGACAAAGCCGAAGGCAAACTGCAAAACGCAGTCGGCGGCCTGAAAGACAAAGCCCGCGAAGCGCTGGACGATTAACCTAAAAGGCTGGATGCGGCATTCACCGCATCCAGCGCGTTCTGCAAAATCTGCGCCGCCGCCAGCTTATCCACCAAAGCCGCCCTTCGCGCCCTAGAGACATCCGCCTCGATCATCTGAGCCTGCACCGTCGCGGTGGACAGGCTTTCATCATACATGGCCGCCGGCAGCCCGGTTGCGGCGGTCAACGCATGCGCCCAATCGCGCGCCGCCTGCGCCGCCGGCCCAAAATCGCCATCCAGACCCAGCGGCAGCCCGATGACCATGCCGCCCACCCCTTCCTCATCCGCAATCGCCCGAATTTCCGCGGCATTATGCTTCAGCCGCGCCCGCACAATGGTGCTGTAAGGGCTCGCCACCTGCCGGTTCACATCCGAAAGCGCAATCCCAATCCGCCGCGCCCCTGGGTCCAGCCCAATGACACGCTTGCCCGGCGGCATTGCGGAGAAAAACGCGATGAGGCTAAAGAGGGCCATGACTCCTCTATGGTCCTTCCCGCCCAAAAACCCAAGGCCAACTTAATGTCGCTCGATAGCGCGGCCATCCGCCGCATCGCCAAACTCGCCCGAATCCGGGTGGACGATTCCGAGGTTGCGACCTTACAGTCCGAACTCAACGCCATTTTAGGCTATGTAGAACAGCTAAACGAGGTCGATGTAACAGGCATAGAACCCCTCTCCGGCGGCGCCCAAATGGCCATGCGCCTGCGCGACGACGCGGTAACAGATGGCAACATCGCCAACCAAATCCTCGCCAACGCGCCCGATCGCTCCGACAATTTCTTCGCCGTCCCGAAAGTCGTAGAATGAGCCTAACCGACCTCACCATCGCCGAAGCATCAGCCAAGCTGCGCGCTCGCGAAATTTCTGCTGTCGAACTCACCACCGCCCATAACGAAGCTGTTGCCGCCCTAAACCCGCGCCTCAACGCCTACATCACCACCACGCCCGAACAAGCGCTGGAACAGGCAAAAGCGGCCGATGCCAGCATTGCCGCCGGCACCGCCACCCCCCTCACCGGCATCCCGCTGGCCATCAAAGACCTTTTTTGCACCGAAGGCGTGCGCACCACGGCGGCCTCCAAAATTCTCGACCCCTTCATCCCGCCCTATGAAAGCACCGTCACCGCCCAGCTAAAAGCCGCCGGCGCCGTCTTCCTCGGCAAAGCCAATCTCGACGAATTCGCCATGGGCTCCTCCAACATCACCTCCGGCTATGGCCCGGTGGAAAACCCCTGGAAGCGTAACGGGTCGGACGCCAAATTGGTTCCCGGCGGCTCCTCCGGCGGTTCCGCCGCCGCCGTCGCCGCCCGCATTGCCATGGGCGCCACCGGCACGGATACGGGCGGCTCCATCCGCCAGCCCGCCGCCTTCACGGGTCTCACCGGGATAAAACCCACCTATGGCCGCTGCTCCCGCTACGGCATCATCGCCTTCGCCTCCTCGCTCGACCAGGCCGGCCCCCTTGCCCGCACCACCGAAGACTGCGCCATTTTGCTCCAAGCCATGTCCGGCTTTGACCCGCGCGACAGCACAAGCGCCGAGCGCCATGTACCAGATTTCCGCGCCGCCATCTCACGCGGCGTCAAAGGCCGGCGCATCGGCATTCCCGCCGAATACCGCATGGACGGCATCAGCGCCGAAATCGACGCCCTCTGGCAACAAGGCATCACCTGGCTCCGCAAAGCCGGCGCCGAAATCATCGATATTTCTCTCCCACACACCAAATACGGCCTGCCCGTATATTACATCGTCGCCCCCGCCGAAGCGTCTTCCAACCTCGCCCGCTATGACGGCGTGCGCTTCGGCGCCCGCGTGGATGGCGAAGACCTCATCGACATGTATGAACGCACCCGCGCCGCCGGTTTCGGCGCCGAAGTCAAACGCCGCATCATGATCGGCACCTACGTCCTCTCCGCCGGCTATTACGACGCCTATTACCTGAAAGCCCAAAAAATCCGCGCCCTCATCCTGCGCGATTTCACCGAAGCTTTTGGGAAAGTCGACGCCATTCTCACCCCCGCCACCCCCTCCGCCGCTTTCGGCCTCGGCGAGAAAATGGACGATCCGGTAACAATGTATCTCAACGACGTCTTCACCGTCCCCTCCAACCTCGCCGGCATCCCGGCCATGAGCGTACCCGCGGGGCTGTCCTCGGAAGGATTGCCCTTAGGCCTGCAAATCATCGGCCGCCATTTCGACGAGGAAACCGTCTTTTCCGTCGCCGCCGCCATTGAACGCGCCGCCAATTTCACCACCAAACCCGCCATCATCGCCGGAGCAAAATAATGGGGTATATGCTGGAAGGCTCAACCGGCGCCTGGGAAATCGTCGTCGGCCTCGAAGTTCACGCCCAGGTCATTTCCGAATCAAAACTCTTCTCCGGCGCCTCCGCCACCTATGGCGGCGCCCCCAACGCCCATGTCAGCTTCATTGATGCTGGCTTCCCCGGCATGCTGCCGGTCATCAACCGCGAATGCGTCGCCCAAGCCGTCCGCACCGGCCTCGGCCTTAACGCCCAAATCAATCTGCACTCCCGCTTCGACCGCAAAAACTATTTCTACGCCGATCTGCCAAACGGCTACCAGATCAGCCAGTTCGCCCACCCCATCGTCGGCACCGGCACCGTGGAAATCGAATTGCAAGACGGCACCATCAAGCATATCGGCATCACCCGCCTGCATCTTGAACAAGACGCCGGCAAATCCATGCACGACCAGCACCCCGCTAAATCCGTCATCGACCTAAACCGCGCCGGTGTCGGCCTCATGGAAATCGTTTCGGAACCAGATATTCGTTCACCCGAAGAGGCCGGCGCCTATCTCCGCAAAATCCGCCAAATCGTCCGCTATCTCGGCACTTGCGACGGCAACATGGAAGAAGGTTCCATGCGCGCCGACGTCAACGTCTCGGTCCGCAAGCCCGGCGAAGAATTCCGGACACGCTGCGAGATCAAAAACGTCAACTCCGTCCGCTTCGTCATGCACGCGGTCGAAGCCGAGGCACAACGCCAAATCGAAGTCTGGGAATCCGGCGGCACCGTCACGCAAGAAACCCGCCTCTACGACCCGGCGCGCGGCGAAACCCGCTCCATGCGCTCCAAGGAAGACGCGCATGACTACCGCTATTTCCCCGAACCCGATCTGCTCCCCCTGGTTCTGGACGAAAACTGGGTCGCCGACCTAAAAGCCAAACTCCCCGAACTGCCCGACGACAAACGCAAGCGTTTCTGCGCCCAATACGGCATCACCTTCTACGACGCCGGGGTCCTCACCGCCGACCAGCTCACCGCCGATTTCTATGAAACCGTCGCAAAAAACCGGGACGCCCGCCTCTCCTGCAATTGGATCACCGGCGATTTCTTCGCCGCCCTCAACCGCAAAAGCGCCACCATCGAAACCTCCCCGGTCTCCGCCGCCGCCCTGGGCGAGTTGATCGACCTCATCACCGACCAAACCATCAACGGCCGCATCGCCAAAGACGTGTTTGAAGACATGGTGGAAACCGGCAAAATGCCCGCCGCCATCGTTGAGGAAAAAGGGTTGAGGCAAGTCACCGACACCGGCGCCATAGACGCCGCCGTCGCCGCCATCCTCGCCGCCAACCCCGACAAGGTCGCCGAATACAAATCCGGAAAGGACAAACTTTTCGGCTTCTTCGTCGGCCAGGTGATGAAAGCCATGCAAGGCAAAGGCAATCCCGCTTTGGTGAACGAAGTTATCAAGAAACAACTTTCGTAGGATGGGTTAGCGCCATGCAACGGCGCGTAACCCATCACTTTGCGTGCTAACCCTCAATCGTAAATCCCACCTTCACCGTCACTTGAAAATGCGCGACCTCGCCTTTTTCAATCTCGCCGCGTATCTGCTCCACCTCAAACCACCGCATATGCGCAACACTCTCGCCGGATTTTGAAACCGCATTCCGGATCGCATCATCAATGCTATCCCTGGACGACCCCACCAGCTCGACCTTCTTGTAAACATGCTCCGCCATAAAACCCTCCTGTAACGACGCCGCCGATATGTCCCCGCCCCCGCCCGCCTTCCAGAAAAATTAAGAAAAATAAAGGTCATTGTCATTCGCTCCCGGAATCTCCAGCTATCCGGCAGTTCATTCAGCAAGGGGCAACAACCATGAGCGGCACACCCGGCGCCAAAGCCGAACAAAATTTCTTTCTCCGCGACGTAAAAATGCTGCGCGAGCAAGCCAAAAAATCACTCGATGACGGCGCCGTCACCTCGGATTACCACGACGCCAAACAATCCATCGAATTGCTGCAATCCGCCCTCGCCACCGAAATCGTCTGCGTGCTCCGCTACACCATGAACTCCATCTCGGTCGCCGGCATTTCCAGCAAATCCGTCGGCGAGGAATTCGCCGAACACGCCAATGACGAACGCGAGCACATGATGATGATCGCAGAACGCATCGACCAGCTCGGCGGCACCCCCGATTTCGACCCGAAGAATCTAGCCTCCCGCTCCGCCACCGAATACGGCTCAGGCGGCAGCCTGGTCGACATGGTCAAAGCCAACCTCGTCGCCGAGCGCATCGCCATCGAGCACTACCGCGACCTGATCAAATATTTCCACGACAAAGACCCCACCACCCGCCACATGATGGAAAAAATCCTGGCCGACGAGGAAGACCACGCCACAGACATGCACGACCTCCTCGTCGCCCATGAAGGCAAGCCCATGCTGGACTAACCCCCCGTCATTCCCGCGCATCCCCGTCACGCCCGCACCCCCGTCATTCCCGCGAAAGCGGGAATCTTCTTGAAAAAACCAGGGAGTTCCAAAAATGGACGGCAGCATCCTCGCCAAACAACGCCACATCAAAGCCCAAGTCGAACAAGCCGACAAAGCCCGCCCGCCGCTGGAAATGAAAGGTGCGATGCAAGCCGGCGCCCGCCACTACCCCGAACCCCCTTTTTCCGACGCCAGCAGCAAACCCGGCAGCGAAAACGCCCTGTCCCAAAAACCATTCTACGACGCCCCCTTCTGGAAAGGTTCTGGCAAATTACAGGATAAAATCGCCATCATCACCGGCGGTGATTCCGGCATAGGCCGCGCCGTCGCCGTCCTCTTCGCCCGCGAGGGTGCTGATATCGCCATCATCCACCTCGAAGGCGAGGAAGACGATGCAAACACCGTCATCAACGCCGTGCAAGCCGAAGGCCGCCAAGCCATCGCCATCGCCGGTGACGTATCAGACCGCGCCTTCTGCTTCGCCGCGGTGGACCAAATCGCCAAGCAATTCGGCAAAATCGACGTTCTGGTCAACAACGCCGCCTTCCAGATGCATGTCAGCCGTTTCGAAGACCTTACAGAAGAACATTTTGATCTAACAATCAAAACCAACCTCTACGGCTATTTCCACATGGCCCAGGCCGTCCTGCCGCACATGGCGCCGGGCTCAGCCATCGTCAATTCCGGCTCCGTCACGGCGCTCATGGGCAATTCCACCATCATTGACTACACCATGACCAAAGGCGGCATCCATGCCTTCACCCGCGCCCTCTCCGGCAGCCTGGTGCCCCGCGGCATCCGCGTCAACGCCGTCGCCCCCGGCCCGGTATGGACGCCCCTCAACCCCTCGGACCAGCCCACCAAAATGGAAAGTTTCGGCGCCAACACGCGCATGAAGCGCCCCGCCCAGCCAGAGGAAATCGCCCCCGCCTACCTCTTCCTCGCCTCGCCCCAGATGTCCAGCTTTATCACCGGCGAAATCCTGCCCGTCATCGGCGGGTACACAGACCGCTAATTCCCGCGCTTGTGGGGCAGTCACGGCATACGCTATGCCTGCCCCATGAAGAGTCTTCTCACCACTCTGGCGGTTCTCGTCCCCACAGCCGCGCTGGCCGCCGCCCCCACCTCGCTGGGGACGTTTGGGGACTGGACAGCCGCCACCTACGGCACGGGCGGCGAAAAAGCCTGCTACGCCTTCACCACCGCCCAAACCTCTGCCCCCACCCTCCCCGGCCGCGGCGCCGCCATGCTGGTCGTCACCGAGCGTAAATCCGCCCATGACGAAGTCACCCTAAGCGCCGGTTTCACCTACCCCGCCAAACCCACCGTCACGCTGGACATCGATGGCAACGACATTTCTTTCTACACCCAGGGCCAAACCGCCTTCACCGCCAGCGGCGCCGCCGCCATAACGGCCTTCCAGCAAGGCTCCTCCGCCAAAGCCACATCCTCCGCCCCAGGCGGCGTCACGGTCATCGACAATTTCTCCCTCGCCGGCTTCTCCGCCGCCTACACGGCGATCACCACCGCATGTCCATAACCCTCACCGCCCCGGAACGGGAGCGCATTCTCGCCAAGGCCGCGCTTTTCGCCCCGCCCTCCAACATCCTGCCAGATGGCCGCCGCGACCTTGTGGGCCTTTCGCGCGAGGAACTCGCCGCCGAAGTAAAAGCCGCCGGCGAGCAGCCCTTCCGCGCCAAACAGATCTGGCACTGGATCTACCACCAAGGTGTGACCGATTTCTCCCGCATGAGCAGCATCGCCCGCCCCTTGCAGGAAAAACTCGCCGAAAAATTCGTCATCGGCCGCCCCCAAGTCGCGCTCGACCAGCTTTCAAAAGACGAAACCCGCAAATTCCTCTTCAAATTCCGGGACAATGAAGCGGTCGAAACCGTCTACATCCCAGACCCGGTTGAAGACCGCGGCGCCGTCTGCATCTCCTCGCAGGTCGGCTGTACCCTCTCCTGCCGTTTCTGCCACACCGGCACCCAGCGCCTGGCCCGCAATCTCTCCTCGGCGGAAATCGTCGGCCAGTTCATGGCCGCGCGCGACGCTTACAATGAATGGCCCAGCCCCAAAGGCGAAACCCCGCGTTTGCTCTCCACCATCGTGCTCATGGGCATGGGCGAGCCGCTCTATAATTACGAAAACGTCGCCCAAGCCATGAAAATCGTCATGGACGGCGAAGGCATCGGCCTCTCCCGGAGACGAATCACACTCTCCACCTCCGGCGTCGTCCCCATGATGGACCGCGCCGGCGAGGAACTCGGCGTCAACCTCGCCGTCTCCCTCCACGCCGTCCGCGACGATCTGCGCGACGAACTCGTGCCCCTAAACCGTAAATACCCGATCAAGGATCTCATCGCCGCCTGCAAACGCTACCCCGGCGCCTCCAACGCCCGCCGCATCACCTTCGAATACGTCATGCTAAAAGGCATCAACGATTCCGAAACAGATGCCCGCGCTTTGGTCTACTTAATCGCCGGCCTACCCGCCAAGGTAAACCTCATCCCCTTCAACCCCTGGCCCGGCAGCACCTACGAATCTTCTGCTCCCCACGCCATCCGTAAATTCGCCGACATCATCATGGAAGCCGGCTATTCCTCCCCCATCCGCACCCCCCGCGGCCAAGACATTCTAGCCGCCTGCGGCCAGCTAAAATCAACCATCGCGTAATCACGTAACCATCGCGTAGGATCGGTTAGCCGCGCAAAGCGCGGCGTAACCCATCACTCAAACCGCGCCCATCAATCCCGCAACCCCCGTACCCCCTGGTTAACCGCCACCAGCGTATACGAAACAATCATCAACAACAGCCAAGCCTCCAGCTTCTCCGGCGGCACCACATGCCAATCCCGCGCCTGCGACGGATACCGCCATACCCCCATCAGCGTCCCAATATTTTCGGCAAACCAGATAAAAACCGCCACCAGACCAAATCCCAGCAATAACGGCATTTTTCGATAAACCCGCCAACACCGGAAATAAATTTTGCACCGCCCAAACAGCAAAGCCGTCACCACCAGCAGCGGAATTCTTACATCCGGCAAAAAATGATGGCTAAAAAAATTCACGTAAATCGCAACTGAAAGCACGCCCAGCGCCGGTAGTTTCGGGTGCCGCGTAAACCGAAAATCCAACAGCACCCAGGCCCGCGTCAAATAACTGCCAATCGCCGCATACATGAACCCGGTAAACAACGGCACCCCGCCAATCCGCAACAAACTGGGCTCCGGATACGTCCAGGCCCCAATTGACGTTTTGAAAACCTCCATAATGGTGCCGATGATATGAAAAGCGAGAATCACCTTCGCCTCATTCAGCGTCTCCAGCCGAAACCGCAGCATCCCCGCCTGAATCACCACCGCCGCCAGCACCAGCGCATCATACCGCGCGAGGAACGCATGTTGCGGATACCAAATTTTCGTCCCGATAATCAGCCCCAGCAGCAGCCCGCCAAACAAACAAGCCCAACCCTGCTTCACCCCAAACCTTAAAAACTCATAAACCCAGCAAGCAATTTTCCCGTGCGCCTCCACCCAGGCCCCCACCGCCCGCTCCCGCGCCACCCCCCACCGCAACGCCCCATAAACCCAAGCCCGACTCTCAAACCGCGCCAACATGCTTTTTTGCTACCCCAAACCCCAAAACCCAGCACCGCCGTCATTGCGAGGCGCGAAGCAGTCGTAACAAAGGCAGAAAATCGAAACTTCTTCCGTCATGTCTGCTTGCATCGCCAAATTGCCTTTCGGTCATCCGTGGCCCCTTATTAGGCGCACGGAGCAAGCGTAGGATGGGTGAGCGAAGCGCTACCCATCGCTTCCGGCCTCACACCTCACCATCATAAAATTCGTCCAGATCGCCGCGCTTTACAATGCTAGAAAATTTCAAGTTTATCAAAGATGAAAGTCCGGAAGCGATGGGTAGCGCTTCGCTCATCCTACGCTTGTTAAACCAAGTTCTTCAGCCAAGTCGCTCAGACAGCCCTCTGGCGTAATTACGATACAAGCCTCTACCCTCAGGAGATTACTTTCTGCAGCGATTTTTTTGTAAGATTATGCACCTTGTAGCAAAACCATAGGATAACGAAAACAACGAACTCCCTCACAAGCCGTAAATAATCGTGGGCGAAAACCATCGACCCGTGGATTAATGGAATAATGATGAACGCTCCAGGGGCCATGATCAAAACACCTAACAGGACAGAGCTGTCTGCTTTTTGGCTTTTATTCGCAGCACTTTTTAGAGGGACCGCACGACGACTGGCTCTGCCTTTGTCAAGTGATCTCTTTGCTTTCTCCATCATGCTGTAAATTTGAAAAATGAGGGCAGCACCAATTGCTCCTGCAGCAATAGTCACCCACAGGCTCGCTTCAACAAATTTATGAAATTCGGCTGGCGCCTCATTGTAGAAAACACGAGCAAGAAAAGTTCCGCCAACTATGACAACGTCAATTGTCAGGCCGAACCAAATTATCGACTTTACTTGTTGCCGCACATTAACCCTTCCCAGCAATCGGGCGGAAAAGCGTAGCGCCTTCCGCCATCTTTGGGTGCATCTCCGCCGCACCTATCCGACCAGCGTCCATCTGTCATTCCAACATCTTCATGAAATATCCTATTCCGTAAAGCCACGAAAGCAAGTGTAGGATGGGTGAGCGAAGCGCTACCCATCGCTTCCGGCCTCACATCCCATCCCCTTGCCCAACCAGGCCCCCATCCGTTACCCTCGCCGGTTACCCACGCCGCCGCTCAAGGAACCCCGCTTATGCACACCACCCCGCCAACCACCGCCAAATGGCCAAAACCCACCAA
>Ga0116227_10016520_pt1 | contig 10574 bp, 11 predicted proteins | sample S1TSphgellanicum_FD_89693 | JGI IMG/M metagenome (GOLD analysis project Ga0116227, IMG submission 89693) | Host-associated microbial communities from peat moss isolated from Minnesota, USA - S1T2_Fb - Sphagnum magellanicum MG | ecosystem: Host-associated > Plants > Peat moss > Unclassified...
CAGATCGCCTCGAGCGGCGCGCTCCGCGTCAGCCCATCAGGCACGTCATCGACGCCCTTAGCCCTCAAGCGCTCGGCGAGGGCCGCCCAAAGCGCGTCGTTTACCGCCTCCAACTCGGGCAGGTCGTACATAGGAAGCGCTGCGATCCTCATCGCCGATGCAGATACCACGGACGCCTCGCCTCTCGCGCCGATGATCGCGGTAGCGTTCGGGGCGGCGATCTCTTAGCCTCTAACGCCATGAGGATCATCCGTGCGGGGCGCCTTCTCGCCATCCTGTTGCTGGCGTGCGGCTGGAGCCACTCAGCGCTCGCGGCCTATTGCAGCGGCGGCCGGCCGGTGGTGTTCGCCGGCGTCAATTGGGAGAGCGGCGCGTTCATCACCGCGGTGATGCGCGAGATCTTCAGCCGCGGCTTTGGCTGCCGCACCCAGGACATTCCGGGCAATTCGGTCACCCTGGAACAGGCGACCGCCGACAACGACGTGCAGGTCTTCGCCGAAGAATGGGTCAGTCGCAGCGATGTGTGGAAGGCCGCCGCGAGCGCCGGCAAGGTCCAGGCGGTCGGCCATCCGTTCCTGAGCGCGACCGAGGGCTGGTATGCGCCGGCCTATCTGGTTCACGGCGACCCCAGCCGCCACATCGCCGCCGCAGCCCCCGATCTGACAAGCGTGTCGCAACTGGGCGAGCCCAAATATGTGGCGCTGTTTCGCGATCCTGAGCAGCCGAACAAGGGTCGGTTCTTGAACTGTCCGTCGGGTTGGACGTGCGAGGGCGTGAACACCGCCAAGCTGCACGCCTATGGGCTGGAGGGCGCCTATGTCGACTTTCGTCCTGGCACCGGCACGGCGATGGATGCGGCGATCACCTCGGCCTATCTCCAGGGCCAGCCGGTGTTGTTCTACTATTTTTCGCCCAGCACCATCGTGGGCAAGCTGAAGCTGATCAAACTGATCGAGCCGCCCTATACGCCCGGCTGCTACAAGGACCTGACCAGCACGAACGGCAAGCACACCCACGGCTGCGCCGCGCCGCCGGCCGATGTCGCCTATGGCGTCTCAACACCCTTCGTCCATGCCGCGCCGGAGCTGACGGCCGTCTTGGCCAAGGCGACCTTCCCCTTGGCCGACCTGAACGCCAACCTGGTCGAGATGGCTGACGCCAAGCGCGACGCCCCAGGCCAGGCGCTCGTCTTCCTGAAAACGCGGCCCGACATCTGGCGGCGCTGGGTCGATCCCGCCACAGCCGCCCGCATCCAGGCCAGCCTGGCCGCCCACCCCAACACTGACGCAAGCGGCGATGGGGCGACGGCCCGCGCCCCGCCCTTCCCGCCCGGCCTCACCTTCTCCATCCGCCAACCTGTAAACGCCGCCGTCGCCGCCCTGGTCTCCCAGCACGGGGCGGCCTTTCGCGCCGCATCAGGGGCGTTGCTGGCCGTGGTGGTAGCCAGCGATACGGTGCTGAACCTCTGCCCCTGGTGGCTGTTGATCGCCATCTTCATGGCCCTGGCGTGGCTGGGCTCGCGCCGCCTCCTGTTGAGCGCCGTGGTCGGCGTGCTGATGTTCGCCGTCGGCGTACTGGGGCTGTGGAGCCTGATGCTGCAGACCCTGACGCTGATGCTGATCTCGAGCTTCATCGCGCTGGCGATAGGCCTGCCCGTCGGGATCGCGGCAGCCAAGGTGGGGCTCGTGAGGGCCGTGACGCCGCCGGTGCTGGACGTCATGCAGACCATGCCGAGCTTCGTCTATCTGATCCCTGCCCTGATGCTGTTTGGCCTGGGCAAGGCGCCGGCGATCCTGGCGACCGTGATCTACGCCGTGGCGCCCATGATCCGCCTGACGGCCCTGGGTCTGGATCTGGTCGATCCGGAAATCCGCGAGGCGGCGACGGCCTTTGGCGTTACGCCCTGGCAGATGCTGTTCTGGGTCGAGCTGCCGTTGGCGCGGCCGAGCATCATGGCGGGCGTGAACCAGACCATCATGCTGGCCCTGTCCATGGTGGTGGTCGCCTCCATGATCGGCGCGCGAGGGCTGGGCGAACAGGTGCTGAACGGCATCCAGACCCTGAACGTCGGCCAGGGCCTGGAGGCAGGTATCGGCATCGTCATCCTGGCGGTGGCGCTGGACCGGATTACCCAAGGCTTTGGGGCGAGTGCGCGCCAGGGCGGGGCGGGCGTCGGACCATGACCGCCATCGAAATCCGCAAGGTCACCAAGGTGTTCGGCCGCCATGCGGCGCAAGCCCTGGCGCTGGCGGAGGCAGGCGTCGACAAGGCCGAGATCCTGGCGCGCACCGGCGCCAGCCTGGCGTTGAAAGACGTTAGCCTGGAGATCCCTGCGGGCGGCGTCTTCGTCGTCATGGGCCTATCGGGATCGGGCAAGTCCACCCTGATCCGCCATCTGAACCGGCTGATCGACCCCTCCTCGGGCGCCATCCTGTTCGGGGGCGAGGACATCCTGGGCTATGACGCCAGCGCCTTGCGCACCTTTCGCCGCCAAAGGGTGAGCATGGTGTTCCAAGGCTTTGGCCTCCTGCCCCACCGCACGGTGCTGCAGAACGTGGCGTTTGGGCTGCGCGCCCGCGGCGAACCCAGGCGCGGCGCCGACGCCGTCGCCAGGCGTTGGATCGAGACCGTCGGCCTCGCCGGCTACGAGGCCAAATACCCCGCCGAGCTTTCGGGCGGGATGCGCCAGCGGGTGGGGCTGGCGCGGGCCTTGGCCGTCGACACCGACGTGATCCTGATGGACGAGGCCTTCAGTGCGCTCGACCCCTTGATCCGTATGGAGATGCAGGATTTGCTGCTGGAGCTTCAGGCGCGCCTGAACAAGACCATCGTCTTCGTCTCCCACGACCTGGACGAGGCGGTGCGGATCGGCTCGCAGATCGCGATGATGAAGGACGGCCGGGTGATCCAGGTCGCACATCCCAAAGACCTCCTCGCCAACCCCGCCGACGACTATGTCGCCCGCTTCGTGCAGAGTCGGGGCCGCTGAGGGTGGCGCGCCCTTCCGCTAAATCTAATCGCTGTGAGGCGCCATGAAACGCACCGTCGCCCTCGTTTGCCTACTGGCGCTGGCCCTGGCGGCTGCGCCCGCCCTGGCCGCCCCGCTGACGCCCCGGCCTGACCGCGCCAGTATCGCCGATCTTCAGGCCGCCATGGCCGACGGGCGGCTGACGAGCGAGGCTCTGGTGCGCTTTTACCTGCGCCGGATCGCCCGTCTGGACCGCGGCCGCAAAGGCCTGCACGCCATCATCGCCCTGAACCCCGACGCCCTGGCTCAAGCCCGCGCCCTGGATGCGGAGCGCCGGGCGAAGGGGCCGCGCGGCCCGTTGCATGGCATCCCGATCCTGGTGAAGGACAATATCGAGACGAAAGAGCCGCTGCCGACCACCGCCGGCTCCCTCGCCTTGGCGCACAATATCACCGGACAGGATGCGCCGGTGGTCGCGAGGCTTCGCGCGGCGGGCGCGGTGATCCTCGGCAAAACCAATCTTAGCGAATGGGCCAACTTCCGCTCCGACCACTCGATCAGCGGCTGGAGCGCAGTCGGCGGCCTGGTGAAAAACCCTTACGCCCTGGATCGTAGCGCCTGCGGCTCCAGCAGCGGCAGCGCCGCGGCGGTGGCGGCGGGCTTGGCGGCGGCGGCGGTCGGCACCGAAACGGACGGCTCGGTCACCTGCCCGTCTTCGATGGCGGGGCTGGTGGGGCTGAAGCCGACGCTGGGTCGCCTGCCGGCCGCGCGGATCGTTCCCATAGCCCACAGCCAGGATACGCCCGGCCCCATGGTCCGCAGCGTCGCCGACGCCGCGCTCTTGTTCGACATCATGGCGGGCGGCGCACCGTCGCCCTCCCCCGCTACGCTGCGCGGTCAGCGTTTGGGCGTGCTGAGATTTGCGCCCGACGCCGAGCCGGAGCTCGATCCCGTCTACGAGGCCGCTCTGGCCCGGCTGCGCGCCGCGGGCGCCGAGCTTATCGAGGTCCATCTGCCCGATGACGCCCCCGTCGAACACGCCGAAGGCATTGTGCTGAACACCGAGTTCAAGGCTGGCGTCAACGCCTATCTGGCGGACGCACCGGCGGCCGTGACCTCGCGCACCCTGGCCGACCTGATCGCCTTCAACAGCGCCACCCCGCAAGAAACAGTGCTGTTCGGCCAAGACATATTCCTGAAAGCCGAACAGACCGGCGGCCTGGACGATCCGGCCTACAAAACCGCCCTGGCCGCCTCAAAACGGCTGGCCGGCGCAGAAGGAATCGACAAGCTGATGGCCGATCATCACCTGGACGCCCTGGTTGCGCCAACGACCGGACCGGCTTGGCGCATCGACCTGATCGACGGCGACCATTCCCCCAACTCGTTCACAACCTTCCCCGCGGTCGCCGGCTATCCGCACCTGACCGTGCCCATGGGCCAAGTGAAAGGAATGCCCGTCGGTCTATCCTTCATCGCCTCCGCCGGACAGGACGCCACGGTGCTGGCGCTGGGCGAAGCCTTCGAACGCACCGGCCCAGGCTTTGTCGCGCCCACCTTCGCCCCCTCGCTAGACCCAGCGCTGACACCGCCTCCGGCGCGGTGACGGTAAGGATGGGCGCAGCTTCGGGGGCTCTCACCGCCGAAGCGCCGCCCATAGCGAAGCCGACATGATCAGCAGGCCCCCCAACCAGGCTTGGGGGCTTAAGGTTTCGTGCAGCCAACAGACAGCGAAGAGCGCGCCAAAGACAGGCTCCGCCCCCATGAGCAGGGTCACCCGCGTTGGGGGCGTGCGCCGGAGCGCATAGTTCTGCGCGAAAAACGCAAAGAGGGTGCAAAACGCGATCAGAAACGCCATTGCCCCCCAAAATACTGGCGCGATTGGCAACTTAGGCAGTCCGCCCGGCAATACACCGGCGCCCAATATGAGACACCCGAGCCCGACAAAACCGGTTTGCACGCCCGTCAACGGCAGGGCGGGAATATCTCGGCCCTTGGTCAGCTTGTTCGTAAAGGTCACCATCAACGCCCGCAACATGGCGGCCACGAGTATCAGGGCGTCGCCCCAGCTGAACGATAGGGTCACGCCCGAGGTCAAAAGCCAGGCGCCTGCGAGAGATACACCCGCGGCGACAAAGCTCGTGGAACTCGGACGACGTCCCAGCACAACCCATTCCACAAAGGGTGTGAACACCACGCACAGGCTGATGAGAAAGGCCGCATTCGACGCCCGGGTCAGCGACAGACCGTACGTTTCGCTGATAAAAATAGCCAATAAAATCAATCCGATAGGCAGACCAACCTTAAAGACCGCCGCCGCCTGTCGCCTTGGCAGGCCCCACCAAGCGGGCTGCAACAGAAGAGACGTAATACAAAACCGGACGGCCAAGAACCCGAGCACCGGGTAAAACAAGACCGCCGTTTTGGCCAAGCCATAGCTTGCGCCCCAGACCAGCGCGACAGCTAAGAGCATAACCTCCGCCCACGCGGTGGCGGGGCGGCGGTCAACGGTTGCTTCATGGGTCGTCATTGAGCGGCCATCGTAATCAGTGCGTCCCGATCAGCTTGAAAATCTTTTGGCGCGTAACACGAGGAGACGAGCTTTCAAGCTGTCACATTTGAGCCCGAAACGAGCGATAGCGAGTCCTGCTAGGCTATATCTTCTGCGGGAGAGGCGATGACGACTTGGCGCTCGAGAGTTTTCGCGCTCGCCATCGCACTTGCCGCCAATCTGATTATTTTAGTCCCGATGCTAACGACTGCGGGTCGAAACCTGTGGGCAAATGACGTCGAACAGCCGCGGACCTCCGTTATTACGCTGACGCACTGGACAGATTTAGATCGCGCTCCGGCGCCGAAAAATACATCTCTATCCGGTGGGCCGCGCCCGCCAACGTCTAACACGGTGATCCATCGCGCCGAGGGGAGTAGCTCGTCGCCTTCGGCGCCCGCCGCGAAACCCGCCATCACGCCCAATGCGACGTCGGACATTTCCGCCGCGGTGAGACAGGCGCTCCAAGGCCTTGCGGCGTGCTCAGCATCTCGACGTGAAGGGCAGCCATCCGAACAGCGTGACGCCTGCCAGCGCGACTATGCAAAGGTGCCAGGTGGGCTGACGTCCGCCGCGTTCATCGATCCCTTGAAGCGGGCCCAATATGACGCCGTCGCACAGACTCAACAGGCCAAGCGCGCCATGATGCTAGGTCCCATTCCTGATGGTTATGTCGCCTGCACCGGATCGAGGAGCAACGCCATGTTTGGCTGTCCGCCGCCCCCTCGCCCGAAAACGCCTGCCGCCAACCTCTGGGAAGCCAGCGCACCGAGTACGAACCCTCGGGGCGATCCTTGAGCGGTTAAGGCTCAGGCGGACACCGCCGTCGCCGAGCAGGCGCTCAGCAGGGTGGGCTTCGATTTCCGATCTGGAAACCATAAGCATGCACGGTTGGCTTACCTCGCCGCGTTTAAAACAGAGTGCGGAGATCACCATGGCGACTCTAAAGAAGACGGCGCAAACATCTGCTGGGACGAGGCCTCAACACCAGCGGCCTTCGGCGCGTATCGAATTGGCGACGCGGGAGTCCGCGCCGGTCGAGTCGGCGGCGCATCAGCTGAGGCTCCATCTTGAAGCCGCCCTGGCCGCATCGCCGCATAGCGCGGCGCTGGCGGAGCCTTCAGTCGAAAAATGGTCCGGGGCGACTCGCGCGGCGATCCTATGCAGCGCGGCGATTCTGCCCTGGTCGCTGATCGCGCTGACGGGTCAAGCGATTTTCAGGCATCTCCTCCTGCCCTAAGCCTCCCATTGGCTGGATCAGGCGCAGGCGGTGATTTCGACCTCGGCGCCGCCGACCATCACCACATCGCCCACCTCGCGACCCAACAGCGCCGCCGCCAGGGGCGAGATGTAGGAGATGCTGCCCTTGGCCGGGTCGGCTTCGTCTTCGCCGACGATGCGGAAGGTTTGCACCCGACCATCGGCCCGGGTGATCGTCGCCGCGGCGCCGAACGTCACCCGGTCGGCTCCAGGGGTGGCCGGCACGACGCGCGCAGACGCCCTGCGGGCCGCATAGTAGCGCAAGTCCCGTGTCGCCCGCGCCATGGCGGTGCGGTCGGTTTTGACCTCGCCGCCCACCTGGGCTGCGGCATAGGCCGCGCGCGCATCGGCCAACGCGGCCTCAAGCTGGGCCAGGCCGTCGGGCGTCACGAGGTTGGGATGAGGGGAGATCGGACGGTCGGGCAGCTCGGCCGCAGCCGACTCGCTGTCCTCCTCCTTGGTGAAGGCGACGCTCATGAATCCGAGATGTGGGTTAAACGGCTCCCTGTCTAGCCCTGGGGCCAGCTCTGGTCGTCAATATGGAGGGGGGCGCGGAAGCAGCAGGCCAGCATAGCCAGCCGTGGTCGGGGGGCGTCGCCGCTTCCGCAAGCCTCATAACTCGCACACGCCAAAGTGGTTCCGTCGGTAAGCGACAAATTTTTTCGGCGCCCAAACCAAGAGCGCCGCGTCGGAACAGCCGCGCGGCGGGCACGTTTCAACCCAGACGCCACGACCGAAACGGATCGTGGTTTCAGGCCCTCGTCGAGGTTGAGATGTCCCCCACCCCACCGATTTCGTCACCGCCTCGGCCGACCGCCGATCCCTCGGCCAACGCCCCGGGCGAAGGTGTGACGCTCAATGTGATCGACGCGCGCGGGGCGCAGCGTACCGGTGCGGTCTGGATCCTGGCGATCTCTCTAGCACTCGCCATCGTGGCGCTGGGCGCCTATTGGCTGATACAGTCCCCGCGGATGGCGGCGGTAAATCACCCCTCCGGCCAAGACTTAAATGTTAGAGATGTGCGCAAGCTCTATACGCCGCCGGCCACGCCGCCCGTCGGCGCACCGACGTCCAATGCGGCTGGCGGCGCTTGAGCGCGACCGCGTCACACCACAGAACCGCCCCGCAACGCCCGCGCGATGAAGCTGACCACCAGCAGCACCAGAAAAACCACGAACAGAAGCTTTGCAATCGTCGCCGCCAAACCCGCGAGCGCGAAAAAGCCAAGATAAGCCGCCCCCAGGGCGACGATCAGGAAAACTAGAGCCCAGCCAAGCATGGTTTTCTCTCCCAAAATGACCCGCCATAGACGGCGGCCATATGGGCAACGTCTCGGTGTTAGCGTTGTTCCAGCTCAGCTTGATTAGAGATTTTCATTATTGAGTGCGATAAACAATGGATCGGCGGTCAACCCAGACCGTTCAGCCTCAGCCAAGTCCTCGGTCGGTTCATCGCCGATAACAATGCGGACCACCGCCTGACCTTCTGCGATCCACGTCGCTAAGGTCGCGCCAGACACGACGGCCGGATCGGATCGAAAGGCGTCACGCCGCGCCAGCGTTAAAAGCTCAGCTGGCGCCGCTTGGCTCGCCACGATCCGGTCGGCGCGACCGAGCACGCGCAGCGCGCGCAGCGTCAGCAGATCAACGTCGGCCGGCGCGTCCAGCCGCCACAGACGCCCCACCGGCGGGGTCGGATGATCGAGCGCCGCCCGCGCGACCGCCAGCGCCTTGGCCGGATCACCCGCCAGCGCCGCTTCGGCCGCCGGCCCGTCCAGCACCGCGCGGAGCACAGCCCGGCGCGCATCCAGATCAGGCAGCTTGGCGCGGATCTCGGGCTGAAGGGTGCGAAAGAGCTCCGCGATCTCGCCCAGCCGCTGGGGCCACTGGGCTTCCAACGCATTGCGCAAGCGCGTACCCAACAGGGGCGCCGACCCGCCGGTGCCGATAGCGCCGACGACGGCCCCGCGGTCCACGATCGCAGGCGTTTGGAAATCGCTCATAGCCGGCCGGTCCACCACGTTGACGGGCACGCCAGCGCGGCGCGCCGCAGCCGCGGCCGCGATGCAAAAGGGCTCTGGGCCTGCGATGAAGGTCAAGGCGGCGCCGGCGTAGGCCTCGTCCTGCAAGGCGGCTTCGCCCGCGATCCGCGCAACGATGGCCGGCGAACCGTCGAACAGTCGGGCCTTGGCGTCGGCAGCCTCGCCGTCTCCGGCGACGACCACGCGGCGGCCGGTAAGCGGGATAAAGGCGGGGAACACCTCCATCAGCGCGCCTCCGCAGTCTGGGTCGTGAGCATCTGGGCCTCGGCGAGCGCGGTTGGAGTATCGATATCGAACAGCACGCCGGAGTCAGGCGTCGCCACCCGCGCCAACCTTGGCCCCAGCGCCTCGAGCAGGCGCCGTGCGCCACGATCCCCCTCAAGGGCCGCAATCTCCGAAAACAGAGACGCGCCGATCAGGGCGGGGTGGCCGAGGTCGCCCTCAACCACGGGCGCAGCGGCGGCGATGTCGCCCGTGAGCGCCCGCGCCAAGGCGGCCGGAACGGACGGGGGAATAAACGGCATGTCGCCCAGAAAGACGAAAGCGCCGCCGACATCGGGGGCCAGACTCGCAATGGCGCGCTTCAGCGACGCCGACATGCCAAGCGCCCAGTCCGGCGTCGCGACGATGGTCAAACGGCCGAGATCGCCCCGCCGAGCCGCAAACGCCTCCGCGGCGGCCGCCACCCGCTCGCCTTCGGCGCCGACTGTGAGCGTGACGTGGCGCACCGGGACCATGAAGGCCGACTCCAGCGCCGACTCCAGCAGCACCCCGCCACGCCAGGGCGCCAAAAGCTTGGCCCCGCCGAACCGCGCGCCCGCGCCCGCGGCCAAGACAATGGCTTCGAGAATGGGTGCAGGCCCAATAATCGCGGCCTTTGGACCCGGACCTTGGTCTGGTCGTTTGACGTTCACACGACGATGTCCATCTATAGACGTCCTCAAAGGTCGCCCCTGTTGACGCCACCCTACGATTTCGCCGCCGAGACTGCGATGCCGAACCTGCCCGAGTTACGCTCGGAGCGGGTCGATGACGCATTGTCTCGCCGCGCGCTCAGCCCAGTTGCGCCCACGCCGATGGTCGATCCGTTCGCGCGCCGGATCGACTATGTGCGCGTCTCGGTGACCGACCGCTGCGATCTGCGCTGCATCTATTGCATGTCCGAGCACATGACCTTCCTGCCGCGCGCGCAGGTGCTGACGATTGAGGAGTTGGACCGGCTATGTTCAGCCTTCGTCGCGCTGGGCGCCCGCAAGCTCCGGCTCACCGGCGGCGAGCCGCTGGTGCGCAAAGGCCTGATGCAGCTTGTGGCGGGCCTCTCGCGACACCTGGCGAGCGGCGCGTTGGAGGAACTGACCCTCACGACCAATGGCACGCAGCTGGCCGAGTTCGCAGCCGACCTCGCGGCCCACGGCGTGCGGCGGATCAATGTCTCGCTGGACACGCTGGAGCCCGACCGATTTGCGCGCGTCACCCGCGGCGGCGACCTGTCCAAGGTCTTGGCTGGCCTGGACGCCGCCCGCGCCGCGGGCCTGGCGGTGAAGATCAACACCGTCGCGTTGCGGCAGGACAATCTGGCCGAAATTCCGGAGCTGATCGGCTGGGCCCATGGCGAAGGGTTCGACCTGACCCTGATCGAAACCATGCCCATGGGCGAGGTCGAGGGGGATCGCAGCGACCAGTTTGTGTCCCTTGACGAGGTGCGCCAAACCCTGGCCGCCGTCTGGACGCTGGAGCCTATGATCAACGACGGC
>Ga0116227_10016521_pt1 | contig 10574 bp, 6 predicted proteins | sample S1TSphgellanicum_FD_89693 | JGI IMG/M metagenome (GOLD analysis project Ga0116227, IMG submission 89693) | Host-associated microbial communities from peat moss isolated from Minnesota, USA - S1T2_Fb - Sphagnum magellanicum MG | ecosystem: Host-associated > Plants > Peat moss > Unclassified...
CGGCCACGGCCGGGTCCGGCCGGCCTTCGAAATAGGCCGTGACCAGCCTGGGCACATCGATCAGCACGGACCGGGGTGCGGGCTGGCCCGCCAGTGGACTGATGCGGGGGATGTCAGGGGTTTTCATGCGGAACCACCACTTCCGGATCGGCGCCCACCCGCAGCTCGACGACATGGCGACGACGGTCATCGACCATGTGGATCGCGGCGCCGGCCAGGGTCATGCCGTCCAGGGTGAGCCCAGGCAGAATGCCGTCCGCCGCGGACGCACGCAGCACCGTGACGTCGTAGGGAGTCGAGTGGAAGCGGTAGCTGAGCTTGAACGAGCTCCAGGCCTCTGGAAAGCGGGGCGCCAGGCGCAGCACGTCCGCCTCGACCGAGAGGCCCAGCAGAGACTCCAGCACGAGGCGGTACAGCCAGCCGGCAGAGCCGGTGTACCAGCTCCAGCCACCGCGCCCGGCGTGTGGCGCCAGCGCGTACACGTCTCCGGCCACGGCATAGGGCTCGGTCTTGTAGGTGTCCACCGACGGTGCGGAGGTCGCATGCCGGATCGGGTTGAGCATGCCGAAGAGCTCCCATGCGCGCTGGTCTTCCCCCAGCGCCGCGAACGCCATCGCGGCCCACACGGCGGCGTGGGTGTACTGGCCACCGTTCTCGCGCACACCGCGCACATAGCCCTGGATGTAGCCGGGGCTCGGGCTGGAATGGTCGAAAGGCGGGTCGAGCAGGCGGACCAGGGCGGCATCGCGGTCCACCAGCATGCGGTCCACCGACGCCATCGCCTGGCGGGCGCGCAGCGGATCACCGGCGCCAGACAGCACGGCCCAGCTCTGCGCGATCGAATCGATGCGGCACTCCATGTTGCCGGACGTACCCAGCGGCGAACCATCGTCGAACCAGGCACGCTGGTACCACGCGCCATCCCAGCAGTTGCGCGCGATGGCCACGCGCAAGCGCGCGGCCTCCGTGCGACACCGGCTTGCCAAGGGCCCATCACCCCGCAGCCGAGCCACTTCGCCGAACTGCGCCAGCACCAAGTGCAGGAAGAAGCCCAGCCACACGCTTTCACCCCGGCCCTCGACGCCGACCAGGTTCATGCCGTCATTCCAGTCGCACGACCCCATCAGCGGCAGCCCGTGCGCCCCGAAACGCAGACCATGCTCGATGGCGCGAACGCAGTGCGCATACAAGGGCTGCGCATCGGCCGACGACGCGGGTTGGGCGTAGCGAGAGACCTCATCGGCCCGCAGGACAGTGCCCTCCAGGAAGTGCACGGCCTCGTCGAGCACGCCGACATCACCCGTCACCTGCACGTAGCGCGCCGTGGCCAGCGGCAGCCAGAGGTAGTCATCGGAGCACCGGGTGCGAACGCCCCGCCCGGACGGCGGGTGCCACCAGTGCTGCACGTCCCCCTCGGGGAACTGCTGCGCAGCGCTGCGCAGCAGATGCTTGCGTACGAGCGCTGGCGCGGCATGGACGAGCGCCATCACATCCTGCAGCTGATCCCGAAAGCCGAAGGCGCCGCTGGCCTGGTAGAACGCGGTGCGCGCCCACAGGCGGCAGCTCAGGGTCTGGTAGACCAGCCAGCCGTTGGCCAGGATGTCCAGTGACGGGTCGGGCGTCTGCACCTGCACCGCCCCCAGGGTGTGGGCCCAGTGCCGCCGGACCGCGGCCAGCGCGCCGAGCGCCGCCACCAGCCCGCGCGTGCGGCGCAGCAGTTGCCGCGCCTCATCGGCGGAGGCGCCCGCTCCCAGGCGGAAGACCAGCTGCCCCGTCTGGTCAGGCTGCAGATCGAGGGGCAGGCGGATCGCTGCACAGGGGTCGAGGGCGAAGCCAACCGTGCCCGACAGCCTGGGCCGGGACATCCCGGCAGGCACGCGCAAGCTGCCATTGCGCCCGAGAAACTCCAGGCGATCCGCGCACAGGCTGCGGCCTTCCAGAGCACCATTTTCGACATGGCCATCGAAGAACGCCGTGCGGCCCGCAAAGTCGGTGTTGTATGCATTGCGCGCGAACAGCGCGCCACATGCGTCGAGGGTGGTTCCCACATGCATCGCCGACGTACGCGGGGATTCACCCAGCACCCATTCGACGTAGCCGGTGGCCGACAGTCGCCGCGCGCGGCCAGACACGTTGCGTAAGGTCAGCACCACGAACTTGACCGGCGCATCGACGGCCACGAACATCGTCAGCGCGCTCTCGATGCCGTGGGCGGTGTGCTCGAACACGCTGTAGCCGAAACCATGCCGGGCAACATGCGGCCCGGCGCCGGCATCGGTCGAAGCGGCTGGCAGCAAGGTCGGCGACCAGAACTGCCCGCTGTCCTCGTCGCGGAGGTAGAAGGCCTCGGTATTGGGGTCGCGGACCGGGTCGTTCGACCAGGGCGTCAGGCGGAACTGCTGCGCGTTCTCGCTCCAGGTGCTGGCGCTTCCGCTCTCGGAGACCAGGGTTCCGAACGATGGATTGGCCAGCACGTTGACCCAGGGCAGCGGCGTCATGCGGCCCATGCTGGAAGCAATGATGTATTCACCGCCATCACTGCTGAAGCCGCCCAGCCCGTTGTCGAAGAGCAGGCCGCCGCGGGCCGTCGCAGGCGGCGCAGCCGCCACTGGCGCGCCCCACATGCCGCACGGCAACGCAGCAGGCGTACCTGGCGACATGAGGCCGCCCCCTGACGTCCCTCTTCGCAGGTCGGGCCATCCATCGGCCGCAGCCATGACCACGCGGGCGACCGACTGCAGCAACACACTGTCGGCCTCCGCCACACTGGCACCCTCGAGCAGAAAGACGCCGCCGGGCTTTCCGACCGTGTCTGCCGCGCCGGCCGAAGCGACGGCAGCCAGCGCTGCAGCCGGCAGATCGGACTGACCGGTCTCACTGGGGCCTGCGAGGACCACCATATCCACCGCCAGTCCGTGGCTGCGCCAATAGGCCTGCGCACGTACAAGGTGCCGCACGACGTCCAGGTGCGCCACATCATCGATACGCAGCAGCACGACAGGCAGATCACCGGAGACCGCGAAGCGCCACAGACCGGGCTGGCCCTGGTGGTTCGCGGCTATCACGCCCGGAGTGGCCCGTCGCGCCGCATCGACATGCAGCACCGACCAGGCCAGGTCCGCATACTGCCCTGCCTCTGCCGCAGTGCAGCCGAATCGGCCCAGTTCCGCGAGCGCCCGCGCTGCAGCGGCGTCGAACGTGCGCACTGCAAAGCCGGGTGTGCGGCAGTGCCGGATCAGCGTCAGGCACGCGGCGCGGCTGTCCGCAACGCCGGTGACCAGATCGATGGTGGCCGCCTGGCCCGCACCGAGCTCCAATCCGGAGCGGATGGCGGCGACCGGGTCCAGCACGGCACCCGCCGTCCCCGATAGCGCCGCGCCCGTCTCCAGCGCCAGGGGGTTTGCCGTGCCACGCCCGCGGCCGATGAAGCGCATGCGATCCGTCTCGTACGAGATCCCGGCCCCGGGCTCGGTCCCGGGAAGCAGCAGGTGGAACATCCAGGCGGCGGCTTCACCTGGATCACGTGGCCGCCGCATGAGGAGGACGGCCTGCCATTCGGGCAGCACTTCGCTCTCGACGAACAGCTTCTCGAACGCCGGATGCACGGCGTCCGCTGCCGCACTTCCCAGGACGACCTCCAGGTAGCTCGTGAGGCAGAGCGTCCTTGGCCGGTTGCCGAGGTTGCGGATGCGCACTCGGCGCAGTTCGAGATCCTCTTCGGGAGCCACGGCAATGTCGGTGTGGGCCTCGATGTCCAGAGCGCCGTCCGCTTGGCGTTGCGTGAACGTCGCCCTGCCTGTTGCAAATGCAGCATTGGCGGTATCTTCCTGGCCCTGCACCGGGTGGTTGGTCGTCGACCACACGGCGCCACTCGCATCGTCGCGCAGGTAGCAGAAGCTGCCCAGGCCGCCGCCTACGGTGTCCTCGCTCCAGCGCGTGAGCGCCCTCCCCTTCCAGCAGCTGAAGCCGCAGCCCTCCTGCGTGACCATGAGGTGGTAGCGGCCATTGGATAGCAGCTGCAGACGGGGCGATAGCGACTCACCCAGGGCCTTGCTGTGCCTGGCGACGTGATGCGGGAGATGCTGCGCTTCGCGCGCAGGTCCGGGAGCCACGCCGGCACCGCGCATGGCGGGGCGCAGCTGCTGCGCCCCAGGGCTCGCCAGAGGCTGGGCGTAGGGCGCGGCCGGCAGGGACAACGCGATGGCGGCCCCGGCCGGACTGGCGCGGGATGGCCGGCGCCCGGGCACCGGTGCATCCCCCGGTGTGCTCAACGGACTCATGCCAGAACCCCGGGGCGCGCCGGCTCACTGTGCCAGGTGCGCAGCCCAGTAGGCGTTCACCTTGAGGCTCTCGGCCGCGAAGTCGCTCTGCTGGAAGTTCTGGTCGTGCCCCACCTGCGGGGCGGAATCCATCGTGGCCTTAGTGGTTGCCAGCACGAGCAGCTTGTTGCCCGCTGCAGCCTTGAAGCTGTCCCACGGCACGGGCACGTACTTCTTGTCGATGCCGAACACGCCGCCGCGGCCGATGACCAGGTACGCGATCTTGCCGCTCTGCGGACTCACCACGATGTCGTCAACGCTGCCCAGGTCATCGCCCTGCGGATTGACCAGGCCCGCGCCAACCAGTTGATCCGAGCGGAATGCGATGTCCGTACCCGTGACCGGGACCGCAGCCATGATCTGCTGGCGGCGCCAGGCAGACTCGTCCATGCGGGGCGCCTTGCCGCTGCGCAGTTCCGCCGCATACGTCGAGTAGACGTCACGCGCGGAACCCAGCAGGCTCTCGCAGCCCTGCTGGTCATTGCGCTGCGCCAGGATGTAGGCCGATGCGATCAGGGTCCGGACCTCGTAGCCGGGCCGCACGCGTCCATATCCTGTGCCGGCGTTCGCGGGCTCCGCGACGTACCCGCCACCGTAGCCATAACCGTACATCGGGTAGCCGTAGCCATAGCCCGATCCGTGCAGCCAGTAGCCATCCTTCTGCAGTTGGCCATCGAACGCCGTCAGGTCAGCAGCGCATGCCTGGGGCGGCTTTGCCGGAGCGGGCTGGGCCATCGCCGCGCACGTGGCGAAGGCAAGGCATGCGGATGCCGCCATCGCGGCCATTGCCAATGTCGATTTGCTTGTGTTCATGATCTTCTTCCGTATGGTTTCAAGGTCTTCAGACTTCGCTCTCGGACGTGACGGTGCCCGCCCAGTAGCCCGTGCGTCCGTAGTGCTGGTACAGGTTCAGGTCCCCCTGCCGGCTCCACTCGATGGCGGGGTCGTAGGCTGGGGCGCTCTTCACGGCGGCACGGCTCAGGTCGACCGAGACGGTCTTGCCCAGCCAGTGGACACCGCTGATCCACTCCGGCGCAACCAGTACCTTGTGCCCCATCCACCAGTTTCTGGTGTCCACAACGAGGTAGCGGATGGCCCAGGTCTTCTCGTCGATGAGGTAGTCCACGACGTGGCCGATCTCGCCGTCATTGGCCTGGATGTGGTAGCCGGCCACCGCACTGCAGCTGCGCAGGTGCGGATCGTCATTTCGGTGGCTGGCGCGTTCGGCGCGCAGGCCCGCCTCCATTTCACGCTCGCGCCCGGCCCGGTCCACGCCGAGCCCGGAATAGCCGGGGACCATGGCATACGGGTACATGCCGCCACCCCACATGCCTGCGCCGCCCCAATAGTTCGAGTAGCCGTAGTAACCCATGTACTGCTCCTCGTTCTGCCGCGACACGGGCTTGTCGGTGTCGATGCTCGGGCTGTTCCTGACCTGCTCCTTCGTGATCGAGACCGGCAGCTCCCTGCCGACCCACTTCGGCCGGTGGATGGAAATAGGTGAGATCAGCACCTTGCGGCTCGAGAGCCAGGAGCCGGTTTCCACCACCAGGTAGCGAATGACCCAGGCGTCGTCGTCGAAGTAGAAGTCCTTGACGTGTCCGATCTGCCCATCGGTGGCCTCTATCGCATAGTGCTCGAGATCCTGTGTAGTGCGTAGCATGGGAAAGGTCCTTTCAGAATGCCGACACGGCGCCTATCGGTGCGTGTCATGGCGGGCAAGGCGCTCTGCCCGCAACCGCATGCGGCGCGACAGGGAGTCCTGTGGGTCAATATCCCCGCTGCCGTCCGCGGCGTCTGTTCGCTGTCGTACACCGTCCGCGCATATTCGTACGCCATCACCTGGTCCTCAGCTACAGCGGCTGGCGGCAGCACGAGACAACGTATGCACCATGTCTGCCAACGCACAGACGGCCCGCCCCGGCGCCGCCATCCTCCAGTGGAGTCCGGCTTGGATGCCAAGCAACCTTCGGCCAACGCAAGAGGAGCGGCGATGCACATCGTCTCAAACGACTACCGCGTGCAGGAAGCACAAGCGGTCGACCTGAGCCAGTGGCCCACGCAGGGTAGGCCTGTGTGCCGATCCGGAAAGGCCTACCGCAAGCTGCTGGACGAGCATGTCCAGCGACTCAGCGCCCTGCAGTGCCTGCACTACGCGTCCGACCGCCAGGCCCTGCTGCTGATCTTCCAGGCCATGGATGCCGCAGGCAAGGACGGCGCCATCCGGCATGTGATGTCGGGCGTCAATCCGCAAGGCTGCCAGGTGTTCAGCTTCAAGCATCCGACCCCTCTGGAACTGGAGCACGACTTCCTGTGGCGGACCACACGGGACTTGCCGAAGCGCGGGCGTATCGGAATCTTCAACCGCTCTTATTACGAGGAGGTTTTGATCGTGCGGGTGCACCGCAGGATCCTCGCAGCGGAGCGCATCCCGGACACGCCGCTGGACGACGCGGCGGTATGGCAAGGCCGCTATCGCTCGATCGTCGACCTGGAGCGGCATCTGTACGCCAACGGCACCCGCATCGTCAAGTTCTTCCTGCACCTGTCGAAGGACGAGCAGCGCAAGCGCTTCCTGGCGCGCATCGACGAGCCCGACAAGAACTGGAAGTTCAGCACTGCCGACATCCAGGAGCGCCGGTTCTGGGACGCCTACATGCAAGCCTACGGCCAGTGCCTGGGTGCGACCAGCACCCCGGACTCACCCTGGTACATCGTGCCGGCGGACGACAAGGACAGCGCACGACTGATCGTCTCGCGCATCGTGCTCGATACGCTCGAATCCATGAAGCCGGCCTACCCGGTCGCGAGCGCCGCGCGCAAACGCGAGCTGCAGGCGATCCGCACGACGCTCAAGGCCGGCGACGCCTGACAGCTGCGGCTTCCGGGCATTGCCCGCGCCGCCCCCGATACCCGGCACGCGTGGCCGCTCAGGCCTGGCGAAGCGCCTGGAATCCTGCCACGACGTCTGACAGTTCCTCGTCGATGCTGCTTTGGCGCATGCGGTGGAATGCGTCGCGCAGCCCGACGAGCATCTTGTCGATGTTCCTGTCGGCACGGTCCATTGCCGCCAGCCGGCTGGCGTTCTCGCTGGCCAGCGATTCGGCGCTCGCGCGAAATATCGATACGAACAGATACTCGCGGATCAGCCCCCTCAGGGTCTCGGTGCCATCGCCCATGACCTTGGGCGACATGGCGGTCGGCCAGGGCGTTGCAATACAGGTGCGGCGCCAGACCTCGTCGAGTGGCAGCAGCCGCTGGCTGACCGGGGCATAGGACGCGCCCGAGGTGGGCCGGTTGTAGAAGAGATGCAGTTCCGCGGCCGCGCCAGTCCTTGCCCTGGGCGCATGTGCCTCGCGCTGCACCAGGATGTTACCCACCAGCGCCGTGATCTCCTGGACCGAACCTGGCGCCGGGAACACGCCAAGCAACACGAAGCCGCCCTCCGTGATGGCGCTGCGGATGCGCTCCCCCACCGCCCAGAACTGCACCTTGCCGGCCCGCCCCGCCAGCACCGCATGGGCGTGGTCGAGCACGATGTCGTTGAAGCGCCCCACCAGCCCCTGGTCCGAACCAAAGACGACGGCCTGGATCGCAGCAGGCTGCAGGCTCGCGCCCGCCGGCGGAGCCGCCGGAGGCCCCTGGCGCAGGCAGGCCCCCAGGCCGACCTCGACGCTGCGTGCATAGTCGCCTAGCGCCTCGACCGACCTCTGATACTGCCCGATGTTGGACGCAGCCTGCGCCTTCATGGCGCGCACGACGGATTGCAGATCGCTCGCGCTGCCGATCTGGCGCCGCAGGCCCGCTGTACTGTCGGCCATCACACACCGTCCCTGGCACCGGACGCAGCCTTCGGAGGCGCCGGAACCGCCTGGCCTGCGGGCGGAGGCGCGAAGGTTGCCAGCGTCCTGCGCGCCAGTTCGACGAACATCGTCCGGTCCGCATCGCCGAGCTTTCCGGCACCCTGCAGCCGTTGCCGCACCTCAACGGCAATGGCGCTCGACGCCACGATCAATGCACGCTGCGCATCCACCATGCGCTCCAGCGCAATCGGGTCGAACAGCCGCGCCGTCAGCGCAAGCACGATCATGGTTTGCGCCTCCACGGATACAGGGGAGAGTTCCGCCTGCTTCAGGCAGGCCCGGATACGCTCGCCGTAGACGATGGCCTTCTGCGTGCCTTCGTCCAGGCGCGCACCGAAGCGGGCGAAGGTTTCGAGCTCTTCGAATTGGGCATAGGCCAGCTTCAGGTCACCGGCCACGGAGCGCAGGGCCCCTGACTGTGCCTGCCCGCCCACACGCGACACGGACTTCCCGACATCGACGGCGGGCAGGATGCCCAGCTCGAAGAGCGTCGGCGACAGATAGACCTGTCCGTCGGTGATCGAGATGAGATTGGTGGGAATGTAGGCGGCAATGTCCTGTGCCTCGGTCTCAATGATGGGCAGGGCCGTGAGCGAGCCACCGCCACGCTCCGGGCTCAGGTGCGTCGCGCGCTCCAGCATCCGTGAATGGATATAGAAGATATCGCCCGGGAAGGCCTCGCGGCCTGGCGGCCGCTCGAGCAGCAGCGACAGCTCCCGGTAGGACCGCGCGTGCTGGGTCAGGTCGTCATAGACGATCAGCACATCGCGTCCCGCCTCCATGAAGGATTCGGCAATGCTCGTGGCGGCGTAGGGCGCCACATACGCCAACCCGGGCGCGTCGCTGCCCTGGGCCACGACCACCACGGTGTAGGGCAACGCGCCTTCCTTGCGCAGAACGGCCACCACCTTCGCCACGGCCGATGCCCGCTGGCAGATTGCGCAGTAGACGCACACGACATTGCGCCGGCGCTGGTTGACGATGGCATCGATCGCCATCGATGTCTTGCCGGTCTGGCGATCGCCGAGGATCAGCTCGCGCTGGCCGAGGCCGACCGGAATCAGCGCATCGATCACCTTCAGACCGGTCTGCAGGGGCGTGGTGACAGCGGCCCGGTCCATGATGGCAGGTGCCGGTCGCTCGATGGGCAGGCGCCGGCCACCGGACAGCACCCCCAGCCCGTCGAGCGGCCTGCCGAGCGGGTCGATGACCCGCCCAAGGCAGCAGTCCCCGACGACGACATCGACAACCCGGCCGGTACGCCGGACCTCATCCCCGGCATGCAGGCCGGCGTAGTCCCCCAGGAGCACGACGCCGATCTCGTGCTCGTCGACGTTGAAGGCCATGCCGGCAACCCCGCCGCCGAAGCGCAGGACCTCCGAGCTGCCCGTGCCCGGCAGGCCGCTGACCGTGGCGATGCCCGTCTTCACCGAGGTGATCGTGCCAGTCTCGTGTGGTACCAGCCGCGGCACGAAACCCGCTGCGGCCTGCTCGATGGCGGCGAATGTGCGGTCGAGGCTCTGCAGGACGTCGCCCGCTGGCGCGCTCATGGGGTGGCCCCCGGGATGCCCACGCCGCGGGCCTGCGGCACCGCCTGCCCGACGGGCGCCTGGGTATCCGGCGTCTTCGCCCCAACGCCTGCTGACGGCGCGGCCAGCAGCGCACGCACCTGCCCCTGCAGGGCCTCGAGATACTCCGCGAGGCTCCATGTGCACTTCTGTCCGTTGACCGCGAGCTCGATGCCGCTCACCAGCGCCGGGGCCGTCTCGAAGCGCAACGAGACCGGCGCCGGGAATGTGGCATTCACCGCTTTCTGCACCGCGTCCCGCTGCGCGGCCGGCAAGTCGAATGCGCTGCGAATGACAGCGGGGCCGCCGGCGGACTTCAGAGCCTCCGCCATGTCGTCCCGGGCATGGCCTGAGAGCCCCTGCAGCCGCTGGATGAAGACGTCGCAGACGCGCGCCTCCAGGTCTGTCGAGGCCAGATCCTGGAGCGCGTGCCGGGCAATCGTGAACACCTGCCGCTGCGTGCGGTCACTGAGTTCCTCCAGGAGGCTGTTCGCGTCGTCGGCCAACGCCTTGCGGCGCTGGAGCAGCAGGTCGTTTGCGGCCTGGCCTGCCGAATCGATCAGCCGCTTGCGCTCTGCGTCGGCATCGCTGGCGGCCTGGGCCAGCAAGGCTGCTCGTTGCTGGTCGAACAGGTCGCTCTTGTGCCGATAGTCGTCGCTCTCCTTCTGGGCGTCGGCCTTCTTCTGGTCGGCTCCGGCCAGCTCGGCCGCAATCTGCTTCTCGCGTGTATCGATCGCGTCCAGCACCGGCTTGTACAGGAAGCGCTTGAGCAGCCACACCAGCACCAGAAAGTTCAGGACCTGCGCGCCGACGGTGAACCAGTC
>Ga0116227_10016522_pt1 | contig 10573 bp, 14 predicted proteins | sample S1TSphgellanicum_FD_89693 | JGI IMG/M metagenome (GOLD analysis project Ga0116227, IMG submission 89693) | Host-associated microbial communities from peat moss isolated from Minnesota, USA - S1T2_Fb - Sphagnum magellanicum MG | ecosystem: Host-associated > Plants > Peat moss > Unclassified...
AAAAAAACACCGTACGTGGCACGACGACATTGGTCACTTTCAAACACCCGAAAATTTGGATATAATACTTGTAACTGACTCCTGAACAATTAATACTGGTAAGCATAATAATGTTATAATATAAATTTTAAATAATATAATAATAGATTCTCAATATATAATGATATTTCCAACAATATAAACGTGTGCAATAATTAAATAAGACACAAAAAAGACAAAAAAAAAGGGTACCTACTAGGAAGATAAAGTGATTGTCTGAGGTCACAATTGGAGGTGAATGAAGTCACATTTAGTCTAGTGGTGCACTAAAAAGGCACCACTAGACTAAAGCAATAGATTAGTGGTGGTGGTGTTGTACAAGATGGGCACTCTAGACATGTGAGCACATTTTGGGACATCTTGGACCAAGACCAAGATTTTGGAACAGGTTTTTTTTACCTCTCGTTTGGAACAAAATTTTGTTTGATAAACAAAGGGCACATTGAGTTGTGTGCTCCAATCTTGTATGAGGAGGAGGAAGAGGAGTGTTTTATTTTAAGAGGGATGATGTCATTTTTTCATTTCTTCCATGTCCTAGAGTCATACAATCAGTCATCCATCAACACGACAAGACATGCATCACATATAAGTCAACTCCCTAGACAATTGTACATCCAAAAAAAAATACCATAGCCTAGGACGAATTCCCACATGGACAAAATGATTAAATTTTTTTTTCAAATATTAATTTATTTTTATGAATTGGAATTTTTTTCATGATCTACTATGATATTGTCATATGAGGAGTAAAATTATTTAGAGTGCAACTTGCAATAACTATGATGGTTTTCAACACGTTGGCTTCATGTTTTCATGAAAATTTGTTTTACTATTTTTATGATTATTTAACAATGAAATTGACCCTAGGGGAAAATGTCCATGAAATTGGAGAGAATATTTCACAAGAAGACTTTGAACATAACACAATGTCAATGAGTGTGTCATAACCCATAACCTTATGAAGGTCACTTGCATGCAAACATGATTAAAGGAGCCATAGCAATCGTATTTAGTTTTTAATTTTTCATGTTTCAAAATGATAATTTAATTTTATGTTAAAATTTTTGAACTTATTTATATAACAACATTCAGAATATATTATGAAAACATGTGAATGTTTTTGAAATTAATTTAATGAATTAAAAATATGAAAAAATAGTTTCAAAGCATTGTAACTAGTCTTTTTAAGAGATTAAAATGCTTATAAAATGATTTGAAAAACTTTGAAAATGACATATGTTTGAAAAAAATTTAATACAAATAGTAACATAATAATATAGTAATATAATTTTTTTAATTTATTTCAAAAATAAACAATCACAAAGGTGATGACTTTGGTTCCTATAATCATGTTTGCACCAAATCACAAAATGTTTGGCCATCACTTTCATCACTAGTTGCAATAACAAAGCTACCATACATATAGCAAGAAATTCATTCAATTGTGAATGTCTTGAATTCCCTAAAAACAAATTACAACAAAAAAACCATCTTTTCTTTCTAGGACCAGATGATCATGTTTAATTAAACCCATGTTTTCTATGTGTGAAAAATGGCCTAGCCATGTTTGGAAAGAAGGTTAGAACATGGAGTTGCATGAAAGATACAAAGCTTACAAAGGGAGGGGTAAAAATTGTCATTGTAAAACACATAGATAATTTGTGCATTTTAAACTTTGTCCAAGAATATTTGCAACATTATATTCATGTTGCTATGACTTTGTGTTTAACATTAGTTAGGGAATTGGAATGGATGGTCTAATGATCCCATTGTGTTAAAAAAAATATCATTGATTTCAAAACCTTATAATTTTAGTGCACACTTCAAATGAGCATGTCCAATAAGATTGCACCTTGGGACCCATTCCCTTTATGTCAAAAGACTTGCATGCTCTTGCATGTATTTTGACATACAATATATGGGGTTCCATTAACAAAAACCCAACCACCTTCAAACAAAAAAATACTAAACATTTTCATCAATCAATTTTTACTAGTCTTCAATTATTGCTAACAAACCTACTATCACCAAAAATGTCACAACCCTAGCCTTGGGCTCGTGACCAAAACAAGGGCTTGCAAGGGTGCGGGCTAAGAGGGAAGTTCGGGAGTTACATCTTATGCTCCCAAAGTGTAAGAGAATGTGAGGGAATGAACCCTCACACTCCCAAGTGAGCTCCCACTTTGAGAATTGGAGTCCGGATTGACTTTTGAATCTTCAGAAAGTAATTTCAAGGGTCAAAACCCATTAGATTGAAGAGTTCCTTATATCATTAAAACACTTTTAAAACGTAAATGTCTAAAATGGGCTCACATGACCCATTTGGAAATTTAAAACACAAGTTATGGCCCAAAAAAAGGCCGGGAGTCAAATTGGTAGTTTGACTCCCGACCACTAAAAGTCGGGAATCGCCCCAAATTCTTTACGTGAAGGGAACATGTGACATACCTTTGAAAAGCTCTCGAAAAGGGCTATAACTTTTCTTTGGACCTCATTTCAATCGAAGGTCTGAACAAAGAGTTATGGGCCCCCAAAATCACAAGAGTCCCAACTTTGGGAATTTCGAGACTCCCACTTGGGAGTCCCGAGACAAAATGACATTTGGGTGCTAGTCCTGTGGCCAGGCACACAGTATACTATAAGGGGGAAGGTGGTGGCTTCCCCCAAGTCTGGGCCATGGTGAGTCTTGTGAACTCATCTTTGCCCATGGCTCGTCCGTGCATCAAAAGTGTTCTAATTATGCACTAATCAACTTGTTGTTCGGTTTGTGCAGGTCCATGTGAGTAATTAAGTTGCTTATCAATCTTCCTAGTCCCCATCCCAGAGCTCTAGCATGCCCCTCTACCTCCAAAGTTTTGTGAATCAGGGAATGCACCCTAACTCCTTCTCCTTCCACTATCTTCACCTTTGGACTTACAGTGAATCCTTTAAAGAGCTTGGGGGTGTGTCAAAAAAGGAAGGTAGCATACAAATTTGTATGCTAATTTGTCACAACAAAATAATGAATGTATATGTCAATACAAAAAGCCTTGTAAACACACAACCAATGTGTGAAAGAAATATAATTTTCTTATAACTTGATAACAAAAGGATTCTAGGATTTTCATAGATTAGCACGTTTCGGATTTCTTTCTTTTAAGACTATCATGGCTTTCCACTAGGTATCTTAGCCAAAATTGAATTCTACACACAACATTCTAAAATCCCAACAAAAATGTAAGTATGGAAATGGCAAATACATGGACAAGCAATGTCTACAACATGTTCTTCACATTTTCCTAGAAATCTCCCACTACAAAAAACCTATTCGGAGTTCCCAAGCATTTAGGTATTCAAGCTTTACCACGCACCCTTCCCAATTATTTCAAACACGTTCAACTTTAATAGGAATCCCACTAAGGCAAATCCAAACAACCCCCTTGAGCCTTTCATCACTTTCATCCTAGAACTTTACTAACACATTCATTCTTAACGCTCTGCTCACCAGCTTCAATGCAATGGAAAATAATGAAACAAAAGTGAGCAACCTATTCAAAGTTCAAGCTTCAAGCATTTTTCCTAAAAAGCTTCTAACACAAACAATTTTAATTGAAAAACCAAAATTCAATGAAAAAACCAAGGTGCTTAGTTTTCCTCCTTGTCAAGTATTTATCTCCTCTCCTCACCAAGCACCTTCCTTTCTCCCATTAAAATATCACACATCACCAAACAAAAAAATTCTAAGAAATAATGTTCCACCACCCGCACCTGATCTGGGTGCTAGCATTCCATAAAAAACAACACCCCAAATTCCATAACTTGCAAAACAACAAAAACACAAAAAATAGCAAAGACATCAAAAAAACAAAATGCAATTCTTCTAAAATGAATGATCGCAAACCGTCCTCTCTTTTGGCGTTTTTTGCCAATACATCCATCAACTTAATACTTCATTCATTAGGATTGAGACTTCTAGGAGCAAGATGGTAGATTTGCAAATCCCTCCTTGCCCTTTCCCAATGTTTGTCATCAAAATCTTTTATTATGCAAGTCCAACCTCCTTCATCTTCTTCTTGTGCACCCTTGCCATCTTTTTAATGAACAAAAATAAAAGGACTTTCCCAACTACCAACAATGTTTTTCTTCTTGTTGGGCTTCTACATTTTGATTTGTACACCTTCTTTTTCAAAACCAATAAATAGTTGTAGGCCCTTCCGCGGAACTTTAACCTTGCATTGTTTCTTTTGAGCTTGTTCAACATTCTCAAGTAGGGTTTTGTGAATACTAGAAACCAATTGCATTTTCCAAATCATTTGCTCAACCATGGCTTCAAGTCCCATCTGTTCATCTACAATTTCACACAAACCATTCAAATTATTATTAACAACAAGTCTAGACTACGTTTGTCAATACCATGTAAGGTGAATACCTCGTGTTGGCTTGAACCCCACACCAGTATCTAAACAATATTTTGGGCAATTGAGTGTGCCATCCTTGTATATTTGTGGAGGATAAAATAGTCAAGCCATGTTTGATAATCTGTATTAGATGTTCCACCATGCCATTGCATTGTGGCCATGCTGGTGTGGTAAACTAGTTTATGATACTGTAATCTTGACATAGAGCATCAAACTCTTTCATCCATTCACTACCATTTGTGAAAATGTACTTAGGCACTCCGAATCGGCATATAATTTCTTTTTCAAGGAATCTGGCTATAATGACTACATCATTCTCTTTCACATGACGTGTTTCACACCACTTGGAATAGTGGTTTATGGCAACAAGCACATATTTGTTGCCACTAAATGTCTCAAGTAAAGGTCTTGTAATATCTAGAGCCATTCGATTGAAGAGTTCACACATAGGTGTGTCTTTCATACCTTCCACTCTAGATCTCATATTACCAGTCTATTTGGCCAATTGGCACCTATCACAAACCTTGACAAACTTTTTGACCAAGACTATCCTATCATGCCAAAAAAAACATTTTTTGATTTCAACAAACATTCTTGCCTCACCAAAATGCATGATCTCATTGTGCATATTTTTCATTATCAAAAAATTGTCCTTTGGTTTGGAAACCACTAAATTCTGAAAATAGAGTGTATCCTCCTGCCAATGATATCTCATCTCTCCTTTTTGCCCTCTCAATGTCAATAAGAGTGTTTCCATCCAATGAACCACTAGTAAGTAATTTCATACTCAAAAGATCTTCCCCAATGTCTAAGCAATGGCTTTGTTCGTTTTCATCCATCTCCAGTTTAACAACAAGCTTGGTTTTGGCCTTATCAACCAAGGTCTAAGCTTCATGGGCCATATTCCAATAACCTTGTGGAATGTATTTTGGTCCCTATTGTTCAAAATTCTTCCTTTGATCTTGTTCCTCATCTTGGTACAAAGTTATTTCCTTTCCTTTTTGAGTTTGGTCCTTAGTATGGTCTAGTGTCGCATCCATTTCCATTATAATGAAAAGATTGTTGATAGCTTCACCTCCCTAAATGGTAGAAAACATGGAAATTTCTGGTGTCAACTTGTCTAGATCTTTAATTTCAAAAGAAAATGCTAGTAACATTCTCCAACCCGAATGGCATGGCATTCCATTCATTTAATCCTACTTTGGTAACAATGGTCATCTTCTTAATGTCATCTGGAGCCACCAAGATCTGCTAGAATCTTCACTAAAGATCTAGTGTAGAAAACTAAGAGGACTCTTTTAGCTGATCAAACACATCATCTATTAGAGGCATAAGAAAATGAATCACATTGAGTTTGGGCATTCAAAGGGCAATAATCTCCATAAAACCTCCTACTACCATCCTTTTTAACCAAGAAAGTGACTTTACATGTGTATTCTAAAGCACTTTTGTGCATTTTACCCAAATCCACAAGTGCTTGGATTTGTCTATTGACCTCTATTTCTTCCTAGTAAGATAGCCTCCCATGTGTCATTTGACATGGTGACAGTCCTTGGGTGTCAATTGTATGTTCTCCAATGGTCCAACGACATAGTTCTCCCTTGTGCCTCACAAATATGTCCTGAAATTACTCCAACAAGGACCACAACTCATCTATCTATTTCTTATCAAGATCAAATGGATTTTTTCTTTGATTTCAGTCCATCTATCCTCCTCATTCCTAGATTATTTTCCTCCTAATGGCAGTATTGGAAAAAGTTGTGACAAAAATTCAAAGCACTTGTTTGCAAGATCTTGGATTCTCTATGCTTCTTTTGTTTAAACACACTAAATCCAATCCACGTAATCATCATCTTCTATGTATGTCCTTTCGACAACTTCTATTGCTATTTTTATAATACCAAATTGAGCATCTACATTGGGGCATCATCTTCCACTACCTAATTCATACCATGATCATTCAGTTCTTCAATCATAAATTCTTCTACTGACAAAATCTTACAAAGATTATCATTTGCAATTTCCTCTTCTTTTTTCAAGTCTCCTTTAGAAAGGGAATCATCAATACATTCAACAGAATCAAAAAAGGTGGATGTGGAATCCCATGAAGGTACTTCACCTGTACACCAATGTTCCAAACTCATCTTGTTGAAACCTTTTCTCATATGGTCATGTCTTGAAGTTTTTGGTCATGATATCCTATGCAGCATATTCACCACATTGAGAGGTAGAACTTCCACTACCACACCAGGTCCATTGCAAACCTATATAACTCCCTTTTCAACATTTACAATTATTCCAATTTTCATAAGGAAGTCCGACCCTAATAGTAAATCATAGCTATTAATGTCTACTACCAGGAAAATCATTTGGCAAACCACCTTGCCAACGGTGACATGAACATCAGTGATCCTTCCCAAGGTTTGAATGATTGTTCTTAACAAAGTTTTGTACGTCTCATGACCTAAAACCAAATGCATTATGCCAAGTTCTCTTACCAAATTGGTTGCCACGACTAACATTGAAGCACTAATATCAACTAAGCCTTCAATCAATGCTCAATGATTTCAACCACTAAGATGGAAAAATTTGCTGCAGTTGGTTTTGTTGATGCAAACCTAACTAATTGTGGGGGTTTCCATAATAGCAACCACCTATGTTTGAGCTACTTCAACATCTTTCTTTTTTACTAGTGGGTAACCCGTGGCTATGCCACTCCAGCCCTACTGTCTGCACAATCATGTTACAACACCTCTGTGTAAACAACATTGCGAATGTACACACTAGTAGGTGCATCTTCATGAGCATCCTTCCACCCATCTGTAACCAGCAGTTTCACCCCCTCGGGGCACCCAATGCGCAACATGGCCACATACAACTGGCCATGTGTAAATACAGGCTTGGGCAGAAAAATGCCGACCATCTTCAATGTCTGCCCTTACGCCTTATTGATGGTCATGGCAAATGCAGGGCGCATAGGGAACTGGCGACGGCACAGAGTGAAAGGCATTCGTTCTGTGTTTGAAGGTGTGATGCTTAACCGTGGAATGAACACTCGTTGGCCCTTTGTAGGACCTATTGCCACCTCTGCTTCAATGACATGTTACATGAGTTGAATGACAATGAGCCTGGTACCATTAGCCAGGTCGTTGGTCATGTTGCATAATAATATGATGGGACAACCTTTCTGCAAGTGCAGTTCATGGGGTGGTACGCCCGAAAAATTGAGTGTGTTCAAGAACTCAGTGGGGTAAATGCCATGTTGCTCCCCATGCACCACAGAATCCGCGCTATAATACACGCGGTGCTGTGTGGGCGAACCATCGTGCTTTGTGAATGCATATTTGTCATTGATGAGTTTATTGAGTGCATCCACATCTTCGTTCAAAGGTGTAAGAATTGCATGCTCAATGATGTATGCAGATCTTACAACATACTCAACAATAGATGACAAAATGCCATACACTTCTTCAATCAAATCTGCCACAGTAGGGCCATTGCAGCACATGTCATGAGGAATAAGAATGGAGTCTTCACCAACAGAGGGATACACACGCTCTGCGCCCTCCCCCACACGTTGCAAGTAATCAGCAAATGCCTGTTGCCGTGTGGCATCTGCCTATGCATGCGCCCCACCCTGAGCTAGCAACCTCTACACGCGCATGTTGGTGTGCAACTTGAATACACGCACATGTTGCCATATGCTGGAACAGTTCAAAGCTGCAGTGACGACATCTCCCCTGGTGCCGTAGGGCACAACAAGCAAAATTTACTGAAAATCGCCGCCAAACACCACAACCAAGCCGCCAAAGGGCAGGAACTTGAATGTTGGGTTAATGACAGCCATGATGTCCTGCAAAGACCTGTTGACAGCCTCAAAAACATGCCTGTGCATCATGACAGCCTCATCCCAACAATGAGCGCAACCGCTTACAAAAGTGCTACCAGCTTAGAGTCCCCACTGATGTAGCATGTGGACGTGCAGTTGAGGCCTTGTATAGGGATCTTGAAACGTGAGTGTGCAGTGCGGCCTTCGTCCAGCAGCAATGCAGCAATGCCAGACGATGCCACAGTAACAGCGACCCGACCCTGTGCACGCACGGTGCTCAGCAAGCAACTGTAGAGAAAGGTTTTGCCAGTGCCGCCAGGGCCATTGACAAAAAATGCACGACGGTCGACAGCGGCCATGACATTGTCATAGACAACCCGTTGCTCAGGGTTAAGTTGCGGCACGTGTTCATCTCGCATGGCTGCTTGCGTTGCCGCGTCATACCTGGCAATTTTGTCTACCACCACAACACTCGCAGGCTGGGCCGCAGGTGTTGGCAAGCCAAATGCTGCTAAGCCTTGGCTGCTGTTGAGGTGTGCCAACTGTAACGCCAACTCCCGCAGCACCATGTCCTGGATGGCAGCATCGAGTTACCGCGCTGGCTCGCCCTGCACGTTATAGGAGCACACACACAACATAGTGAGCATTGAGTGTTGAACAACATGCAAACCATGACCATGCAAAGCCGCAAGGCAGGCTGACATGCAGAGCCATACACAGGCAGAGCTAAGCACCAACCTGGCGTGCTTGATAAAGGAAGTCTTCTGCCATGTCATCCTTGAAGCGCCCCCACAAAACCAATGGGTTTGCAACAACATTAAACACCAACAAGGCAGCAAACAATGCCCTGAGGCATGAGGCACTGGCCATGCTTACAGCCTCCTCCATGCACTAGGCCCACTCAGCATCGTCCTGCAACAAACCACGCTACCGACATGCTTCTTTGAAAGATGCGTGCTGCGTGGGATGTTGCAAGTGCCTGTTGGTGCACGCTAAGTCCTCAAAAGACGTAGCCCCAGGCATGTGATGTAGCAAAAGATGCAAGAAGTACCTCTCCCCCTTGGAAGGTTGCACAAAGTACATGCGGCCGACAGGCAGCAGACCTGGCGTTCGTGTGCGGAGTGCCCATTGCTTTTCCTTCTTTTTCCATGTGGCAATGCGTGGAAAGTCATGGTAAAGCGTGTTGAGAGCCAAGTGTAATGGTGCAGATGGATTGAGATGCTCCCATGTTGTTTTGTTAAATGTAAACCATGCAATCAGAGTTGTGTGAGGGTTCCGGTTAAGTACGGCCGCAGCATCAGTGCCCTCTTGAAACAGGATGGTCTGACGCCCTTTCAAGTGCACATCAAGCCGAACGACATTGGGGTGCTCCTTATGCAGATCAAAGCCATACAGACGGTGACTAGCCTCAGAAGCCGACACATACCGGCCGTCTTGGTAGATCTTGATGTCATCCCGCATGAATGGCTGAGCGAGCGCAGCGCCATCAAGTGCAGCAACGTCCACGGGGCCAACGTCCACCTATGCACGGTCGTGGCCCTTGTAGACATACTTGTAGAGGTATTTGACAGCCGCGACGGAGGTGCAGACCTCCACGTTGATGTGGCAATTGAAGAGCAGGGACAGGTACGAGTTGTACGGCACCACCCAACGGTTGTCAAAGGCAAACCCACCCTTGCAGCAGTAGCAGCCAAACAACAGTTGTTACGTGAGTGGTGTCACAGGTCAATAAGCGCAAGCATGGCAGCATAATCGTGCATGTTGTTAGTCCAAATGCATGGTCCTATTGCCAGCACACTTACTGCTCAAATGTGTGGCCATCATCCCGGCGGCGGTAAGTTGGGTAGGAGTCAGTGGTGTTGGTGGTGTGCTCTGTGAAGGCCTTAGGGTAGCCTTTTGAACAAACGTCGTCAGCCATGCAAGGGCAATGTGGGTTGATGGTGCCACAGGGGCCATGCAGCATGCAACTTGTAACGACCTCAAAAAGAATGAGGTGTGCATCCTTATCAAGCAACTCTGCAGACACCATGCGATCGTACTCATCGGGCCCTTGTGGTTTGTGATCGGAGTGCAGAATGAACAGAATGTGTGCATGGGGCAGGCCTCTCTTCTGCCACTCAATGACATGAATGTTAGCCACCACTTCGCCAAAAATGCCCTTCTTCAAAAGCTCGTCCAGCAACTGCTGTAATTTGCCCAAAAAAATGCGTGTGACCAAATCAGGGCGGTCATTGGCAATCTCGCCGGGCTTCAGCGCGCTGATAATCTCTTCCCACTTGGGGTTGCAGGTCATGGTGATGAACAAATC
>Ga0116227_10016524_pt1 | contig 10572 bp, 9 predicted proteins | sample S1TSphgellanicum_FD_89693 | JGI IMG/M metagenome (GOLD analysis project Ga0116227, IMG submission 89693) | Host-associated microbial communities from peat moss isolated from Minnesota, USA - S1T2_Fb - Sphagnum magellanicum MG | ecosystem: Host-associated > Plants > Peat moss > Unclassified...
CAACTTTTTGTACAAGAAAAACATGTTTTGTTTAAGGCAAATATGTGTTCATTGGGTGAACTTGATGAATAAAAAAATCATATCAACATTTCAAAGGCTTGAAATTTTGAACCAAATGGTTGCAATGGTAAATACTCATTTGTTTATATTACTTTTCTACTTGTCTATATCCATTAAACTCAAAAAAATTAGCTCAAAGCATATGTCATATGTGTACTTGTAAACCAAAATATTGATGCACAATTATGTATGCATGTGAAAAATCACTAGCACCACATGAATTATCTTATCTTGGGCTATTCAATTTTGTTCATTCAATTTTTTTCCATGTAATTGTTATTTTAAAAAGTAACCCTAAGAAATGTTGGAGTTTTTATCTCTTTTTTTGGAACTCAAATTGTGAATGAACCCTTTATAAAGAAAAATCTTCTAAATATCCACAATCATGCATCAAATCTGGACGTGTTGAAATTTGTCAAATTGTGATAATATTTTGTCTACATTGTATACGTAGCTTACATTCCCCTTGTCCAATTGTTTAATTGTTTGAGCTTGTAATAACTACCTACATCTATTGACCAATTGAATGCCCTCCAAGAGCTTCATTTGTGGGGGTGTTTGAAGTTGCAAGAATAGATGTATGTCTATTGACCATTTGAGTGCACTCTAAAAGCTCATTTAATATGGGGGTGTTCAAATTTGCAAAAATTAATCCTGCATCTATTGGTTACTTGAATGCAACCCAAGAGCTTCATTTGTTGGTACATGCATTCAAAGTGGACCAAAAATAACATGTTAGAACTTCCCCAAAAATTCAACACACAAAGGCCTATTGTGGATGTCATGTAGGAAAATATTAATCACATGATCCAAACAATGCAATTTACATGTGGCCATTTGGTAAGTATTAATTCTACAGAACTTTTATATTATAATATTCTTACAACAAAATCTATATATTTCAAAACGTACATTCTAAATTTTATAAAGAGAAACATATAACAACTAATATAATTTATTATTGCAACAATGATTTTGTACTTCCTACACATGCATAGTTTTTTCATGATTGAAAAAACAACCATTGTTGTTGTAGATGAATAGGATGGTAGGTGGTAACCTACATGAAGTAATGAAAGTAATATCTATTGCAACACCCATTTTCATGATCTTAAATCATTTTTACTACCTTTGTTGGCTTGTAACAAGGTAGGTGCTAAGTAATATGCAACATGTAGGGCTACAACAACAATTACAAGCCTTGTAACACCTTTCCTTGTGTTTTTATTTTCATTCTTGAGGTATGTTACAAATGATGTAGTTTAATCTTTTTCATATTATGTTTTTTGAACAATTGGTTTTGAACCCATTTAATATAACCTTTTAGGACCCAACAAATATTGACAACCCAAGGAAGAACATCCTAGGATTCATGCACACTTGCACAAGTGTGGGATGGAAATGAGCCCCAAGCATTTTAAAGTGAAAATCATTTTGAAATTTGGAGTTTCGAAGTGTTTTGAATCTTTGGGACAAAAATGTAAATAATAAATTAAGTCCCCAATACATTATTGTAAACGTCTTGAAGTGTAAATATCAAAAGTGGATTCAAACTTTGCAATATTTGGAGTGTTGAGTCGAAAGTTATGGCCAAAAGAAAAGTCATGAATCAAATTCTCAATTTGATTCTTGACCATTAAAACCTAGGAACATGGATCAAATGACCTTTGATCGAGGTGTGCAACATGTCATTGGAAAGATCTTGTCAAAAATTACAACTTTGTAATGTGAAATTTTTTAATCGAAATTAATATGGAAATTTTATGACCCCATAAAATCACACGATTCATAACTTGGGAGTTGCAAGGATTTAAACCATTTTGATGCAACCTTTACCACTAATCAAAAAATGTATTTATAACAAGGAAGGGTGGTGGTTTATTTCCAAATATGGGTCATGTGAGTGTAATGAGTCCAAAACAAGTTTGTGATTAAAAGTCAATTCCATTTGCATTAAAACCACCTACATTGTTTTGCTCGTGGAGGTGACATTTCCATGAGATTCTTATGATTATCACATTCTCCTAGTCCCATTTTAGATCTTTTCTAAATGTAAGGAGCTAGGGAACATGCCACCAATTTTTCCTTATATTTCCCCTTTTTAGAGCATTACCATCAACTTAAAGGTTTACTCCCAATACCTTAAGATGAATTTAAGGGCGTGACAAGTTCAAATGTTTTTGTTTTTTCTCATAACATAAAGGGGGGGAAGTTTTCAAAGGCATGCATTTTTTTTTGGTTTGACATAGGGGATCAAATAACTAGATTTTGATTTTTTTTGAAACCCAACTATATTATTACATTATTGTTTAAATGATATACTTGGTTATCAATTTCCTTAGTTATTTTGTTGATAACATGTGTCTATTATGCATAAAAGTTGGCTTTGAAATGCCCAACTTAATAACCATTTGGTATATTATCAAGGTAGATTTTTGTATGCAAAACTAAATCTCCAAAATAAAAATCTTCATTCTTTGTGTAGTTCTCATAATTGCCAGTAACATTGATCAAAATTTGGAAGTTGAAAGAACAACCATAAGTGAAATTAAGATTGGAGAAGTGTGATTAAACAAAAAGTGACAATTGAAAAAACTTGTTGGGACAAAACATGGAAAGGTACAAATCAATTTTTGGTTTTAATTTGAGTAATGAGTGGGTTAAACATAACATAGGGTATAAGAATTGAAATGACTCGTGGAATTGGCATTTGATGACACACCTTTGATCATCTTGGAATTTCATTAATAGTGAGATGATTATTTCACCTATAGGTTTTGGAATGCACCTTGTCTTACATGCTTGTTGCAATATTTGAATCGTCTATAGTTTTAATTTAGTCATATTGGTATTTAAATAACCTCATATCAATTATGTTACATCTAATTGTACATTTGTTGATTGGGTTGAATGAACTCAATCAATTATTTCATAAGGACATGGTTGACATTTTTACCATTGGCTCCTCTTTGGAACCAACTATTTTTTTGTTGAGGAATAATCTTTAAAATCCCAATAACTTTGCACATGGCACCAAGGACCTTGATCTTTTCATAACTATTTCTTTTGTCAAGCACTTTTTAAATGGCAAAAAAAAATTCTAATATGATGCATTACATGCACCACACGTACATATCTACTTTTTTGACTCATTGGAGAAGATGAAAGCAATGATTGGAAAATATGTGAAGTTAGTTGTAAATATTTTTTAACAAATCATTTGTTGACTTGTGAATTTTCAATGCTTCAAAGTTGTTCAATCCTAAGCATGATCTTGATAATGTGCCTCAATTTTTTATTTTATTTATTTATATTACAATTTCAATTGTAAGATGATCATTATTCAATAACTCATGCACTATATGTTTAAACTTTAAAATTTATGAAATTACTTCTCATGGTTTGGAAGATCCTTGGGTGACAAACAAACTACCTTCTTTAATAGATTGGTATGTATGCTTGCAAATGTATATATCCAAATTCAATGATGCACTCTTCAAAGCTAAATTATTCTCATGGTGAGCAAAGGGGTGCAATATGTGCAAGGCAGACTTGGACCACAACATCATGGCACAACAAGCACCCAATAATGAAATGTGGGTCATTAAAAAATCAGACATTGGCCCAAGGGAAACCCCTAATGGCACTTTAACCTTTTGAATGAGGCCTTTCATTGTCTATATTTAACTTGAAAAATGTGAAATTCAGATTCAAAAACCCCAATTTAGTCTTGGGAGGAAGTCTATATCAGTCTTTAGCGGTTTTCAAAATGAAGGATAGATACCCAATAGTTATTGATTGGGTATATACCGACTTACTCATTGGTTTTCAATATTTATCAAATATCCAATTTTGATACAATAACCATGGTTTTTGAAATTTTAAAAAATGAAAGAACTTTCCAAACTTCCATCAAATTTGTTGGGTCAATTCTTTAATGAAAATCATTTGTTCTTTGAAGCTTTTGAAATAGCAACTAGAACCAATGGTTCTTCCATTCTAATTTTTTTCCAAAAAATTGGAATCATCGAAAACTAGAAATATTCAAAGATTTGGAATTGACATTTCTTAAAAAATTCAAAGAACTGTCCAATACTAATCCACATAATGTTTACAAGCAACTATTTGAGAAATGGGCTTGGGGTTTTACCATGGTACAAACTTGGGTTTACCCAATTCTTGAGACATGGTCATAATAAACTGATGATTGCACAAACACAGTGTTCACAAGGATATCAGAAGTTGGTTGAGAAATATTGACTAAGAAAAAAATTTAGTAAAAGTTGCCATGTATGGATTATGGTTAGTTGTAAACTTGAACTTCAAACTTTGGATGGGAATTGTGTGTTTGGACAATCCTTCCTATGTGCATCTTTCCTTTTCATGAGTGTTTGCCATTCCCTCACCTTAAAAGAGGAAAAAATACACACACTAGAATCTTGTAGTTGGGAAAAGGGCTTGGATTAATCCAAGGTTATATAGTGTCAATTCAAAGATTTTTATGATTAAATATAATTATACCTTATGATTTATAGATCATAAAGAAAAATAAATAAATAAATAAACAATCTGTTATTATTAAACATTTACAATGGTAGAGAACGTACTCTTATCATTGCCACCAAATCCCAGGGTAAGGTGTGAAAAGTTTCCAAAAATATTATGAGTTAAAATCTCATTGGTTTGTCTAACGATCCTTCACAACAAGGGGTTTGTAAATTCTCCCTTTAAGCTCCCTTGTTGTAGGAATTTTATTTATATCTCTCCAATCCCTTCCTACCCCTTTCCTCTTTCCTTCTCATTTCTCATCACTTGTGTAAATATGACAAAAACCAAGCTCCTTTGGATCACAACTAACTGGAATAAATAATTTTGTTAATGGGGTGGTGGACCCAAAACCAACTGGCAAGAACAAAAGAGTGAACAAAAGGGGTTGGATTAATAAAAAACTTTCACAGAAGACTAGGGTGGGGTTGGATAGGCCATCATTACGGAATTCCAAAAAGGCCATCTATGTAAGAAGATTAAAAATGATAATTTTGGCTCCAGCCTAGGGGCAAATTATGAAAATTATCTTGGCTAGGTCCCTTTGACATGAAAGATACCTTGTCAAGCTTTTGTCTTGGGCCCCGTATTACTTTATATTGGGCCCCTAGCTACCTAGGGTCTTTGGGAACACATAATGGGAACAAGCTTATAATTTTAATCCATGTTTTTTATATGAATGTATCTGACATTCAAAAAGATCATTTGTGAAGGCATGGTAACATTATGAAATTTGGCTTAAACTTGGGGAAAGCCATAGAATATTTTCATGGCTTGGAGTCCAGGGACATGTTTGATACCTTGGGTATGTTCTATGATGGGCACTATGCCACCATGTTTAAGCCCCCGAGTCGTCAAAGGTCATAAGTTGGTATGAGCTCCATGCCACCCATGGCCATAATGTCCTAGACCTTGGGCTATCACATCCCAATCCCTAGCAACTTAGGATCATTCTATCCTAAGCCCCATGTTGTCATGTCCTAAATCATGGGCCACCTTCTTCTAGCCCCTAAATAACTTAAGGTCCATTCCATTTTGTCACGGGCCCATGTTGTGTAGTGTCCTAAAGCCCAAACCACCTTGTCCTAGCCGTCAAAAAGTCTAAAATCATTTTTCATAGATGATAGGCCGTGTGTCCTAGGCCCCAAGCAAGCTAAAGGGGCCTCAAGGCACCCATTTTGGACCCAATCAACCATGGGTCTATTATTGTCATGGCCCCAGGGCATCCTATCTTGGCTCCCAAGGCACTTGTCAATGGTATGGAACTTGTATTAGGATGGAATGCACCTAGGAAGGCCCATTCCACCCAAAACAACAATGGGTCTACAACTATGATTTTGCCATTATAAAAACAAAGCATGGATATGGATTTTGAGAGTATTCAAGAGTAATAGATGAAGTTTGTCCAAACCATATATTGGAATGAAAAAAAAAAAAATGTCAATACAAAATCACATTAAATATAACCATAATTTATACACTCATCATACACCAAACAAATTTGCAAAGTGCAATTATTTATATGTAGAAGGATGGTTTCAAAAAACATCCTTTTTATTATGCCCACCTCAAAATAATTATTCTTCCCTGAAGTAAGAATAAATTTTCTAAATATTCCCTCAAGTATGTGGACTGGCAATCACCCACAAAAAAAAAACCAAATTTGGCTAAATGTAGCAAGCAAAGTAAAAAAAAACTGAATCCCACCTTCAAATAACACAGGGACCAAGACAAGTGGCTTGGGGGCCAAGACAAGGTGCCTTAGGACCGTGACAAAAATAGACCCTTGTTGCCTAGGCCCAAGAATGGGTGCCTTGAAGCCCACCTAGCTTGCTTGGGGCCTAGGACAAGTGGCCTACCACCTATGAAAAATGATTTTAGACCTTTTGAAAACAATGTGGTTTGGGCTCTCGGACACTTCACAACATGGGCCCATGACAAAATGGAATGGACCCTATGTTACTTAGGGGCTAGGAGAAGGTGGCCTAGGGTCTAGGACATGATAACATGGGGCCTAAGATAGAATGATCCTAGGTTGCTAGGGGTTGGGATGTGATAGCCCGAGGTTTAAGACATTATGGTCATGGGTGGCATGGGGCTCATACCAAATGACCCTTGACTACTTGGGGGCTTGGACATGGTGGTATAGTGCCCATCATAAAACATGCCTGATGTATGGAACATCTCCCCAGACTCCAAGCCACAAAAAATATTTTATTGCCTACCTTAAACCTAAGCCAAAATTCATAATGTTACCATGTTTTCATGGATGATCTTTTTGGATGTCAAATACATTCATATAAAAAACATGGATTAAAATTATACGCTTATTCCCATTATGTGTTCCCAAAGACCTTAGTTAGTTGGGTGCCCAAGACAAAATAATCTAAAGCCCAAGACAAAGAGATTGACAAAGTATCTTTCATGTCAAGGACCCCAGCCAAGAAAATCTTTCATGATTTGCCCCTTGGCTAAAGCCAAAACTCTCATTTTTAATCTTCTTATATACATGGCCTTTTTGGAATTCCATACATCATATGATGAAAATCTTCAAATGGTTTGTTTGGTTCACTAACTTTCTTTCGGTGGGGATTGGGGTACTTGCCCTACATTACATTATTACAAAATGTGGGTGCAATTCACTAGTCCCTGTTCATTAGACCAATGAATTCACTACTTCTTCACTAGTCCTCGTTCACTACAACTAGTGAATTCACTCAAAATTTAGTGAAATCACTTAGCATATAGGGACACCTTTTGTTGTAGTGTTATAACTAATTTGAAAAAAAACTTATAAGTAGGGAAAACAAGGCCATCCTTGCCACATACTATGAGCTCATTAGGGGGCGTTTAGCACCTTGCTACATCATTTGATGAAAATCTTCTAATGATTTGTTTGGTTCACATACTCACCTTTCCTATTAATTACATGAGGTGCCTCCCATGTTTTTTTTGTTTTTTTTTGGCAACATGCCAATTTGATTAGCCCATCACTCAAAAAAATGAAACTATGGAAACTCTCCAAAATAAAAGGCTCTATTTTGAAGTATATAGTTCCTCCCCTTTGGCCCACCTATATAGGTGAAAGGAAGACACCATTTTCCAAGGCATATGGGATAAAAGTGAAGTGGTATGGAAAACATGTTAGGGAAAACATTGCAAATTTGGGGAACGTATTGGGAACCCATTGAGAACTTGAAAGGAACATAGTGCAAACACATTGGAAAGCCATGAAAAATGAAAAAAAAAATGAAAGTTAGGAGCTTAAGCACTTGTAGGTGTTGTGGTGGTTGTTCTTGCAAGCAATGTCACAAGATCAGAAAGTGAAGTTGACAAACCAAACACTAAAGATGCAAGGTGAGTTTACAATTTCTAGAGTTTTTTGCATCAATGCAACTAGAAATATTCTTTTACTTCTTACAAAACAAGTTGTTTGTCTAGTAATGTGAACAAGGCAATGATGTTTGCATCTAAAAAATCATCGCCTTTTTGAAAATAGACATCATCTTTTCAATGCACATTATATTCTCATTGATTTTGTTCATTTTTTCTATCTATTTTACCTTCTTTGCCCCATGTGGGTGTTTTATAGGTGTGTGCTACTATTGATAGCATCCACAAAATCCATGATCTCAATGTTGCTTTCAATTGAAGGCACACAAACTTCACACAATTGTTCATTGATGTCACTTGGGAAGGTCAACCTTTTCAATGGCACTAGTTTCTTCAAATTATCACACATATTCGCCCATTTGGGCACATCCTTAAACACCAACCAACAATTTATGAAGGTGAAGTTCATGTGTTTTGGATGTTTCAACTTGTAAAGCTCCATTGCCTTTAGCAAGGTGTCATTTTGAGAGTTCTCATATTCATTCATTGCCACTACAACCATGTAACTAACACCCACAAAACTTGGCAACATCAATTTTTTTACCCCCATTATGTTTCCAACGATCTTGCAAGTCGTTCAAAGATTCTATTTTTGTTGTAATCTTCAAACACCCTATCCCAAAATGTGTTATTTTTTTTACCATTCCTTATTTTTGGGTCTTGGCTGAAGTGCATGAAGCTTACACAAAGTTGGCATTCTTCCTCAATGACGAAGTTCTTACCTTTCTTTGATATGGATGCTTGTCAATTGGGGTCCACAATTGATGTTACAAGAGTTGCTAGAACCACATGGATGTTAGTGCATTGCCAACATGATCTCATTAATTTGCCATAAATATCGATTTGAAGGTCTATATTTTATTGCAAATTTTCAAATGAAATAAGTTTTTTTACAAAGACTAGTTTGGTTTTGAAAGGTTGGAGTGAACAATGGGGAAGGCAAAATAGTTATTAACATTAAGTTATCATTAGTGTTGTGTTTCATGTACCCTATTGGAGATGCTCTAAAAACATTGATGTTCATTTCATATACATAATGTGGTCTTCAAATTATTTAAAGGGATCCCTTTTAAAGATTTCCAACAATAGTCACACCAATTGTTCAAACACTTTTGCTATAAGGTTTTGAAGTAAATCAACTTATTATAATTAGATATACATAAGGATTTATATACCCAAACATGTCACCTCATGAAGATGGAGGTGTTGGGAGAGATGGTTATTCAAGATATACTCCGTGATTAAAGAAAACTTGTTAATTGACTAAATCTTGGTGGCAAGTAAGTATGACAAATTGTAATTTTGGATATAAGTAGAGTGGGTTTGCAAGAAATGGCATCCTAGATATCTAGTCACTCAAAAAACATAAATACATTGAACTTTTTTTAAGAACTTTTTAATGTTGGGCTTAAGGTTTGAAATTCAAACTTACCATGTATTTGATGTGGAAGATCAATGTTGACTTACTAATTGATACCAATGGAAATGAAATTTTTAGTGTGTGAAAATGAACTATTTTTGAGTGTAACCCCAAGTAATATTAAAATGGTAGGTTATCTTTGAATAACCTAGCACTTCAATGCATGTGTTGGAAACATAAACGCATTTCCTTCTTCTAATAACAAAATGCCCCATAAGCCCCCTTTACATTATGGTGAGGGATTGTCATCATGGAAATGTTGAAAGCTTTCAAAACACATCCAAAGGCTAATTAACTCATGGAAATTCAAATTTTATATATGTGCGTATGTTCATTGGTAAATGTAATGCAAAATGATAAAATATTCCACCAAGGTATATTAATGTAATAAAATTTAGACCAATTGTAGCTTTTTGGGTTCATAGTTTAAAATATTTTGGAATAGGCCCACCTCAAAAAGGTGGGCTTGGCATGAAATATATTAAATTGTAAAACATTATCAAAAGTGCACTTAATGTCCATTTATCATCCATTCACATTTCATTGATCCCTTAGGCTTCCAACCAAGTGTGTAAAGTGAACTTGTACCTTGACATATCTTTTCTTCCAATCAAAAAATTTCAATTTCAATGATCATGGGATTGCAAGGTCTAGTGTAAAATAAGCACTATCTTGGAAACTTGATTAGAGACTAGAGACAATTGGGCATATACAAAAGTCGGTGAGTATCACCAATTTTTAGTGATTTGATCATACAAGAGATGACTATTCAATATTTATAAATAATACCCATTCAACCTTTTTTTGGGGTGTGAAATATTGCACTATTGAATTTTTTTTAAAGTTCAAATTGTTTTAATTGAAAAATTCTTTGAAATTATACATGATTCAAGTAGGTAGTTTAAAAAAAAAAGATACTAAAGAAATCATTTTCATTATTAACCAAATCTGCTACATTTGTTTATGGATGATCCCTAGTTTAGTTTTATCACAAATTTGAAAAAAAAAAAGTGTGCACATTAAGCAAATGTTCATATCACTTAAAACTGAAATAATCCCACAAATAACCCACATGGAAACATAAATTGAATAGGTTCATGCTATAGGTTAGGTGTCATGGCCATAGAATTTTTTTTTTAAATGATTAAAAGTAA
>Ga0116227_10016525_pt1 | contig 10570 bp, 7 predicted proteins | sample S1TSphgellanicum_FD_89693 | JGI IMG/M metagenome (GOLD analysis project Ga0116227, IMG submission 89693) | Host-associated microbial communities from peat moss isolated from Minnesota, USA - S1T2_Fb - Sphagnum magellanicum MG | ecosystem: Host-associated > Plants > Peat moss > Unclassified...
AAAGGATGGCTAAATAAGAAGCAAGGACCCAACAACAAGCAAGTAAAAGGACAAGTTGTAACACATTTAAAATAATTTCAAATAGACAATTGATAAGCAAGAGAAGGAAGGGGGGAAACTATTCTAGGGTACCAACAAGATGAAAGGATCATGATCACAACTAGCACGATGGGAGGAACAAGGCAATGAGAATCAAAACAAAGGTGAAAAAAAGGGGGAAGTTCATATAAACACAAAAAGAGGACAAACACTTGACAAACAAAGAAGGGGGGGAGAATTGTGCAACAAAGACGAAGATGAACATGAAGAGGGTATTAGGAGCTCCTATAAGTAAAAGATGAAGAAAAACAAGATAAATAGGAGGGAGGGAGGTTTGGAAGCTCTTGCAAGCATAAGACAAAGACAAATGTTACGAACATGAAAGGGGGGAGTTGTTGCAACAAAGATGAAGATGAATAAGATTAATCACAAGACAAAGACAAATAGGATGAATATGAAAGGGAGAGCAAAAAGTTTCTATAAATAAAGATAAATAAATGTGATGAATAGGAAAAAGGAGAGCTTTTGTAAGCATAAGACAAAGAAGAAAGGGGGAAGGGTTAGGAGCTCTTGTAGGCACAAGACGAAGGCAAAAACAATAAACAAGAAAAGTGGGAAGCTCCCACAATAAAAATGAATGGAATGAATAAAAAAGGAGGACTGAAATCTTTTGCAAATATAAAACAAAGATGAACAAGATGAACATGAAAGATAGGGGAGGTCAAGAAATCTTGTAATCACAATTAAAAGACAAAAACAATGAATATGAAAGGAAGGAATTGTTGCAACAAATGTGAAGATGATGAACAAGGAGGGGGTAAAGCCAAAGAGTCCATGTAAGCACAAGACAAAAAATAATGTGAAGGGGAAGAAAAGGGGGAAGGTGTGGAGTTTTTAGATACATAGGAAGATGAACATGACACACAAGAAGGGAGTTGTTGCAACAAATTGAAAAACAACAAATAAAAAGGGGTGAAATTAAAGTTGCAAAAATGAAAATGATGAAGATAAAAAAACTAACGAAATGAAACACCAAAACAATGAACACCAATGCAAATGCCTCCATTTGCAGTCACAATGAAAACACAAGTTATAAGGGTTGAAATATAAACATAAAGAACATGAACTTCAGGACCATCACCCACATGTACCTCAAGAGAAATTACCAAACATGAAGATGAAGAACATGTTGAAAATCAAGAGCAAGCTCACAATGTGAGAAAGAAGAACTTGCAAGAGAAGAAAAGAAAACAAAAATGTTGTACATGTGCCAGCTTTGAAATGTGTGTGAAAAAGGGTTCTATTGCTTGAAGTTAAGGGTGTGGGACATTTGATGAGGATTTTGTTTTAAGCAACAAGACCCTCCCTTATTTTAAGGTGCCATATCTTGAACGTCCCTTAACCAAATTGAGCAATCTAAAGAACAGCCCAGAGCAACTCTATAATCCATCTTTGGACCCCAAAGGTAGTTGACCCTGATCCAAATCACAAATCTCATCAATGTTATGTTCCATTAGAGTACCAAGTTGTTACAAGGTTATGATGATTCAAGAGTTGAAAAATGCTTTTAAACAACCTAAACTTGGTCCAAGACAAATACTTGGTTTTTTCTCTCTAAGGTTACAGGATTGTCTTAGACAAATTAATTGCAATTTCTATTCTGAGATAAACCTGCCCTACAACTTTAAAATATATGTCATTTGAAAATGCACATGTAGATTTAGCTTAGTGGAACATTGGAGATGAAAGTCTTCAACGAGGTTGTTATGGTTTCAGAGTCAAGAGACTTTTTGATAAGAACTAGAGCTAATCTAATTCCATGTCTGCAATTGGTCTTGAAGCTAGAGATTGGTCTTGAAGCTAGAGATTGGTATGACCGATAGCACCAGACCCACCAAAGGTATGGACTTGACAATGGAGGTGGTGATTCCAAGGTAGAAACAAGTAGTTGTAGGAGGTATCAAAAGCAAAACAACCACAAGAGCTGTGACGAAGATGGCAGCATTCACGAAATTGTTAAACTTGAATGTATTTCTTCTTGTTGCAGCTACTTAGGCTTGTGAACATGCAACCCTTCACACCCCCAATGTTGGCAATCTTGAAATTGGGATTCCACATTCCTTTAGTAGTCACAAATCCATAATACATTGTGCCATTCTTGTCTTTGTAATTATATATGAAGGATGTGAAAAAACAAACGAAGCTGAGGACCAAGATGGTGATGGTGGTCACCACTTTCTCCATGTCATGACAGTCTCCATTGTTGGTTGCCAATGGTGCTAGCGCTTGAAGCAGCAGAAAAGTACTGATAGGAAGCACATTCGCCAATTTGGTGAAAACATCTGTTGTCAATTTTTTGTTGACTCACAATATACCTATTGTGTAGGTATAAGTGCATTTCTAAATTGTTATAAAAAACAAGTACAATGAACATTGGCAATTTTAGCGCTTGTGATGATGCTATGTGTTTGACTCTTAGACTAGAACTTGCAAATGATGTTAACACTTTGGTTTTATAAATGCTTCGATAATTGTTCATTCAACATTTTACATACATGAATGATGTTTCACTGTTACATAGAAATTAGTTATCAAACTAAGTTAAATGTTCACTAATTATTTAAAACATTATTGAAATATTATGGGAAATAATTCTTAAGTGTCAAACTCATCATTCTATATATTTGGATGAATATTTTATATCACCCAAAAAATATTCTTGCCACGTCAATAGAGTATTTTATCCACATGGACGGAATTTTTTGTCTATGTGGAGATATTTGGCTTACATGGCAAGAATATTCCTAAAAGATTTTATGTTGTTCACAAAAGTTTTGTTCACGTGCTCGCTATTCACTACTCCCATGCTCATCGTTCATGCTCACGTGTTCACATGATAACTATATTGACCAAATGTCGATAGGCATGGGAGTTCATCAAGAAACAATACATTAAGGTTCCAATATTAGTTTCAGTTAATTAGTAGCTAAAGTTCCATGTTCATATGGATGCTTCTTTCTTAGTTGTAAGGGTTATGTTGGTTAAGAACCAAATAAGTAAACTTGATCAACCGATAGTTTACACTTCCAGGTTGTTAAACAAGGAAGAATGAAAATATACCACAATAAAACAAGAGGCTTTAATAATGGTGTTTGCATTGCATAAATACAAGCATTACATCTTGAGTAATAAGTTTTTGTGTTTTATGTTGATCACATGGCATTAATGTACATGGTTAATAAACCACAAGTATTTGGGAGAATTGCTAGATGGTTTTTATGTTCTTAAAGTATGTTTTTAAGGTAGTGTACAAACATGGAAAAAAACATGTGGTGGTAGATGCATTGTCTAGATTGCCAAATATTTGAAAGTTGTAGGTGTCCCAGATTCAACTATAGATGCATCACTATTTGTAATATAGCTTACATGGTTACAAGAGGAAAATATTACCTAAAGATAAGTCAATTTTCAAATAATCTTTCAGTAGTTCAGAAACATAAAACATCTCCACATGCATAACCTTTTAAATATATAAGGGGTTATTATACAAATAGGGACATGATAACCAATTACGTTGTTGTTTAAAACCAACAAATATATTTGTCATGTTGCGAGAGTTGCGTGAAGGGGTTAGAGGTGGACACTTTGCATCGGACATCACAACAAATAAGATTATGGATGTCGATTATTGGTGGGCAACCTTATTTTAAAATATGTTGGAATACTTTAGAAGTTATGATTCATGTTGGTGAACAGGTGGTATGAAGATAATGAGTTTGGTTAAATTGGTTATTTCATTATTGCAGGAGGCATTCATGAAATGGGTTTTGGATTACATGGGGCCAATCAAACCTATTGGCAAGCACATTCGGAACAAATACATATTGGTTGTCACGGACTATGGAACAAAATGGTTGGAGGCAAGAACACTACAAATGAACACAATTGTAATCACAACTAGACTCATTTATGAATGCATCCTCACCCAATTTGGCTATCCATTGACATTACTCACGAAAGAAGGGGTTCACTTCATTAGTGATGTTATCAAACATTTGACAAACATTTCCAATTGAAGCATACCATTTCCACTACATACTATTCATAGGGTAATGGACAAACATACTTAATCAAGGCATTGTTGACAAACCTATTCAATGAAAACCAAAATGATTGGAATGATCGTTTATCTATGGTACTATTTTTGTATCGTACAACATTCAAAATGGCAACTAGTTACATTCATTACCAGATGGTGTATGGTTTGCATCCCCTGATGTTAATAACCAAGTATATTTTACTTACATTTAGTGGCACAGACCATGGGATCCAAACCTAATAAAGGTGTTGACAAACCATCTACATGAGTTGGAAAAATTGCATGGATATAGGATGGAGGCATAAGAGAATGTTGCAGAAGCATAGTGGAACATGTCTTTGTGGTCACAATAATGGCATCTCAAGAAAAGCAAAAGAGAAAGTTGGGAAATTGGTATGGTTCGTATGGACCTTACCGCATATAATATTGTTGTCTTAACAATATTGTACTAGTGGTAACATTGGGGAATTTTGAATCACATCTAATTTTGGTGAATGTGAGCAAATTGAAACCTTACATGTATGTGGAATAGGTAGTCATGCAACCAATTTTACAAACAACTAGTCGGGATGCGGGCGATAACATTCAGTTGTGGGAAGTTCAAGATGCTGGTACTCAAATTGGTGGTATGTGTTTTAATACCAATGACCCCATAAGTTGTATAGATACTAAAAGCGAGAAGTAATGTGGATGTCAACCTATTTATTGGAAGAACAAGCTTGAAGAACAAATCAACACATAGGTGTCTGTTAATTTTGAGGTGTAGGATGACCTTGAAGAGGCATCCACATATACATAGGAGCCATTAGCAACATTGATAAATATTCATGCATTTGCACATTGGTGGCCCGTGTGGGAGCCATTACTGTGCCACCAAAAAAGAAGGCTGGAAAGAACAACAACCATCATTTCAAACATAATGGCCTAATTTATGAATGCATTGACTTTTTTTTATGGACAACATTAGATGTGCATAGATTCTTAGTGTGCTCATTGTAGATAGCCTATAAAATGAATATTGACAATTCTTTGGAAAAAATTAGCACAAATTGCAAAAGAAAAAGAGGTTGAAAGGAAACACATTGTGGAAAAGGAAAAGCTAAGATAAATAGGTGAGGAAATAGGATTAATATTCTTATTCAATATCATGCCTTCAAGAATATTATCTCCGGGAAGATGTTCACAATTGCCATTTTTAATTTACGACAAATAAGAGGATGAAAGGGATTTGGAAAAGATCACACAACAATGTGAGTTCACAACAACAAATTGGCAAGAACTTGAATGAATATTAAGGAAGTTTTATTTGCAAATAACAACATCCTCAACAAACGGAGATAGTGGTGCTCACAAATTTGAAAGAAGAACCTATAGAGTAGGAGGAGGAAGAAGGAACAACACCACTTGCAAAGGCTCTAGCACCAGCCACATCAACGCCAAAACCTTGAATTACACAATTTGCATAACATGCAAACAAACTAAGTATCGTTAAACAACATGTACCTTCAAGTTCACATGCTACTAAAAGGCATAAAGAAAAGATATCAAAATTTATTCTTCCAAAGGAGGAAGACAAGTTTTAATTTGCATTAGAACCACATAAGTATATGGTGGAGCTTGAATGCATACATGCATGGGTGAACATGAAAGGTAGAGAACATGCCTAGGCAAATGTTGTTAGTTTAATGGGATTGTTTTATAATGATTCGAAGACTCCATACCATGACATTCTTGTACAATTTTTGAATTCCTATAAGATCACCACTAATGATCAAAGTTTGGCAAGGTTGTAAAATAAGGTGGTATGTATTGATAGTCCTACGATTGTTGCAAAGTTCAAGATTTTTTATGTAGGCACCCGATGCAAAATTGGCCATTTACCCAAAGGAGTGTGCAAAACATGCATTAATGGATATTATGATTGGACCTCATGCACATATTGGGAAGGAACAATGGAATGTTTCCAAAATGATGCATCCTTGCAACATTTAGTTTGTAAAATTGTTGCATATCATTTATCAACATGAACAAATAAACTACTTCAGTAGCTGAAACACCATTACATTCATGACTATAAATGTTGGAAATCTAATTTTAACTGGGTTGACATTATGTTCAACCCATATGAAAAAAGAGTTGGAACGTTAGATTCCAACTCAAACAACAATGTTAAAGGGAACTAGTAAGGTGGTAGAGAGTAAAAACATTTGTAACTTTGCTCCACTTATTGAAATCTTCATGTAAAATTGGTTTGAAAAGCGAAAAGGAACAGAACATGTAGCCCCATCAACATTCAAAGGTGTAAGCAGGTGTATGGTAGAACAAATTTGACAACACCTACACAATATTCATCGACCATTTTGAATGAGTATTAATCAATCACCTAGATAGGTAACACGGATGGAGTAGAGGTGCATTTGCATTCAACCCCAATTTGTGGTATAATCGGATGAAGAGGAAGATGAAGGTCCCCCGTTCAATTGTCACAACCTTAACATTGAATTTGCAATAAAGTGTGAAGTGCAATGGCCCATGAAGCCGAGATTGTGTTTAGGTGTGAAACACACTCTCACAAATGGGGGAAAATGTAAGGGATGAAGCCCAATGACTCCCAAGTGCACTCCCACTTTGGAAGTTGCACTCGTGCGAAAGTTTACAAATGTTTAGAGCTTTGGTTGGAAGGGCAAAAAAACACCAAATTGGACCCCCATTTACCATTAGAAAGGTCTTGAAGCTTAGATGCTTAAAATGCCTTCGTATTGTTCATTTAGACTTGATTTACATGAGTTATGATCAAAAGAAAGGGCGGGCATCAAATTGGGAATTTGACTCCCGACCACAAATCCCTTGAACCCAGGGGTCAAATGAGGTCCAATTGAAGCATGTTTTACACCATTGAAAAGATATTTTTAAGGGCTATAAGATATTGTCCTCGAACTTTCAAAATGGACTTGATTTGAGAAATATATAAGTGTCTAAAGTTTTGAGCCTCCCATTTGGGAGTCCCGAAGAAAAATGACATCTTGATGTAGTCCCCATGGAGAGGCACATAGTATACTATAGGGAGGGGAGTGGTGCCTCCTCCCAAAGGTTACGGGCCATGTAAAACTTGTGCTTGAGGTTGTCCCTACTAAGTTTGTCGCACCACTTCCATTCGACTTGCACTAACCGCCCTCTTTTTTTTGTTGTGCAAGTTGACCTCATCTTGAACTCTCCCTTGTGAATTCATCCTAGTCCCATCTCAGAGCCCTAGCACACCCTCCTACCCCCAAAGTGTTGCGAATTAGGGAGCGTGCCCCAACTCTCTTCTTTTTTCATTGTTTCACTCTAGGACCCACCTTTGGGTCCTTTGAAGAGTTTGGGGGTGCGTCATCAATGATGAAAAAGAATGTGGATACAACAAGAACCACAACTAGTACCTAACTATAAAGATATTCGACAATGGAGTCAAATTCCGATTTCACCAATGGGCCAAAGTGAATATTCATAGGAGTTCAAGAAATGTTAGTTTCTTACAACTATAATGGATCAAAACTTTGATTATTTTTGACAACAAAAAATTGTACACCAACATGAAGTCCCAAAGCAACCTAAATCGGTTAGGACATAGACCACACCCAAGTCGGAATCAACTTACCATGTACACTAGGCTAGAATGCAAATGGTGCATCAAGTGTTAAAGACAAACCAAGCTTTCTTGCAAGCATTTCCAAAGTAAACAAGTTTGCATACTATCCATTTGTTATGTCTTCTAATATAAGTTCACAAGGTGTTACACTTGGTTTCCATACACCAAGTGCTGTATCGATGAGAGGAAGGGAAGATCTACATAAACAAGCAACGGGTATGTTCAAACATGTGGCAAGATATAACAAAAATATGTTTGTTATCTTGTTGGAGATGTCAAGGTTGAAATTAGTCAATTAGTAGGTGGTAGGAGACGATGTGAGTTCAAAATTCTTTAAAACATGCAAAAGCACAAATCTAAAAACCAAAGCAAGAGGTATAAGGCATGGATATAAATAAATGGTTTGTATGAATTAAGACCTGTTATTATTCAAATAGAGGTAGACCAACAATGAAAAACACATGCAAGAACTTGAATGAGTTAAGTAGGAGAATCTTCATTTACAATAGGAGTATGAAAACAAGAACAAGCAGTATAGGTAGATGAAGCAATAATGGGATGACTTGAGTGCTAAATAAGAAGGTTAGCAATGTAGTAGCAAGGTTGTGGACCATAACATATGTAACTTATAGGCACATGTAAAAGAATTGCAAATTGTAGAAGCCAAAACAACTAACAAGTGTGCTTTTAAATATGCAAAGGAATGGTATGAATTTGATATTAAATAGGAAGTATAAGAGCCGCAAAAAGAAATCACCAAATTGATAAGTATTATCACCAAACTAAATAGTCAATAACCATATTCTACATACTATAGGTTGCGAGAATATGAAGACCTCAAGGTAGAAAATGTTTTGCTTAACTTGCATTGTGAAACATTGGGTCTTTAAGCAAATGAGTTAGCAAAATGGTGGGATGAGGTATAAGATATGTTTAAGTAGGATTTATAGCAAGTGCTACAATAGGTATGAACTAATGAACATTTCTACCACCACTAGTTGCAAGCATACAAGATTGCCTTTCTCAATTTCCAATACATCCCACTAGTATTGAGTTTGGAGTCACCACCATGTAGTATTTACAATCAAATAGGTCCTAATTTGGTAATAGAATATATTCACACCATGGTGAATAGGTAGAATAGGAGGTGCTAGTACTTCCTAATGTACGTACACATGCCAACATAATTCAAAGATGGTGGTGTTTTTCCTAACATAAAAGCAATTCAACATGAGGAGGATTTGGAAGGTCAGAAGATACTATCTCAATCCACATAGTTCACCTATTTGTTGCAAACTTTACAAAAACTAAAATAGTATACACAAGAGCTACAACATGGACAAATGGCAAAATTAATATTCCTTCCATCTCAACTACCATTATTTGTTGTTTCATATAAGATGGAATCACACATTTTTTATCCACAACCATTACCTGAAATGATAATGAATGAAGAATAGGAGGTTGAGGTTGTTTTGTTTCAGGATGTTGCACAAGTTTTTTAATAGGCTCATAGATGTTCAGGCTTCTAGAGGGTAAAATTATAGTCAAAGAAGCCACCCAAATGAATGGACACTCTTTAAAAATTGAATGGACATTCATTTTGAAAATTAGAGAGGATTTTAACTTTGATGATTAGAAGGGCAAAACGACTTGAACTAATAAAAAAAAAATTATAATTGATTTGAGCACATTTGGTTACAATGTGTTTTGAACCCTAAAAATTATGGAGTTTGAAAATGTGGCCTTAACAAAAAAATTATTCATATTTATATGATAGAGGAGATGAATGCATAATACATGTGATATAAAATCAATTTGTAATCAAAACATATTTATATCTAACATGTAGTGTTAAATTGAGTATTCAAAATATAAAATTTTAAGTTATAAACCAACATAGAAATGACATCTCTCATGTGCAATCCTTGGAAAAGGACTTTTACTTTGGTGCCCCTGATTCCTTTGACCATGTTTTCACCATGTAATAATTATTTTTCTTTCAAATAGTAAAGATTTCAGGGATGGAATCCAAATTACATGGTGGGTAATGTTAAGGGAACAAATAGGTAATGTAAGGATTGGATAAGTAGGCAGAATGGGATTGTATAGATAGGCATGGTAAGATTAAACATGTAGATAGTTTGACAATTGGTTCAAATTTGGACATGAAGTAGTTTTTGAATTCTTGTTGTTCCAAATGGGGTTTTGAAAAGAAATGGGGCAACATTTCCTCTCCTCCCTAATTTGGTTGTGTATCATTTTTCTTTGCAAGTTTTGAATGTTTTGAAAACATTAGTTTATGTGCAATAGAACATGTAAAGGTTAGGTGTAATAAACTATGATCAATACCTGCATGTAGAAGACTTGTTAAGATTATTAGTGAAAGTGTTGTTAGTAGATCTAAAAGTCAATAATTAATCTTGATACATGTTTTGAATTTTTTTTGCATAGAACTAGAAGTTAATACTTATCGCCCTCACTTATCATTCAAAAAATGCATAATGAAAACAAATTTGTTCACTATTGCTTTGAACATTCGTAAGTCAAAACTTGTGATACAAGAATTACAAGATTCAAGGGTTTTAACAATTACTTTTCCTTGATCTTCTCTACCATGGACTAAGTAAGGTTTCATTGACCATGGTTTACTTGGATGGAAAAGTGAGACAAGGATTTTATCTTAGAACTAGCCTCCTAAAAAATGGGGCTTCAATAAAAGAAAATAACACTAGCTCCTTAATTATAAACATCACCAAATCTTTTTCAAACTACCTTTGGCAAGAATCATCCCTAGGGTAAAG
>Ga0116227_10016526_pt1 | contig 10569 bp, 6 predicted proteins | sample S1TSphgellanicum_FD_89693 | JGI IMG/M metagenome (GOLD analysis project Ga0116227, IMG submission 89693) | Host-associated microbial communities from peat moss isolated from Minnesota, USA - S1T2_Fb - Sphagnum magellanicum MG | ecosystem: Host-associated > Plants > Peat moss > Unclassified...
CTTTCACCTTCAATTCCATTTAACTATGGTTTGAGTATATATGGGAGTCTTAAGACCATCCAAGTGAAGAAAAAAAAAAAGCCAGGCACGGGCGGATTGTGTCCGACCGTCATGGGTACCCACAAGTCTGACTAGGATATCTATATTTTTTAAAAATAAAGAAATACAATATCCTTATCCAACAAGTAAAAGAAACATGGATATTCTTATTTGATGGATATCCCAAAAAATTGATATTCACCCAACACTGGTTATTACCACATAAGATATGACTAACCCAAAAAAAATAAAAATCGAAAAATCCTTAGACCCATTTTTTTATCAATTTTGTTGTTCACACCAACACACTGATTACCACTTAACCTAGGTTAAATTTTTTTTTAAATGAAAAATGTGACCTTATTAGTCACAAGTGCATGATCTCATTTTGTCTATTCATCAAGTTCAAGTTTTTTAAAACTCTTGAACTATTGTGTGTGGAATGGACCTAAACAAAACTCACAATGACGGGACATTACACATGTGTGACGAAGGTATATTTTCATCTACCATGTTTCCTCACTAGCATAGCCAATTGAAACGTGACAAATATATGCAAATGCATTTTCAAACCTATTACCTATATAGCTACTTCATTGGACTACTTTATTTCCTTTGTGGCTCACCACAATGCCTAAGTTGAGTTCTATCAAAGAATATGTGCCTTTTTTATAAAAAAAATTTGCAAAAGTTCAATACTATTACCTTAGAGTATTATGGGGCAACTATGTGATTCAATATTTAATTCATAATTCTTGGTTGGGACAAGAAGTACAGAGGGTGATGGTAGTAGCATAAGGAATCAAGAGACTTGCCAAAACTAACACTTCTGACTGGAAGCAAGAAAAACAATCTTTGAGCATCTGACAACCATATAATAGAGTTATCCGTAAAGTAAGAAAAACACAGCACCAGAACCCTGAGTTTGGTCATACACAGCGTGAGATTCAACACAAACCTGCAAAAAAGTACATTAGCATTCAACGGGGGATGAAACTCAAAAAACCATCGATTTTGGTGGTAAACTGAGTTTCATCCTGTCTTTCGTTTTTCCTGAGCGCCTCCACTGCTGCTACATATATTTTCACTGCTCCTAACCGTACGACTACTATAATTAGTCTCGAACCTTGTGCATTAAATGCTGAGTATCAGCATTCCATACTGAGATTTATTAAAATGTCTTTACTTTGCGGATACCACTGAAAGAGGGGATAGGGGGTGAAAGGAGGCCCAAAGACAGGGTGAAGACAGGGTTACTTTACGGATAATTCTAATATATTAGATTTATGATATGCCCATGTTTTCTAAATTTGGACCAAGTTAAGAAATGGTAGTTTAATAACTTTTTAGGGTTTAAAGATTGATATCTTATTTACTTGGATGAAAATTATTTCAAACATCCAAAAAAGTTATGCAATCTTGTCAATTCAATATGCAACCCTTACAAGTCTTGCCAGGTCTCTAGATGCTACCTATTAGGTGAGTAGGTTCTCTAATCAAGTTTCAAAAATTCAATAACTCACATGTAAATGATTAATAACCTTATTGATAACCTTGTTGATAATCGGGATGTGAAATGAATGATGTATGGGTGTGGAAATTTCACTTCAGCATATTTTATCTAGCTTTAAAATTCTCAAAGCTGAACATACAAAATAGTGTAACAACAAATGCTCATGTTGTGCACTGACAAATTATAACCCATAAGGCACTGAAGCTTTTCCACCCACAAATCTTCAATCAACCTTTTACATATACTTTTGGCTATACACTAAAAACCAAATATAGAAATCTAGCCATTTATACTAATTTTCCCCCCCTTACTTTTGGTGATTAAAAACCTCCAAAATCACTTTTTTTTTTTTTTTGGCTTTAAATTTTCTTAGTTCCACTTTTTGGCAAAATTTCACCAATGAATAAAAGTTGAAATGGGGTCCAACATTTTTTTGTACAGTTCCCCTTGGACAAAAGGCCTATATATGGGTCCAATTTTATGTGGCTTCTTCACTCACACCCTTTCTGAACAAGAGCTTTCCAACAAAATGATTCCTACACAAGTCAAGCAAAGTTGGATAAAGAGATGCACACATTCGAAGCACAAAGTGAAACTCAAAACCAATGGTATATATATGTGTGTTGTTGCTCAAGCCGTTGAAAATTCACAACATTACAAAGGCATGGTTCCACCACCCAACCTCAAGCACATTGGAGACATACCTTAAACTATGGCGCTCATACTCACCTTGCAACTTTGTATTGAAGGCTCTTTGCATGGTCACCACCTATGTTAGTTTTTGACAAAGGGTCCCACTTGTTTCTTGATGGGCAATATTTTGTCTATTGGTCTTTTCACGGTTTGGTTCAATTTCAACTTTGTCTTTATGATGGGCAAAATCTAAAAATGGCAAGTTTTATAACAATCAATGACTATGAACCAACAAAAGCAAGATTAAACTTGAATTTATTTTATCAAACAAAATCAAAGCACAAAGCACATCTTGCAAAGGGCTTTTCATGTCTAGCAATTTTCAACTTCATTAATTCCTTTTTTTAAAAATTGAATCTTTCACATCATTTAAAACATCAAACACATAAACCAATATTCATTACTAATGAGAAAATAAAATAAATAAATAACTCAAGTCAATAATAGATAACAAGATATAAAATTATCATTTCACATGCAAAGAAAGTCAATCCAATGCTAGGATATGTCTCGTTCACATATTCTTCCACTCCTAGAAAGAATGAAGGAATCAATACCTTATCAATGACAACATACATGGCCTCACATATGCCAACCATAATTGTAAATAACTTCACAAACTATGTGACAAGAACATCCCATCTCCATTCAAACTACATACATAAATAAAAAATTGTCATTCCAATGTCTTGTTTGTGGGCTCATCTATTATCAATAAAAAACATTTTCAATCCTAACTAATAGCTTCTCCCTCAAATACCAAGATGGCCCAAAGAAATTGAAGGGTTGCATACACTATTGTGTATGCAACACATAATCATTATTCATGGGCATATTTGGTGGAGGTAGTTACCTAACTAAAACACGTGTTTTCTAACTCAAAATAGATTAGCCACTTTGAATGGTAAAATATTAAAAAATTCATGCATGTGATGATTTTAGTTTGTTCCTTGTTGATCATGTTATCCACATGACATGCCATTAAAGTTGCCTATTGAACTCCATGTTAAGCTTCCCATGCTGGAAAATGCATGTTCTATGTTCATTACTTAACTTAGGATCTTTGACAAAAGAATAGTGCATAGATTTGCACCCTACCATAGCCCATATGTTTGGGCATGTGCACGAATGCCGGTAACACATCATGTTTCCCAACCACCTTGAGGTCATAGTTGCATCAACCATGGATTCTCAATCTTCCATTTTGCTTTGAATGCCCATATGTACCTATGTGATCGACTTGCTTGTTCTTGTATAACAACATCAAGCTCATCACCTTGATTTTTCACCTCAACGGCATTGCTAAAGCTTCTAGAACTTGAACTAGGGTTTCTTAAACTATGATTTTGAATAACATGAGGAGGAGAACAAAAACTCATGGATGGGGGTACTTCAATTGGAGATAACAAAGGAAAATTGTGTATATTCTCAAGTGAGGTGGTTGACTAGATATGACATTGATGTTGAATTGTAATGAATCCTTCTTTGATTTCCCAAAATCAAACTTCAATTTCATTACAAACATGAAAGTCTTAAGAAACCTTGCAAACCTTTTCAGCTATCACAAAGACAAATGCATGGTAAGGTGGACCCCTTTTGGTGTCATTGTGATAGTTTTTTATATAATGAGTGTGATTACAATCGCTACATTTTATTGTGTATGTTAGGTTTGTCATTAGAGACTCTTTTAAAATATATAATTGAATATGTATGTAAGGCAATTGATTGTGATGTTTAATGAATAAAATTGCAAAAGTTCTAGACTTTTGAAGTTGAAATTATAAGATGAAACATTGAAAAAAAAAAAATCATTGGACTTTGATTAAAGTTAATGATTGGATCTTAAAGTTGTTAGGGACTTGGTTTAATTTTAAACAATGTAATGATTATATATATATAGAGAGAGAGTGAGAGATTTTTTTTGCATCATATCACATGAAAATATTGAATTATGGACTTTTGTTTAGAGTAAGATTTTATTATTATTTTCAAAAGTTCATAACATATTGAAAATAAGGTGATTCATGTTGAGATTTTGCACACGTCTTATTCAATGACCATTAGAGGGATGTCATGAGGATGATAATTTAATTTCATTCAAGAAAATGTCAAATGGAATGAACATTAGATACACAAACAATTGTGAGTTCATTTTTTTGTTTTTTTATTTGTACTTTTCATGTTTAGTTATAAATGTACAACTCTTAAATTAATGTTTTTTAGGGTTTGAGGCTTGGTGAGGAATGAATCTAGAAATGCAACCATGTTTCCAATCTTTGCTTTACATTGGGGTTGATATCTCCTTTTGCTTTGCCACACCCAAGTAACCATTCTATTGTGGAGGAGGTAACACTATGATATTATTAATTAATCAATAAAATGACTGAATAAACTCAAATTTGTATCTTATTCGCATCTTATATTCATGAATTGCCCATTTAACTATGTTTTAAAAATTCCATTAGAAAGTTCTCTAAAGTTAGTCATAACTTTTCACTTTGCAACATGCTATTGTTCTAGTTTATTCAAATGGTAAGTTGTATTTTTTTCATTGTTAGCATCATCAATGGTATAATTACAAGAAGTAACAAGAGAGTTTCCTTGATAAATTTATAGCCACCTAGTAACTATTATAGTGTGAACAACAACTTGCTTTTTGAATCTAACTAATATAACATGATGAGCCCAAATTACAATTCCTCTAGATAAAAGTAGAAGGGTAATCCTTGCGGATTTAACGTATCAAGCCTAAATAGGTCCAATCTAGAAAGTCGGTGCAAAGAAGAATAGAAAAACTTGAAAGAAAGTTTAAAAGGACATGACTTCAAACATAATAGAAGAAATCATATCATAGCAAAATCCTAATTGGATCACAAAGGTATGATGCCTTATCTTGTATTAAATATGAAGCAAAGGAGGGAATAGACTCTCCAATTGTAGATCATGTTTGGAGCTTTGGGATGTGCAAGGATGACATTAATCAAATATATGAGATTGAATCTTCTATTGTGGGAGGACGAAAAAGAGAAGAGGAATTCTAGAGGAAGAAGAAGATGATGACGATGATGAGGATTGTAATGTTACTTTCAAAATCACTTCAAATTGCAGAAGTTCTTTCTTTCGTGTTGGAGAAGCTTTGAGTTCTAGTGTGATGACGTTATAATACATTACAACATTATTGCCTGTTTAGATGAATAACTTAACAAATTGTTCAAAGCAAGTGAGCTTTTGACATACCCGTATCTTGAGGCTTGAAGATGCACAATTACAAGGATATTCAGTTCAGTAAAATTGGCAAGAAAACAGCACATTTGGTGCATTACAAACTTTTGGTAAGCTAGAAAGACTACACTCAGGGTAGTATATTAGAGGCAAAACTTTAATTGACATTAAAAATGTAGCACATAAATAAAAAATTAAAAAAAAATCTAAGTTGCAATGCTTGAAAATAGAAGAGGTAGCAAACAAATAGATGCATCTGTAACAGGAAGGGGGCAAGGAGACAGCCTTAAATAATGACAAAATCACAAAGCCTATATACCTCTACAATTTGCAAGGACTAGAGCACAGGGCTAACTTACATTTGCTGCATTATACACTTGCACTCAGGAACTATAATAGCACAAAAAAACTGCAAATGGGAACTCTCTGACAGTAAAGTACAGTGGAAACACTAAAAATCCCACTCTCAAGTTAATAACTGAAGTTTGCAGGAGTTTTCAAAGACCTGCATGTCAGCAAATTCTTGGTCCATTTCATGGCCCGTGCATGTGGCTCACACCAAGTTTTTAAATGACTCAGTTTTGTAGCAAGCATCAGCCGATTGCTTCATTTTCAAACTCTCACTGGGTAACAGTCTTGAACATACTGCAGGTTTGGTTCCTTGATAGTCTTTGCAAACATAAATTGCAACATCTTCATAATTCTGCCACAAAAACAACTCAAGCATGAGCGGGTGTGCTTAACTTAGCCAAGAAAACTCACAGGAACCCAATTGCCAAGATGACACTACAGTGTACTTCACAGAGGGGTTCAAAGTTGGCATGTGGTTTCACATAACATCAGAATTGAAAGCTGGATCCATATAACTGTTTTTGCAAACCAAACACAGTCAATCATGCTAAACCTGTAAGTAGTCTGTGAATTTAGGTTTGATCCTAATAAGGACAGAATGACAGCCAGGTCATACCTACACCACTGTCAGTTCTGGAGCCAGAAGAAGCTTCTCTCAGCTCATACAAACCTTGGAGCTCAACAATGGAGTGCATAAGCTCTGGGATCCTCTCAACCTAAATAGAGAATCAGACTTTTGAATCCTATGTACTCAAATAAAGATGACATAATCCATATCCCCCAATAGATGGGGCACCCAGATAAAAATGGTGCTCAGACTGTTCAAGGTCACAGCATGTATCAGTAGCAAAGCTGTGAATGGCACATAGGCATGGTCATGGGTCAGCTGTAGTTCACTACAGCATTTAACCATGGAAGTGATGTGTAAAGTCTGTGGTTGTGCACAGGCTTGTTAGTGGGTAATCATAGTAAAGAAAAAGAGACAGACCTCATACAAAGGCTCGCCATTGACAAGCACCCATGGGACATATTTGTGCGGTGGTTGCAACCTGTCTGTTTCAGCTGCAAATTCCAGCTCCAGCTGCCAATCAATAGTCACCCATCATTGTCACCTTTCTTTTAATCATAATTGTGAAAATGTAGTTGTCATTGTAGAATGCCTTTAAATCAGCTCAAAACCAATTGCACGTTCAAAGCTTTGAGTACAAAGGTCGAGGACAGCTGGATAGTGAACCCATCCAGATTGAATAAAATGGCTTGAACAACTCAGATCATTACTCAACCATATTTTCTGGTCACTCCATCTTGGGAGAGGATACTGTAGACTTTACTTTACTAGCTCATTGATTATGTGAGCCATCTTCCTGCAACATGAAGAGTAAGGAGCCAAGAAAACACTAATGATCTCTTGGCAAACAAAAACAATAAACACTAAACCCTATACCCAGAGAACCTGTTGAAAAAGATTCAAGATCCAACTGTGTACCTTTTCCCCCAAAGGACTTGCTGAGCATTCAAGAAGAGGGGCAAGGTCAAGGTGTGAAGGTTCCACACATGACTTCCAATCCTGAGCTGCTGTTGCCCTGGGGAGCCTTTCCAGACAATAAATGAAAGGGAACCAATCCGTCTGTCACCAGACATAAAACAAACTCAGAATGTCCTTACAGAATGTCGTTACATTCTTGCTTGAAGCCACCTAAAGCATACAATATACCTGACCAAAATTCTTGGAAGCAGCTACCCAGAACTGAAACAAACTTAGGTGATACTTACATAATTATTCAATACTGGTTAATCTGGGAATTGTAGACAATCCAAGATTCAACTTGGTAATCCTCAGAACAAGAAAATGACACTTACCAATTGTACTACACACATTACTAAAAACATCCACCATACAGAAATTATATAGCAAATGCTCTGATTGCTTCTTCATTAAGAAAGAACAAAACTGCAGTGGCAAAAAGGCTCAGAAGATGACAGCTTTTGGGAAGAAAAGAAGGGTAAAAGAATCAGTACCACTTTTGGCCAAAGGCGGATAGCACATGTTTGTATAATATTCAAGTAGCACTCATCTTGTCCATGCTGTCCCAAAACCCAGAATGGATAAATTTATCACTAATCAGATCATTACCACAGCTTTATGTGAATTACTAATGAACATTCCAGCTTTCAGCTTGGCTAATCCTGTTTAGTCTTAGAAAACATTGGGTGGATGCAACCAGGGACCAATCAACATTTGGAGTCTTCAGCTTCATCCCCTTTTGAGCAATATTATCTCTGCGCTAAATCTTCTTTTACCTTAGCTTTTGGTCACTGTGTTCTGCAGCTGGGATGCTCACTAATTCCATTCTTCTTTTCAGAAAGAATGAAGATTTGGCTTAATCATCCAGATTCATAAACCACAGATTGTGTCAGGACAGAATATCTCTTAGAGAGATGCAACACTACAATATACAATTTAAGGTGAAATCTTCTTCCTATACACTACTAGACTATCACTCACTGCCTCAAGAACAATCTGTGCAAGACTTCAGAGGACTGAGTTTTCTGTCACTAAAATGGCAAAGTAACGTGCTACATGAATCCACCAACCTCAAGCAACATCTTTCAATAAATATGAAACAAAGACCTGGCTTCCTTGGGAAAGGAAAATTCATGGAAAGCTGAATGTTACTATATCCAATTTCCAAGAAGAGAGGAAAAGTACCTGACAAGTGAGAGAGCCATCTGCATGGATATGAGCATTTCCATATGGGATGATCCGCAACTCCACAATGTCAATGAGCCCATTGTTGAAGAATGGGTTGAGATAATTGATGATGAAATTTGCACAATATGGGCACAAGGATTCTGAGTATAACTCCACCTTCACTTTCTCAACACCTGATTGTCAATCCAGGCAACAACCATTGTTAGCTAGCTACATTTAAATGAGCTATCAGTAAAGACTGCATAACAGTCATTTCTGCTACACTAGGGATCAATCTTAAAGCTAATAGGAATGCTCCAACCAATCTAAAACTACAAAAAATGTACTGCCAAATCTCTGTATCACATCACTTGCACCAGATGCAGGTTAGTAGTAACAAACACTTGAAAAGTGCAAAGTGGCCACCAACAAAGATCAGACACACATGGATCAGGTATGCATTCTCAATCCATGGATTCAAAGTCCTCATGATCTATAACTTCTTTTTTCCTTAAATCAAGTTCAATAGATCAAGCAGTAAGAGGAAAAATAACTGCAGGCCTAGCCACAGACCAGGCTCCAAAATCTAAGAAAAAATCTTAACCCCTACTAAAACCATGTTTTTGTTTTTTCCAAGCACTGTAGTGATCTGTCTGCATACCAACAACACTTGACCCCCCCAAAAAACAACCAAAAGTATAAATGGCGAAAAATAAATTCCAAAAATCCAATTCATTTCAACAGATGTCAAGAAGCTGAAATCCAGTTATTCAGAGAAGGAAGAAAACCCTAAACACATTCAGATTTACAAGATTTCGTTGGAATCTGGTTATATACACAAACCAGGAATGGTCCAAAGTCCAAACCAAACGAGAAGACGAAACTATTGAAAACAACACAGGCCAAAAACCTTCTCTAGAAAACCTTCAATCTAGAAGTTTATAACCAACAGAAGACACAGACACAGACACAGACACAGAGAGAGAGATATTCCAACGACTTTTGATCTAGAAGATATTATTATCAACAAAATGCATGAGGAAGGAAAAATTCAACCCAAAAAAAAAAAAAACCTTTGGCCAAAGCATATGACGACAGCCTTAGAACCTCCTCGAACCTTCACCAAAAAAGGAGATGAAAACAGATCCTGTAAGAGCTGAAAGCCAGTTTCGTGAATACCTTGAACAGCAGGCAGGATCATGAGGACAAGGAAGAGCATGGAAGTGCTCCAAATCTGTAGAAAACGAGCCATGGTAGTAGTAGTAGTAGTGGGAAGCAAGAAGAAGAATCCTCTACACACTTGTGCAAATCTGTGCCTGCGTCTCTTTCTCTTTCTCTCTCTCTCTCTCTCTCTCTCTCTTCTGTCTTCCGTGTTCGTCAGTCCACAGAAAGAGAAGGGACTCTCCTCTTGTGTCCGGTTTTATCAGATCCTCTGCTTCTTCTTTGGCCTATTCCCAATCCGACGGTACTCATACAGTCCACGTCGCAATCCAACAGCTAGGATCTACACACGTGTGCCAGCTTCTTTTTTTTTGGGGGGGTTGGTACAACAAACTTAACCTCGAGTTAGTTATAAAGAAATCGTAAGTACCGATATTTATTACTTTCCGGGTATGAAAGAAATCACAGCCGGATCTATTGGTTGGTAAGAATAAGAAGTATTAAACCTCCCCACCCTCCCCCCTACCCGCCGGGTTTAAAAGCGGCGGTGTAATTGACCGGTGACCGCCGGTAACAGAAGGTTCGATTCACCTGGTTCTTGTACGAAATTGCCGGAAAAATTAAATACGTACACCGGAAATTCTCTTGGCTGGTGAAAAAAGGCCCTTCGGGCCCCCCAACTTCTCTGGTTACTGTGGCGGTGTAATTGACCGGTGACCGCCGGTAACAGCAGGTTCAATTCACTTGGCTCTCTACGAAATTACCGGATACGAAGTACACCAGATCGCTTGGCTCGGTAAAAACGTTTAAGAGCTCCCCCCCCCCCCCCCCCCCCCCCACCCCCACTCCCCTCGCGGCACCGACCCCCGCCCCCACGCGCGGCGCCTACACGTACCCC
>Ga0116227_10016527_pt1 | contig 10569 bp, 5 predicted proteins | sample S1TSphgellanicum_FD_89693 | JGI IMG/M metagenome (GOLD analysis project Ga0116227, IMG submission 89693) | Host-associated microbial communities from peat moss isolated from Minnesota, USA - S1T2_Fb - Sphagnum magellanicum MG | ecosystem: Host-associated > Plants > Peat moss > Unclassified...
CCCCCCCCCCCCCCCCCCCCCCCCTGCCCCGGTGTTGGGGAGTTTTTACCCACAAAAAAGGGGGGGGGGGGGGGGGGGGCAACAGTGGTGTCTGTTTGTCTGTCCGGGCAGGAAATTTTCCAGGCACTACCCGAACAGACAGACACCACTGTTGCTTTAATATATAAGATGTCAATGATAAAAATCTTCTTATTTAATGCCATGAATGCTTTTGTTTGTAATGTTTACTCATTATTAATCATGCATTAAGTATAGATATGACCTTTGTAAGTGTTAAATTATAATTGGTTATTTTGCTAGTTATAGTTAATGGTACATATTTTGAATTAATGTTAACTATGATTTAAGTACATATCCAACCTTTGTTAGTTTAAGTCATATTTTCAATAAATGTTAATTGATTAATTAATATCTAATTTTTTGGTTTTTAATTAGTGGTTCATATTTGAATTAGTTCCTACTTAATGAACATTAGGTAACTAGTTTAATTACTAGTAAAAACCACCTAGTTTACATAAGGAGCTAAATTTGAATCTATTATAGTTCCCATCTTATATATTAATTCACTACGTCCATCAGTCTGTCTGATGAGGGTTTTGGGGGTGGGGGAAGGAGAGGCCGGTGAAGCAGCGGACGACCGGTGTCAGTTTGTGACGGGGGTTGGACCACCACGGTTTCCGTGTACAAACCGTCTCCACAAAGCATTGCAGCCGTCCAAAGGGTAGGAATGACGGTCGGATCGCATCCCTCTCCCATCACACCAGAAGCGGATATACAAACCTTCCCCTCCCCCCCCCCACTACCGAAAGAACCGGCGGTTATATAGAGGAGCGTGTTTTCGAAAATTTCCAAAACTTTCAAGAACCAAGGTTCAAAATGTCAGAACCGGGGTTTTGGGTTTTCTCATGTCGGGTAAGGGAGTAAATACCCGGACTAATAACCTGAGGGTACACACAGCTGGTTCTGATACCTGCACAACGTCGGTCGGGACCACTGCGCGTTTGGGGTGGCTGGAGTGGCGTAGCCACGGGTGTCCGAAGGTCACGGGTACCACTAGTTTGTTTATAATGCATGTATGAAAGTTTATCTTGAAAACTTTTGAATTTGAATCTCTACATTATGTCTAATTTGGATATGCATACATAGGAAATAATAAGTGCATGTCTTTCTAAAAATGTATATTTTGTTTATCAACATTCATTGTGATTTCAGGTTGTGACAATCTTGCACATGATTCTCATCATGTCATGACAATTTTGGCATTTTTGTTTACTCATATTGCTTTGACAAAATTATGAGATTATATGTTTAAATTTGTCAAAGCAAATTATGTGTTTGTGTTTATCTGTCATGTTTTGACAATTTGTGAAATTATCTCATCAAATTTGTTGTGTTTATGTTTACTCATCATGTTTTCAAACTTTGCAAAATTATACAATCAATTTTGTCATGTTAATTTCAAACTTGTGTAAATTACGTGTTTTTTAATATTCATGTTGCATTTCACAATCTGTGTTTTTGTGTCATTTGATCAACTTCCAAAAATATTTGAGTTTGCATTGTTTCAATCTTGCATTCAACAAATTGAAATTTTCATTGTTTTGATCATTTTTCATTAAACAATTGTGTTTTTGTGTTGCCTAATGTTCACCTTGGAAGATAATTTTATGTTTAATTGTGTTGTTTGATATTTATCTTGCATGACAATTTTGTGTTGGGAAGACAAAAACATTCAACTTCTACATGTGAGGATATGAAAAGGTTCCAACATGGAATTGGTTCATAAAATTGTCGTCCAAAAGGAAAACTAATGATGCACCCCTAGGTTTGTTAAATGTTATTGAGGATACAAAACCCTATTAATTCATAGTTTTGTAGTTGAATGTAAACCCAAAGTGTGTTCCCTAGCCCTCAAGAAAAATTCAAGGGTGGAAGCTTTAGGATGGGACTATGAAGAATTCACAAGTGAAAGTTCAAGGTGAAATCAATTTGCACAAACCAACAAAATTTATTCCTTTTTCATCAACTTTGATGGATCATCATTGGTAGAATTAACATAAAACTAATGCATAAACCATGTCTCATGTGTTATGACCCAATCCTTCTCAGTGGTCATTGATAATCCCAAGCCCACCCTAATGGAACATCATGCAACCAATGTAGCAATAGTAGCCAACTTTCATGTTAATGGTATCTTTATTTTCCAAGTAATATAATTAAAATTGAAAAATGTCACCTTGTGCATAGAACATCCTTCTAGCCAATAGATAATTTGTACAATAAAGTATAATAAATATATGCATCCCAAAACATAACCTAATTATGTTGGAACTCCCAAAATGAAACAAATCCAAACAATGGAAAATTTTCATATACCTAGTTATTTATTTGCTACCATGTTTGAATAGCAAACAAATTATTTACCAAATAAAACCGAAACAAAAATAAAAATCACAAAATTAATAAAACATTATTGTGCAAAATGATAATAAGTGCATGGATCACAAAGGACTTAATTTATATAATGTTCTTGATTACATAAATGATTGGGCCACATGAATTTCAAACATCAAGTAGCAAAATTTTATTTCAAAAATGCATCCTAAACTAGAAATCTTCAAATCTTCATTAAAAAACCACCTCCTTTAAGTTGAAGCCCATCATGCATATTCATCCAATAATTTCATTTTGTGTGTTTATAGAAATAAGATTTCCATATGTTAATAATGACTAAGTGATTCATATAAGTAAAATTTGAAAAACATTGATGCAATCCACTATTGATGCCATTTGGTCAAAGCAACTTATCACATAATCCTTATGAACTTGAACCATATTTGTTTTTCATGATTATTTGTGTTTTCATGTGTCACATCTAAGTTAAGTGGGCCTTGCCACTTTTCGAATTCCCTTTTTTAATAATGAAACATACTAGTTCAACCAACTCAAAGAAAACAAATGCATTGTTCCATCATTCACATTTGTGCTTAAGCACGAAAATGTGATTACAATCAAATTTGCAATGTCATGTCATTCAATTATAACATCTTCATTTTCAAAGATTATTGACAATGACAAACCTTTTTTTTGCCCACATTTGTGAAAGTTGGTAAAGGAATCGCCAATAGGTAACAGCTTGAGCACCAACTAAATTTAAAACTTTGAATATCATCATAATGATTAGAACAAATCATCAATTCATAATTTTCAAACTAATCATGATGCAAAAATAATCAAGGCAATTTTAGCTTCAACAAAAATAAAATAAAATTGGTTTCTCAAAATAATGTGGTTGCTTTAATCGAAATAATTATATGCTCTTATAGTTTGTTTTAATGGCATGTTGGCACATGAAAAAATAATGTCAAGTTGTTTTCCACATGGACCTTCAAGCCATTTCCTATTTTACACGCATTTAACTTTTCAATTTTCATGAATTCCATCACAATTTTACTTGCCTTCCTATTCATTCCATTTTATTCTTAGCATTTGATAAGTCATTTGACAAAAATGGTTCTTTTTTTTTGTGTGGAAAATGATAACATTACAACCAATAACATAACTTTAAGATTGACGAAGAAGTCCAATTGAATTTTGTCTTAAAGTTTTATTCTTTGTAAATATCATATGAAGCATATCATTTTTTAAATTTTCATACAATAATAATTAGAATGAAATTCAAAACCACCTTCACACTAATTGAAGTTGATAATTTGAACATGAATATTACTCATTGAAAAAATTATCTTTTACATGATTTTACATGTCCAATTATAAAATATTTAATTCATTGGTGAGGTTAGATTAATATTAACAAGTAAATAGGGGACTAATTAAACATTTTCAAATTTTGTAAATTAAAAAACTTTCACTGACAATATTGAAACAAAATTTGAAATAGTTCATTTATAAATAATGAGTTCATACATGTCATTGATGACATCCATCAACTTCATAATTTGTACATAGTACATGAATCATTACAAAAAATGTATAAAAGTTTGGAACTACTTATTTATAAATTAATCCTACATTGTTTATTTTTTGCATGGTCTATATTTCATAAACATTTAAACAAAACTTCCATATGCCTTCCCCATATTATAGATATATAAGTACAAACCATTAATTTTCAATGATTAATTAATTAATTAGAAAAAATGATTTAGCTTTCCCTTGTTATGTAATTTATCTCATGGTTGCAATACTATAGTATCTTGGTCATTTTGATACATGTTTGTTGAATAATTAACTAAATTTGAGGATTCCATTTTGACAAATGATATATTCCCAAATACTTCATTAGAAATTTTTACCCAAATAAATTATTTGGGAATGTATCATTTGTTTGAAAATATTATAATTAATGTCCAATTGACCCCCAAGTATTACAACAATGTGATTACATTTGTATTCTCCTTGTTTTGATCTTTGCCATACAAATTCATCCCAGGTTGAAAGTTGGTCGTTTTGCCACTAATATGAACTCCCTTTTATTTATTTATTTTCACAAATTTCCAATCACTATAACAAAATGTGTTCCTGTAAAATCACTTAGGATGTCGAGTGAATTTACTAATCATATTGAATGGGACTTAGTGAGGAAGCAATGAATTCATTGGCATAGTGAATGGGGACTATTGAATTGCACCCACATTTTGTAGTAGTGAATTTTAATAACTTACAATGAAACCAACAATTTATGATTGTCTAACAAATGAAAGCAAGTTGCTTAAGATGTCAAAACCTTGAAAACTTACATTTATGTCCACCTCTTCTTTACCCTAAACAATCAAACTAAGAAATTTAAATGCAGCCATTATTATGCTTGTTAATGTAATGTTACTACTTTGTTTTTTAAGGTAGAGTATTAGATATTGATGTTGTTATTGTTTTTTTTTTCCACCTATTGTTTGATTGTATATAGAATGTTGCACTTCAAGAAAAAGTGGCACATTTGTGGCACAAAAAGGAATAAGAGGCAAATGTTGCCAACGCCATTTACGAGGTATGAAACTTCAAAAAATTAAGATTTGAACTTCAGTGTGTCCCTGCCCTACTAATGGAATGATCCTAATCAATAATCGTTCCACTCAAATTTAATGGAATGGTAGTGGTTTTGGATGTTCCTAGTGATTGGGGTCCTATGACAAGGGACACATCATTGCACAACCACCAATCATGCCCAAACCATTAGATGCATGGAACCAATTTCTAGAGTTTAAATGAATGGAATGGTCAATTTAGCATTTCCATTCCCCCCTTATTGATATTTTTATTTGATGTTTGGCATATAACTACTTTCACATTTGAATTCCATAGATTGATTTACACTATCATTTGTCATGGTAGGGTGCAATAAGCGCCATGTTCAATACTAGGTGGTGGGATTAATGATGATTGTATCCTAGATATGACATTATTAGTGACTTTGGAGACCACCCCTATAAAACTATTCCATGCACCAACCTAGTGTAATATGTGTTGTAAGGTGTTGTTAAGCATATGGAAATGAATGCAAATCTTATTATTTCAATGTAAGTGACATACAAGTGATCCTAGGTGCACGTATGGAGAATTACCCCATATAGATGTGGGATGCAAATGTTCATTACCTCTAAACTCCAAATGCTAATTGAAAAAGTTCAAGTATGTGTGTCATTCATGGAAAGGTACAAGATCTCATAGCCTTAAGGTGAATGCCATCATCATGTTTCATGGAATTACAACTGTAGATGATGCAACCAAATTGTTCAATGGGAATTGTTAGCTTATTACAAATTATGCACACTCACATGTACACATAACATTATAAAGTTATGAGTTCATAAGACTTGGAATTTCATCCCAAGATTCAATATCTAGTGTCTTGTTGTGGGAAGTTTTAAAAAGTCGTTACATGTTGTGATTGATAAGGGTTCAAAGGAGCAACACACAAGGTGGAGGAAGAAGTGAAATGTGCAAGCATGAATATTAGAGGTACCATTTGATCTGAAAGGTCCATGTGCATGTTTGAACATGTTTTTAACAACTTACATAATATAAGGTTAACGTATATGACACGTAAACTCTATGGCATTGAAACTATGTGTAAGTGATTTGACCTTAATGATACAAGTCCAAATGATGCACAAACCTCAAACCCTAGTGAAATAAACTTGGTTTAAATGACATAAACTTCAAATAAACTTAATAAAACGTGCATGATTGACACGAGCCTTAATGACCTAGACATGAATGACATATGTTAAGTGACACATGTGAAGCTTTATTAGCATACACCTTAGTGACATATAACACTAATCAAACCCACGTGAAAATATAAGTTTGAGTGACATAGGTGGAGTGAGATGGGCCATATTGGCATAGGCCATAATGACATATTACATTAAACCCAAGTGTAGTAGGAAACCCATGTGGCATAGGCCTTAGTGGCATAGGCACCAATGATGTATTACACCTTAGTGACATAGGTTGAGTGACACATGTCGAAGTGATATAGACATGTGTCCTAGTGATAGAGGATGAGTGAAAGAGGACCTAATGATATAGACATAGGTCCTAGTGATAAAGGTCGAATGACACATGTCGTAATGACGTAAACCTATGTCTTAATGACGAAGGATGAGTAAAATAGGACCTAATGATATAGGCCTAGGTCCTAATGATAAATGTATAATATTACATGTTTTAGTGTTATGGAACTTGCCTTTTCATATTGTACCTTCTCAATGTTATAGATGTCTTTAAATATTCAAAGCTTGTTGTTTTTAATTGTGATGTATTTTTTATGTTTGATTTTTCACCACATACAAATGTGTGAAATCTAATTTTCTTGCTACCACGGAGGTGTTGAATGCATGTGTTAGCTTAAATGCACTTGAAGATCAAGACATGTATGTTTGAACAACTCTCCAAACTATTGAAACTGGATCGGATTCAATTTTCTTTGTTATATGCAGTTTGTTTGACTTCTATGCAAAATGTGGTTGTAAGAAAACGTGGAAAAATGATTACCCATTGTTTTTGGTTTAATTTTTTATCTTTGGAAAAAGATATACAACATTGTTGTCATTGTTTTCAATTCTGATTTTGAAGCTGAAATGAATTATTTAGTTCCATTACATGTACATGAAAGAGAATGCGCTTCAAAAAACTATGAAACAAAAATCTTGCAAAGTTTTCAACCTTTTGCAAGTTAATTACAAATGATTAAACATTGTTGTTTTCCCACATTTCTTGAGGTGCCAAGTTTTGTTCCTTTAAGTTCTAATGTAATTTTTAGGTATTATTTTTCACCATGTACAGATGTATGCAACCCAACATTGTTGTTATTATGGGGGATGGCATTGAATGCATGTCTCCGCATAAATGCATTAGTTCAAAATCAAGGCATGTATGCTTGTGAGCAAACCATTGATAATTATGGATAGGATTCATGTGTCTTTGTCGCAAGTAGTACGGTTGACCTATATGCAAACATTCACTATTAAAGGACTCCAAATGCTAATAGGGAAAGTGAACATGTATGTGGGTTGTTCATGTCCAATTATGGGAACCGATAGCTTTGGGATGCACACCATTAACCTATTTCATCGAGTTACAAGTATCATCCAAACTTGGGTGTTGTATGTTGCAAATATTCTCCTTATTGTTGCACTCCCATAAATAATACAAAGTGTTAGGACAAGAGGCGAATCTTCATCCCAAGTAACCAAGTATGGTCTATTTTGTTGCGGGCAATCATGAAACATCATTATATTATGATTGATAGGAGCTTGAAGGAGTTGTACATGAGGCGGAAAAATAGGACATGGTGTGCAAAAGCCAACAACACATGTACCATCTCTTAAACTTTCATGTGCATGTTTTTTGATTTCAGCAAACTTTAAAATATAATCATTATGGTAGATGATTTAGGCATAAACTAACACGAAGTCCAAGTGATGCAAGCCCTAGTGACAAGGAACATGTTTTAAATGACATAAAACTAAATGAAATATGCCTAACTAACATAAACCTTAGTGACATATAGAAGCCCTAATGACATTTACATCAAACTGAAATGACAATAACCTTAGTGATATTATAAACTTGAGTGACATAAGCTAAGTGACACGAGCCTTAATGGCATATGTCCTACTGACACAATACACTGAGTTCAAATTGAAACAAATTTTAGTGACATAAGCCTTCATGGCATGTGATTAATGACATATGACTCCTTAATGACATAGGTCATAATGACAGACCCAAGTCCTAGTGAGTGACATAGGCCACCAATGACATAAATGTTAATAAAACCAGTTCTAATGACATAGATCTCAGTGATTGAATTGGTTGTAATGACATAGGTATTTGGGCAAAATGTGTTGTATTTTACATGGGCTAATGTATATAAATCGTGATTGAATGAAGAGAGGGAGGGGAAGGAGGAGGCAGTTCAAAGCGAAGGGGCCAAGAAAATTTAACACCATTGCACCTTATTCCAAAAATGCATGTAAGTGACACACAACATCAAATTAATTCAAATTATTAAGCCTTAATTATGATTTAGTGATCTACATAGGCCAAGTAGTGATATGAAATCAATGACATAATGCTTGGTGGCTAGTTAGGGTAGATTGTTAGTTTAGTGAGGTTGGTGTATGGAACACCTTGCTATATGAATGACCATGCTTGAGTGAAAAAAAATAAAGTGACATGTGCCATAATGACCAATCTTGCTTGTGGATCAGATGTGGACATGTGCATGTATGGGGTAGTGACTTGAATACTGAGGAACAAGCTTTATGACTTAGTGACATGTACCTTTAACATGATATGAATGACATTATAATGTTTGATGACTAAATTATATTATCACACCTTTACCAAAGATAATGCATGGACCACTTAACTATGTGAATGACCAAAACTACTCATGGGAAAAATAAAGTGACATGTGCAAAAATGACAAAACTCTTAGGGATTCAAGTTTTGTGAATTCTAATGTGATGCGTGATTATGATTAGACACAAGAAAAATGGCAATTAGAAGATTTGGATTATGGTGAACTTTTATATAAATGACCTCCAAGTCACTAATAGATGTAATGACATGGAATATAATGATCAATCCCACCACCCAATTATAGTGAGCCTAGCCACTAGTATTGCACCTTACAATGATGAATGTTAGTGCAAACTAATATTTAGAATTAAAGTGTGAAAGTAATATGTTAATCTAGCAAACTGGAAAAATTGTTAATAGAAGTTATGATTAATCATGCATGTAATATGGTGTGCTACACATTGAAACATTCTGGAATCATTAACATGGCTAGTCATTAAAAAATCACTATGGACCCATGACACGAAGATTAATGCATAACCACTCTAAAACATCATTTGGTGCATTCACTAAAAGATCAATATACACCCACTAGAACAATAGGTCAAGTAGTGACAATAAAATCACTATGTAATCACTAAAACATCAATATGTATTTCATTTAAAGATCACAGGGGATAATCCACTCATCGTTGTCTTGGGTATAATACATGCCATTACAATAAACTAATCCACTGGGATTCCACTGGTCATTGCCATGTGACCCCGTTCATTGGCCAATTCCACTAAGTTGGACAAGATGTCACTATAATGTCATTATAGTGGAATTGGTCTAATCCATTTGAAAATGGTTGAAATGCCTAATGGATGGGACCCTATTTCCTAGCAATGTCAAACTTTCGATGATTTTGAAATTGCGTCAATGAAGTGGTTTCCTTGTTAGATATTTTTACAACCTAGGACTTGTGCATGGTTGAGGGTGGGCCTTTTAAAGATCTAGGGGATAATTATTGGATGATGTGGGGGATAACTTGTTTCAAGTGTTTTTGGTTAAATTGTCCTCTTGATTGTTGTCCACACGATTGTCCATTCAATGACATCATTGGAATCTTGGATGCCCAAAAACCCAAAGATTTTCCAAGCACTACTTATTAATAACAATTAGAGCCTCGAAAAGTCAAGGTTTAATATGTTTCAAAAAATTTGCAAAATGCAAAAGAGGTTGCCCTTTGTTAAAGATTTAATCACCTCAACTCACCCAAGGTTCCATGCAATGCTTATAAATGGGCAACCAAAGACAAAGAACCCAAATGAGAATGTAAATGTTTAACAATGAATAAAAAGTTACATTTTAAAATTCATATACCCTCAAAGAATTTTTGGAAAATCAGTCACCATTGAACGATTAAACAAAAATTGATTGCCATTTAATAGTTCCCAAATGGCGACCGAAAATGAACTTAATCCATTGATGGAGATCGAAATCATAATGAATCATATGATGGCAATTGAATTTACATTGTCATTGGATAGTGATTGAATTCGATTGCCATCAAACTATGGCAACCGAAAGGTTTTCGATAATTGCCACGCAATTGTGGTGATCGAAAGGTTTTTGGCATAGTTATGACATTCTTCATTTTGCACATTAAAATTCTTTAAAATTCTTCATTTAGCACCTTGTCATAACATTCTTTACCCGCGAATGTTTACCAAATTACACTGGTTGATCTATAA
>Ga0116227_10016528_pt1 | contig 10569 bp, 11 predicted proteins | sample S1TSphgellanicum_FD_89693 | JGI IMG/M metagenome (GOLD analysis project Ga0116227, IMG submission 89693) | Host-associated microbial communities from peat moss isolated from Minnesota, USA - S1T2_Fb - Sphagnum magellanicum MG | ecosystem: Host-associated > Plants > Peat moss > Unclassified...
GAGTACAGGCCCGTCTGACCCCGACACCACATACCATGCATTTTGGGCCGCGTTATTCCTGACCCCAGTCTTATAGTCAACGAGCCTTCCAGGAGTTTCCACGTCGACTTGGTAAGCGGTATCCAAAGCGTCAGCGCGGTCAGTCGCATATATGGCCACCGAGACGATCACCTTCTCAGTGCTCTCCAGCCGCACCACTTCGTTGCGTTCGACAACCCTCTGTGGATGGAAACAGCGCGCGGGATATCGAAATTCCACCAGGTTTGCGGGATCGGAAAAGGTTGCCGTATCAGCCAGGCATTCTTTAGCGTCCATAACCGGAGCGTCAACTCTAGAAGGGTGCCAAAAGATGAGTGTTAAAGCAACAAAAGCGAGCGCGGCAATGACTCCAAAAACGGAGTAGCGAGCTCGAATCCTGGGCGGGCGAGGGGGTTGCGGCGCTGGAGGTTGGACGCCATCAAACATCTTCAACAGTTCGGCGACCGCCTTTTCGTAGTCAGTCCTCGCATCAACGTACTGCACCCGGAGCAGGCGGAAGGGGATCTTGCAAGTCCGGTATAGAACTGGAAACACTGTCTTCTGCTCGCTCAGCGCAAATGAAACCTCGTCCATCACGTTAGTGGAGTCAACAGAAGCGGGGGACAGAACGACAATCATGGATTTTGCGGCGGCAAGGGCTCTCTCGACGGCCAGGTCCCATCGGGTGCCCGGAATAATGTCGGTCTGATCAAACCAAATGATTGCTCCGGCGTCTTTCAAGTCTTTCGCCAGCTTGACGGCGAAATCACTATCCTCACGGCTATAACTCAAGAAGGCTGCCTGGGACTCGTTCATCATGCGAGGGCCATTTCTGCGGATAGGACTTGGAACAATTCAGCTAATGCGGGCGCCGTCTCAAGAAAGCTTTCTTGCTTGCCGGTGCAACCGCTGAACAGGCTCAGGGTCTTCATAACGCTCCTGCTATGTAAAGCGTAAAATCGAGATCTAATCACTCATCGAAAAAAATCGAACCCGCCTCAAGCTGTTTCGTTTGCGCGTGCCTGAACGATCATAAGATCAATGCTCATTCTCGCCTCCGGGTCGCCGCGCCGTCACGAAATCCTCCTGGCCGCCGGCATCCCGCACACCATCCAAACCACGCCCATCGACGAAACTCGCCACCCGGACGAAGCACCCATCCACTATGTCCAGCGGCTGGCTGAAGAAAAAGCCCGCGCGATTGCGGCCCCCGCCGGCGGCATCATCCTGGCCGCCGACACCACCGTCGCCATCGATAATCATATTTTCGGCAAGCCAGACGGCCCCGAAGACGCTGCCCGCATGCTGCGTGCTCTCTCGGGACGCGACCATTACGTTTACACCGGAATCTGCCTGCTGGCGTCCGAAACAGCGCAAAATAAATGCATAAAAGATGTCGCCGTCACCCGCGTGTCTTTTCTAGAATTGGAGGATGCCGAGATTCAGGAGTACACTCGGAGCGGGGAGCCATACGATAAAGCCGGTGCCTATGCCATTCAGGGTTTGGCATCAAAGTTTATCTCTGGTATTGATGGGTGCTATTACAACGTAGTCGGGTTGCCGGTTTCGCTCGTCTGCCGGCATCTCAAATTCTTTTAAGGCCGGCCGTCGCCCTGGCGATGTCGCTGTCCCTTGTCTGCGCACCGCTTTCTTCGCAATCCGAGCCCCCAACCGCCGGTCCCTGGAACCAGCAGGGCGTCATTTATCTCGACCACTCTCTGAACGCGCGCATGCACCCCGTTCCCATTCAGGCCGTTCACCTGGGTGACGGCTTCTGGACGCCCCGCCGAAAAGTCGTCACTGAACGCAGCCTCCCGGCTACGCTGGCCGCGCTCGAAGATCATGGCATCGTTGACAACTTCCGCCGCCTGGCCGGCAAACCCGAACTACCGCGCAAAGGCCCCAACTTCTCTGATGCCGACCTATATAAGTGGATAGAAGCAGCCGCCTGGGCGCTGGCCTCCAACGAAACGTCCGACTCCGACAAGCAAAAGCTGCGCGGGGATATCGATTCCCTGACCAACACCATCCTCGCGGCCCAGGAGCCCAGCGGTTATCTGAACACCTATTTTGTTGGTGACCGGCTGCATCTTCGCCTGACTGACCTGGTCCATTCTCAGGAGGATTACTGCCTCGCCCAGTTTCTTGAAGCGGGCATTGCCTACTACCGCGCCACCGGCAACCGCCGCCTGCTCGACGCTGGCATCCGTTTCGCCGATTACATCCTGGCCAATTTCGGCCCATCCAAAAAGCCCTTCATCACCGGTCATCCAGGCCTGGAAATGGCGCTGATCGAACTCTACCGCACCACTGCTCAAACCAAGTATCTCGATTTCACCCGCTATCTTTACAGCGGCATGGAGCGCGACCGCCTCAAATTGAAAGACTCCGACATCCGCTTCACCTTCAGCGGACGTCCCTTCACCTCGCGCACCGAGCTGGAAGGCCATGCCGTCCGCGCCCTTTACGCGAGCGCCGGCGCTACCGATTTCTTTACCGAAACCGGCGAGCCCGCTTATAAGCGAACCCTCGACCTGTTGTGGACCGATCTGACGGCCCGCAAAATGTACATCACCGGCAGCGTCGGCTCACGTTCCTCGGGCGAATCGCTGGGCGACGATTACGAATTGCCCAGCGAACAGTCCCCGTCGGAAACCTGCCCCGCGATTATCGCCGCCGGTGCCAACGTGATGTGGAATTTCCGCATGCTCACCCTTACCGGCGATTCGCGCTACGCCGACGTCTTGGAGCGCGCCTTGTATAACGCGGTCAATTCCGGTGTATCGCTTGCCGGCAATCCCAGTTGCCCTACGAATCTGGAACGCCTCTTTGAATCGCTGCCGGGGTACCTTTACGCCGCTAGCCGCGACGACATTTACGTCAATCTGTATCAGGAATCGAAGCTCAATTGGCGTCTGGAAGACGGCAGTCCCTTAGTCATTTCTCAGGCAACCGCGTATCCGTGGAACGGTGACGTCAAAATCACCGTTCAGCCCGCCAAACCGGCCACTTTTACCGTCTACCTGCGCTGGCCCGGCTGGGCTGCAGCCGCCGACGTGTCGGTAAATGGCCAGCCACTCTCCATCGGAGCGAAGCGCGGTTCCTTCATTCCGGTCACCCGAACCTGGAGCCCGGGCGACGTCGTCAGCCTGTCGCTGCCCATGCCCGTCACCCCCATGTCAGCGAATCCGCGCGTGGCGGATGATTATGGTCGGGTCGCGATTCAACGCGGCCCGCTGGTCTATGCCTTGGAGCAGCCCGACCATCCAGGCGTCTCCATTAGCGATCTTTTCTTTCGCAGCGGCAATATCCCCTCCCCGGAATTACGCCGAGACCTTCTGGGAGGCATAACAGTACTAAAGGTTTCGGGTCTTGCCGCCGAAAAATCACTTGTGGACGAACCGCTCTATCAACCTCTTTCTGTCGCCCAGACGCGTGCTAAGCGAAACATTCCGCTGACTTTTATCCCTTACTACACCGTAGGCAATAGAGATCAGGCTGGCCAGTCCGCGCCCATGGAGGTATGGGTACCCGTAACCCGCGCCGACGCAAGCGACGTAGCCCCACTCGCATTTGGAGGCATAGTAAACCGGAAAGCCCCGCCCCGAGTCCAATAGGATGTGTAAAATCAAGGAAGTTTCCATGCCCCGACTGATATTCCTATTGCTATCGGCGTCTGTCCTTATTCAGGCCCAACAGGTTCCCGCCGGTCCGTCGCCTCTTCCGCCCAGCGACACTCCGAAGTCCGCACCGGACAAAACGACCCCTGCTCCCAAATCAGAAGGAGGCGCGGCCGTCTCTTCCAATTACAAAATCGGTCCGGCCGACGTCCTGAAAATCCTGGTTTGGGACGAGGATAAGTTCTCCGGGCTTTTCACGGTCGACCAGGATGGCAAGTTCGTCTTCCCGCTGGTTGGAAACCTCGTGGCCGGAGACCAGACCACCGCCCAGGTGAAAGAAACCGTCACTAAAGCCCTTGAAAAATATGTGCAAAGGCCGCGCGTGGACGTCACCGTCGATCAAGTAGGGAGCAAGAAATACTATCTGGGCGGATTGATTAGCCACCCCGGTGAATATCTGCTGACCACGCCTACCACCGTGCTCCAGGCGATCATTAAAGCCGGCGGTTTGCAGGATTTCGCCAACGAGAAGAAAATCTACATTTTGCGCGGCAGCACCAAAATCCCCTTTAATTACAAGGAAGTAACGCAGGGCAAACACATGGAGCAAAACATCCTTATGCAAGCCGGCGATTCACTCTTCGTCCCATGATTCCCAAGGTAATCCGAAACTTATGTTAGATAAAGCTTCAGTCGTCCGCCGAACTCTCGATTTCGAAGACTATATCGACATCCTGCGCCGCAATGTCGCCTGGATCATCGCGCCCATCTTCGCCGGCCTGGTAATCTCCACCGTAGTCGCCTACCTGCTACAGGACACCTACGAATCCCACGCGCTCATTCGCATCGTCCCTCAGCAAATCGCCGATGTTCTGGTGCCGAACGCCAGCGCCCAGGACATGACGGGCCGCGTGGAAGCCATGCGCCAAACTATTCTCAGCCGAACGACTCTCACCAACCTGATCACCACCAACGGACTATATAAGAGTGAGCTCAAAAGCGAACCCATGGAAGACGTGGTGGCCAAAATGCGCCAGGCGGTCGGCATCATGCCGCGCATGGGAATCAGCGGACCCTCGAACAAAGGCTCTCTCATTGTCGAGCTCAGTTTTAAATACCGGGAACGGCTGATGGCTAATAAAATCTGTGCTGACCTGGTCTCGCGATTCCTTAGCAACGGTTCCGCCGGCACCCAAACCAGCCAGCAGCAGGCTACCGAATTTCTGAAGGGCGAAGCGGTGAAAGCAAAGGCGGAACTGGACCAGGCGGAACAGCAATTGGCGGTGTACCGCAGCCAGCACGCGGGCTCTCTGCCGGAAGAGCTGCAGGGGAACTTTGCCCAGATGACAGCCCTGCAGCAGCGCTTGAATTCCTTGAATGATGCGCAGTCAAGGGGAAGTGAACGCCGGCTCTATATCGAATCTCAGCTTCGAAGCGCCAAGGAGCGCGTCGCCGCCCTGCGCCAGTTGACCCCCACTTCGCAAGCCCGAAGTGAGCGAAATAACGAACTGGACAAACGTATTTCTGACCTGGAAACCTCCATCGCGGCTATGAAGGAACGCTACACTCCCGAAATGCCCGAATTGCAGACTGCGCAGGAAAATCTGGCCGTTCTGCGGCGTCAGCGAGACGAAGCGAACAAAGCCCCGCTGCCAAAGGCCGCCGATACAGACAATCCTGTGATTGCCCGAGAACGCCTGGACGCCCAGGCGCAGGTGGACCAGTTGGAAACTCAGCTAAAAGCCACCACCATGGAAGACCAGCAACTGGGCCGGGCCATTATCGCCGCCAACGCACAGTTAGGCGCCGTTCAGTCCCGCTTATCAACATCTCCAGCCGGTGAAAAAGAATATTCCGACCTGCTCCAGGCGCGCGAAAGTGCTCGCGTCAAATGGATTAGCGCCGACGCCAAAGCCCACACCGCCGAAGTTTCCAAGGATCTCGAATCAGCGAAGCAGGGCGAAACGTTGGAAATGGTCGATGATGCCTCCGTTCCCATCGATCCCACTGAGCCGAAACGCGCCTTCATCATTCCCATCGGTGCCGTCGCCGGATTGTTTATCGGAATTATCCTTGTCGCTATTCGCGAGGTCAGAGACACTTCTTTGAAGAACCTGAAAGATGCCCGTGTCTACACCCAGCTCACCGTCCTGGGCAGCATCCCGCTGCTCGAAAATGATGTGGTCATCCAGCGCCGGAAGCAGGTGGCGCTGGTCAGTTGGGCCATTGCTACTGTCGTTGGAATTGCCATTGTTGCAGGTTCCGTCGCGCACTATTACATCAGTAAGGTCTAACTAATATGAGCCGTGTACACAACGCCCTGCGCAAGGCAGCGCAAGAAAATCCGCAGTCCGGCATTTTGCATCCGGACAAACCGGAGTCGCCGCGCCCGCCGCGTGTCCCTTTGTCAGGGCCCACTTACGCAGGTCTAGATCCGTATGCGGTAGCTGCGCCGGATGGCGTGGCTACCCAGGAACTGGACTCGCCCGCGCCGCTCGAAGATGTGGAAGCATCCATCGCAGCCGCGCGCCGCATGGAATTCCACCCTGTTAGCGATGCCCTGCTGGTCAACCCGAATAAACCGCGTGAAGCACCGGCTGAGGAATTCCGAACCCTCCGCACTAAACTCAATCATTTACAGACCACCCAGCCCATCCATACTCTGGTTATCACCAGCCCGTCGCCCGCCGAAGGCAAATCCTTCACCGCCGCCAACCTCGCGCTTACTCAGTCCCAATTGAAGGGCAGGCGTATCCTGCTGGTGGATTTCGACTTCCGCCGTCCCACTGTCGACAAAACCTTCCAGGTGCCCATCAGCCCGGGCATGACCAACTACCTGCAGGGGAATGCCAGCCTCGCCGATATCCTGATGCGCATCGGCGACAGCAATCTCTACGTCATCGCTGCAGGAGATCCAGTGCCCAACCCGCTGGAGCTTCTCAATTTGAGCGAGTGCTCCACACTTTTGGCCGGTCTTCGCAACCATTTCGACTGGGTCATTCTCGACAGCCCGCCCCTCTTGTTCGCCGCCGACGGAAACCTTCTCGCCACCATGGCCGACGGCACGGTCCTGGTGGTCCGCATCGGCACCACCACTTACGATTCCGTCTCCCGCGCCGTGCAATCGTTGTGCGAAAACAATGTGCTCGGAATCGTCGTCAACGGCGCTCGACGCGGTGAGCTTTACAGCAAATACAGCTACTATCACGACTACTACTACCAATCCGAAGGCCGAACCGCGGAGGAACCCGCTGCTGTCGCCGAGGCGGAGCCGGTAGAATAAGGTCTTGAGCACAAAAACCGCCTCTTCGCTTCCAGCCGTCCACGAACTGATTCGCAATCGCTGGAGCCCCCGCGCCTTTTCGGAACAGTCCGTTTCCGCGCAAGACCTGGCCACCATTCTCGATGCCGGCCGCTGGGCCGCTTCCTCTTACAATGAACAGCCCTGGCGCTTCATTGTGGCCCCCAAAGAACACACTGCTGATTTTCAGAAATTACTCGGGCTGCTCGTTCCGTTTAATCAGGCCTGGGCCAAATCGGCGGCGGTGCTGATGCTGATCGTGGCCAAGAAAACGTTCTCGCACAACAACACTCCCAACGGTTACGCTCTGCACGACGCAGGCGCTGCCTTGGCCACCATGGCCATCCAGTCAACCGCGCTCGGCCTCTACATCCATGGCATGGCCGGCTTCGACCATGACCGCGCCCGAACCGAACTCGCTATCCCGGACGATTTCGCCATTGCCGCCTTCGCCGCTCTGGGCTATCTGGGTTCGCCCGACCACCTTCCCGAAGGCGCCAAGCAACAGGAAGTCGCCCCCAGAACGCGCAAACCGTTGTCCGAACTCGCCTTCACCGCTGCCTGGCAAGCCGCCCTTCCGCTCTCCTAGCCCTGCCGCCGCAGCTCGGTAAGCAGCATCGTCTAAGTCTGCTTCATCATCACCAGCAGAGTTGATGTGGCCGAAGCCAGCAGCCTGGCGTTTGCGTCAAACAGCTTCGCTTCCGCAAACGCCGCCCGCCGCCCAATGGAAAGAACTTTAGCCTCTGCCCGGACGCGGCCCGTGCTTCGAGTAATGGCCTTGTGGTAGGAAACCTTCAATTCCAGCGTGGTGTAAGTCACACCCGCCGCCAGTTTGGAATGCACCGCGCAGCCGCAAGCCGAATCCAGCAGCGTCGCGGCATATCCGCCATGCACCGTGCCAATCGGATTGTAAGCATGGTCGCCCGGCACGCCTTCAAATACCGCGAACCCGTCGCCGGCTTCAACCAGATCAAACTCCAGCGACTCCGCAATCCCAAAGCGTTTGCCCGCCGCAATCCAGTGCTGAAGTTGTTCCAGTCCAGAAGCTTCTTCCGGGCCGTTCACGCGTCCGCACCCTCGGCGGCTGCCTTCACCAGCGAAGGCATCTTCGGATGCTTGGGAATAATATGCGGAGTGAAGCCATGCGCCGCCAGCGCCTCCGTCATCACCGGGCCAATCGAAGCGATCCGCACTCGCTCTTTCAAAGCCCGGCGAACCTCCGGCCCAATGCCTTCCTGCTCCGCCACCAGCAGCAAATGCTCAATCTGAATGGAAGAAGTGAACAAAACCATCGCGAATTCGCCCTTCGCCAGCCCATGCGCGGCTGCGCGCAGCGGCGTCAGATCCTCCGGCAGTTCCCAGTGGTAAACGGTAACCGGCGTCACGCGTGCTTGCAACGCTTCCAGCGCCCGGTATAGTTCTGGATTCGGCCTGCCATATTCCTGAACCGCAATGCGGCGTTCCGGCCGCGCCGTCACCGCTGCTACAATCTCGCGCCAGGAATTAGGTTCAGGAATCATCACTTGAATCGGCACTCCCAGCGTGCGCAAAATCCCCACCGGCTTCGGGCCCCGGGCCACAATTGTAGCCCGCCGCAACGCCGCGCCCACGCGTTCTTGCGGCATCGCGGGTGTCAGCAGCCCCAGCAGAAAACTCAGCCCCACGCCCGTCATGCAAATCACCATGTCGTAAGCACCGGCTTCCAAATCGGAGATAAACCGAATAGCCTCGTCCGGCTCAGTGACAGCTTTTTCTTTGACAGAAGGCGCCACCACTGGAATCCCCTCGTGACGGGAAATGAGAACGGCCATTTCCGCCGCCCGGCGGCTCTCCAGGCTCAATATTCGCTGACCGGCAAAGGACATGAAACCATTCTCTTACTAGCAGGCGACTGCCTCGCGCGACGTGTTCCGGCAAATGGCCGCGCGGTAGCTGACCACATCACCCACCACCATGACGGCCGGCGATTCCACATGCACCCGTCCGTTTCGCATCTCGGACAAATTTGTTTCCACCAGCCGTTCGCGGCTCGTGCTGGCATGCTCAATAAACGCGACCGGCTCCAGCGGAGATCGCCCGGCATCCAGCAGACTCTGCGCAATGGCCGCGCGGTTCTCCACACCCATCAGGATGATCAGCGTATTGATGCGGCTATACGCCGCCCAGTCAATGGTCTCCACGCTCTCACGGTGTCCGGCAATGACGGTGAACGAAGTGGCCACATTGCGCAGTGTCAGCGGAATACCGTTCAAAGCCGGCGCGGCCAAGGCCGAAGAAATACCCGGAATTACTTCCGCGGGAATGCCATGCTCCTGGAGATATGCCATCTCTTCGCCGCACCGGCCAAACACAGTCGGATCGCCGCTTTTCAGGCGGACAATCACTTCAAATTCCTGGGAATAGCGCAGAAAAGCGCTATAGATTTCGTCCTGAACCTCATCCTGCTGGCCCTTGCGCTTGCCAGCATAGACCATCTTCGCCGAAGCCGGACACAGCGCCAACACCTCGCGGCTCACCAGCCGGTCATAGATCACCACTTCCGCCTGCTGCAAAATTCTATGCGCTTTGCGCGTGAGCAGTTCCGGATCGCCCGGCCCCGCACCCACCAGATAAATTTTGGCCCTCAAAACGGACTCCTGGAAGCAAATCTATCCGTAGAAAGCCCGTTCGTTTCGCCGCGGATTATAGGAAGGGTAACACGCCACTTCGCGCTATTTCCGCGATTCGCCGACGAAGCAAGGTCAAACTTTCGGTGCTAACCTGACGGAATCACCCAAATGACACAAGCTGACATTGATGTAACCGCCGCCCCGCTGAGCGCCATCCCCGCTGGTGAGTGCAGAACATTCGTCCTGGGCGGCATTCGCGTGGCCATTTTCCATACACGCGACGGTTCCGTCTTCGCCACCCAAGCTGATTGTCCGCACAAAAAAGGCCCGCTTGCCGACGGCTTAACGGGCAGCGGTATCGTCGTCTGCCCGCTCCATTCCTGGAAATTCGACCTGAAAACCGGCAATCCCGTCTTCGGCGAATGCGGCATCAAAACCTATCCGGCCCACCTGAACGACCAGCAGCATATCGTGGTTCGCCTTTCCATGTAATCGACGCGCGGTACTCTACGCGCGAGTCAACAGGCATCGAAACGTCGCGCCCACCCGGTAACTCCCATCTGGCCGCCGAAACGGTGCCAGCGCCTTGGCATGCGCCTCGTCCACCGCTTCCTTCCCTGCGGCACGGGACGCGCGCGCGGCCACTCCGGAAGACCCAAGTCCGCGCAGCGCCGTGGCTAAGTCCGCATACTCCCACGGCGAATCCACATCAAAAAGCTCCAGCGGTTCCAGTCCCGCCGCCTCGGCAAAATCACGCAATGCCGTCTCGTCAGACAAAGCGAACGGCCCCGGCGCGCCGGGCGGTGGCGCGGGAAGCAGCGGCCGCAGAGCCGCAACCAGGGACGCCGCTTCCATTCCTTCGGGCCTGCCCCACGTCATCACCACAACGTGCGCTCCCGGCTTAGCCACTCGTTTCGCTTCCGCCAGCGCCCCCTTGGGATTCGCTGCATACTGGAACGAATTGAAACCCGTCACCAGGTCAAAGCAGCCATCCGCAAAAGGCAATTTCTCCATCTCACCA
>Ga0116227_10016529_pt1 | contig 10569 bp, 6 predicted proteins | sample S1TSphgellanicum_FD_89693 | JGI IMG/M metagenome (GOLD analysis project Ga0116227, IMG submission 89693) | Host-associated microbial communities from peat moss isolated from Minnesota, USA - S1T2_Fb - Sphagnum magellanicum MG | ecosystem: Host-associated > Plants > Peat moss > Unclassified...
AGAAATACACGTAGGGTGGGCTATGCCGCACATATCCGGGTTTTGGTAGGCAGAGCCTACGCAGGCAGAGCCACCTTAACGAGGCAGGGCAAGACTTATAGATTAACCTCTGTAATTTTGAACGCTCAGCACTCATGAGCGATCGCCGCCACGGAATCGCTCATGAGTGCTGATTTCCGGCTTTTTTACGAGCTATAATAGCTGCGGGAGGGTTTCCCGACCCAGGTAACTGGCGATCTTCTCTCAAGGGGAGACGCGCAAGGGACGATGCTCGTAGCTTCATCCTTCGGGTCTGCAATGCTTTATTCTGTAGGTGAAACAAGAGATCCTTACCTAATTTGGTATTAGAGATGGTTGTTGCTGTTTTTCGACCTCTAAAGTTGGTGGTTGCTTTGGCATTGTCTTGTTGCTTGTTGCTATCAGGTTGTAACCCCAGCAAATTTAAAACCAAAGCGGCTCAAGTGTCTCAAGTAGTTTTAGTTTCGCTGAGTGACCCAGCTAGCTTTAACTATGCCATCAATGAGTCTCCCTATAGTATTTTTCCTTTCATCTACAAGGGATTGATTAATGAGAACGCTTTTACTAATAAGTTGGAGCCAGGATTGGCGGAGTCTTGGTCAATTTCAAGCGATCGCCAGCGAATTACTTTTACACTCAAACCAGGGTTAAAGTGGTCAGATGGCCAACCTCTGACAGCAGATGATGTTGTCTTTACTTATCGAGATATTTACCTCAACAAAAAAATTCCCACTGTATGGAGAGATTTTCTGCGTATTGGCAACAAAGGAGCTTTTCCTACGTTGCAGAAACTCGACGAACGGCGAATTGAGTTTACCTTACCAGAACCTTTTGCTCCTTTTGTGAGATACACAGAAAGATTGGCAATTCTTCCAGCTCATGCATTGCGCTCCTCTGTGCTAACCAGCGATGCTAATGGCAATCCTCAATTTTTATCAACTTGGGGAACCAACACCCCTCCTGAAAAAATTATTAGCAATGGCCCCTACCAGATAGAAAGTTATACTCCATCTGAACGAGTCATCTTACGACGCAACCCCCACTACTGGCGGCAAGATGCGCAGGGAAATGCTCAGCCTTATATTGAACGCATTGTCTGGCAAATTATTTCATCAACTGACAACCAGTTGCTAAGATTCCGCTCTGGAGAACTGGATAGCCTGAATGTGACACCATCAGTATTCCGGTTACTGAAGAAAGAGGAAAAGCGAGGAAAATACACTATTTATAACGGCGGACTCAGTGGTGGTTTTGCGTTTGTAGGTTTCAATCTCAATCAAGCTCGTAATGCCAAAGGACAGCCTTTTGTCAACCCAATCAAGTCTCGGTGGTTTAATAACTTGGCTTTTAGGCAAGCAGTCGCCTATGCTATCAACCGCCAACAGATGAAAACCAATATCTATCAAGGGCTAGGTGAAGTACAACATTCGCGCATAGCGGTGCAAAGTCCTTATTACCTGTCACCAGCAGCAGGGTTAAAGGTTTACGATTACAATCCAGAGAAGGCAAAGCAAATGTTTCTAGAGACTGGTTTCAAGTACAATTCTCAAAAAGAATTGATCGATCAGGATGGGAACCGGGTACAATTCAACCTCCTGGTGAAATCGGAGGATCAGTCTCGGATAGATGCAGCCGTGCAAATTCAACAAGATTTAAGCCAGATTGGTATTAAAGCTAATATGCAGGTAGTTAGCTTTAACGTCGTGCTGCAAAAGTTGCTCTCCCGTCGAGATTGGGATTGTTATGTAGGTGCATTTGGCGCTCCTGGTGCAGATGTGGAACCTAACCTTCTATCATTGTTTTGGACTAGTCAAGGCTCGTTTCATCAATTCAACCAAGGTACTCAAGCAGGAGAACCACCGCTCAAAGGGTGGGTAATTTCTGATTGGGAGAGGGAAATAGACAGTCTTTTCAGTGCTGGAGTCAAAGAACTAGATGAGAACAAGCGCAAAGCGATTTATGGCAAATTCCAGCAAATTGTTGCCGAACAATTGCCTGTGTTTTGCTTAGTGAATCCTATTTCATTTCAGGCAGTGCGCGATCGCATCGAGCCGATCAAATATTCTAGTTTAGAGTCAGTTTTCTGGAACATTGATGAATGGAAAATAGCTAATCAGTAAACCGAAAAGTTTTTCTCTCATACTCACATCGCCTGAAATGCTTGTCAAACGGTCATTCTAGGTTAGATAAATGTGCAATTTATTTTGCATGAGTACTTATGAGCGAACTTTCGGTCAAAATATGGTTCAAAATGCCCACAACATGATTCAAAAATATGTTTAGCCAAAAATTGAGTGACCTTTGTGATCGCCATTTTTCCCCCACTTTAGCTCAACTGAAAAATGTGGGTAATGACAAGCCTTGGAGGGAGGGGGCTAAACCTGGATTTCTCACTTGTGAGAAATGCGGGGTGTAGGGGGTCGGGCAACAGGTGCGCCCCTAATGGTTGTGTGCGGAGTTCAATAAATTTCTTCCTCACTACACCCTACACCCTACACCCCACACCCTGCATTTCTCACAAGTGAGAAATGCGGGTAAAGCCTGCGGTTTTTGTCGTACAATACAAACGGCGAAGCAGCGATAATGACCATTGTGGAAAACAGATTGCTGTAGCTGACCTTCCCAAGGTATGTAGAACACATGGTAGGAAGAAAAGATGATGGCAGTGCCGGTGATGCAAACTACGGTACTATTGGGAAAGATTATTCCATATACCGTCAGCCAGAGCCACGGATAGCTGCGTTCATCAATGCTGCACTCGGCACAGCACGAACAGTGCTTAATGTCGGTGCTGGCGCAGGCTCCTATGAACCTTCGGACCGCGACGTGACTGCTGTTGAGCCTTCCGCGTCGATGCGAGCACAGCGGGGATCTCATCTAAGCGTTGCGGTCGATGCCGTCGCCGAAATGTTGCCATTCCCGGACAGCCACTTTGACGCCAGCATGGCGACATTCACCGTGCATCAATGGAGCGATCTGGACGCCGGGCTGCACCAGATACGGCGGGTGACGAAGGGTCCGGTTGTTGTCCTGTCGTGCGACCCTGATCTGGTGCAACAGTTTTGGCTGAACGCCTACGCCCCGGACGTGCTGGCGGCGGAGGCCCGCCGATACCCTGCCCTGCAACGGATTGGTTCGCTTCTTGGCGGTCGCGTGACCACCCTTTCAGTTCCTATCCCTCTCCACTGCAAGGATGGCTTCAACGAAGCCTATTACGGGCGTCCCGAGCGGTTGCTGGAGGATGGTGCCCGGTTAGCCTGCTCTGCATGGAGCTTCGTAAGCCAAGAAACCAGCCGCCGCTACGTCGATCACCTACGCCGCGATCTCGACAACGGCACTTGGGATATCTGCCATAGTGCCTTGCGAACCCTGCCCGAGTTCGACGGTTCCTTGCGCCTTGTCGTCTCCCAGCCCGCTTAGGGTGTTATGCACTTGTGAATCTGATACTTATGTACTGTCTAAAATTCCCAATGGGGATGAAAGTTGTATTGCTTTCAACCAAGAATCGCTATAAAAATGGAAACATTATGGTTCTTCGGTACGTGTTATGCTGAAATTTTAACTAAACCCCAAGATTTTCCTTTAAAATCAAGGCTTACAGGCTGTTATGGACTCAAATTCAGCGCCAAGACTCAAACGGTAAGGGTAACACCTGTTATTATTGCCCAATAAGGGGTTTAAACTTATTTGCAGACGTATTTAGCATAACAGGTACGGAAGAGCCCAGTTTATTACTATTTCATAATTTACATATAATTCAGTTGCAATCAGAACTGAGTAAAATCTGATAGTTTTAAATTTAGATACAGTAGAAAAGACTTTAAAATCACAAAAAATATGACGCAACTACCTAATTGTCTACCAGCACCAGGATTTTTACAGTTACTGCGGTGGATTGCCAGCCCCATGTCATATATGGAAGCCTGTGCCAAACGCTATGGCGACATCTTCACCATGCGGGTGAATTTCCTGGTCATTTTTGTGAGCAATCCTCAAGCGCTTCAACAGATTTTGTCAAATGATACAAACGAGTTTGAAGCACCTGGTGACTTGAACTTGATTTTGGAACCTTTAATGGGAAAGCATTCTGTGATCACGATCAGTGGCGCACAACACCAACGTCAGCGCCAGTTGTTGATGCCTCCCTTTCACGGCGAAAGGATGAGAGCCTATAGTCAGGTGATTAACGATGTCACGGAGGGAATCATGAGCCAGTGGCAGATAGACAAACCTTTCAGTGTCCGATCTGCTACGCAAGCCATTACTCTACGGACAATTATGCAAGCTGTATTTGGGCTATATCACACTCCACGCGCCCAACGTCTGGAGAAACTTTTGGGTGAAGTCTTGGATAAGGCAAGTACTCCATTAAGTGTCACCTTCCTTTATTTACCATTCTTGCAAAAGGATTTCGGTCCGCTGAGTCCTTGGGGAAGACATATCCGTCGCCAGCATAAAGTTGACCAACTTGTTTATGAGGAAATTCGTGAACGCCGAGAAAATCCAGACCCATCTCGTACAGATATCCTGAGTTTGCTCATGGCAGCTTGTGATGAAGAGGGTCAGCCCATGACCGATGAAGAGTTGCACGACGAGTTGATGACTCTGTTGATAGCAGGTCATGAAACCACTGCGACTGCTTTAGCTTGGGCATTGTATTGGATTCACAAACTGCCAGCAGTGCGCGAAAAGCTGCTAGAGGAACTAGACAGATTGGGCGATGACCCAGATCCTAGCATCATTTTTAAATTACCGTATCTCAACGCTGTTTGCTGTGAAACCTTACGGATTTACCCAGTTGCGATGCTTACCTTTCCAAGGGTAGTGAAAACACCTTTATCGCTAATGGGTTATAAACTAGAGCCGGGTACAGTCGTGATCGGATCTATTTATCTACTCCACCACCGTGAGGATTTATACCCCGAACCCAAGCAGTTTAAGCCAGAACGCTTTCTAGAACGGCAATTCTCTCCCTATGAATATTTGCCCTTTGGCGGTGGTGCAAGGCGCTGCATTGGTTTAGCCTTCGCTCAATTTGAAATGAAAATGGCACTCGCCAAGATCCTCTCTTGTCGGGAATTGGAACTAGTTGATAATGGTGAAGTACAAGCCAAACGACGTGGTTTAGTGACATCTCCTGATCGTCCCATCCAAATGGTTGTTAAAAGTGAGCGATCGCTGAAGTCTTCCACTCAGCGAGTTGATCAACACTTGATCAGTCATATAGAAACAGTATCATGATTCAGAATCAGGAAAACCTCCGGCTCCCCTGAATACTTGATTTTGGGCGTCTTTTGTGCATCTGAGAATCGCAATCAGTAGCCGAAACATCAATTTTAAAAAATTCAATTATTTACAGTAAGTGTCATTAACAATCAATGCAGCAAACACAGCCTATGAAACTACCACAAGGTCCGCAAACCCCAGCGCTGGTACAGATGCTTCAGTGGATCGCAAGCCCCATGTCGTTTATGGAAACCTGTGCCAAACGCTATGGGGATATCTTCACAATGCAGTTGAATGGCCCTGCGGTTTTCGTCAGCAACCCGCAAGCGTTGCAGCAGATATTGACGAATGACACAAAAGAGTTTGAAGCCCCAAGTGACTGGAACACTGTTTTTGAACCAATGCTAGGGAAGCATTCTGTGATCACCCTAAGTGGTGAAGCACACCAACGTCAACGCCAACTGTTGTTACCTCCTTTTCACGGTGAAAGGATGCGAACCTATGGAGAGGTGATTGCCGATATCACAGAGCAAATCATCAGCCAGTGGGAGAACGGCAAACCCTTCTGCATCCGGTCGGCTATGCAAGCCATTACCTTGCGGGTGATGATGCAAACCGTGTTTGGGCTACATGAAGGTCAACGCGCCCAAGAATTGGAGAAAGTTTTAAGTCTCATGATGGATGATGGGGGGAGTTCTCCGCTGAGAGCTCTTGTCCTTTATTTTCCTGCCCTACAACGGGATTTAGGTCCGCTCACTTTTTGGGGCAAGTTTTTGCAGCGCCGGGAACGAGTTGATCAACTCCTATACGCGGAAATTCGGGAACGTCGAGAACACCCAGATTCCTCTGGTGTCGATATCCTGAGTTTACTGATGGCGGCTAGGGATGAAGCAGGTCAGCCAATGACAGATGTAGAGTTGCGTGATGAGTTGATAACTCTGTTAACAGCAGGCCATGAAACGACAGCAACTGCTTTAGCTTGGGCAATGTACTGGATTCACAAATTTCCAGCAGTTCGAGAGCAGCTGCTTGAAGAACTCGATACCCTGGGTGATGAAAAAGACCCCAGCACCATTTTCAAATTGCCCTATTTAAATGCTGTTTGCTGCGAAACTTTGCGGATTTACCCTGTGGGAATGCTGACCTTTCCACGGGTAGTAAGAACACCTGTATCGTTGTGTGGGCATGAACTTGAGCCAGGTACAGTCGTGCTTGGCTCGATTTATCTACTCCACCAGCGTGAGGATTTATACCCCGAACCCAAGCAGTTTAAGCCAGAACGCTTTTTAGAACGACAATTTTCACCTTATGAGTATTTGCCATTTGGAGGTGGTGCAAGGCGCTGCATCGGTATGGCGTTTGCCCAGTTTGAAATGAAAGTGGCACTTGCAAAAATTCTCTCGCGCTGCGAATTAGCACTCGTTGATCGTGGTGAAGTGCGACCGAAACGCCGTGGTTTGGTTACAGGCCCTAGTCGCCCGATCCAAATGGTGGTGAAAAGTCAGTGTTCGGTGAAGTCTCGCAGCTTGGAGGCTATTTCTGGGGAGGCTATTTCATTCTGAAAATAGTCCGGTCTTGGGGTCTCCCCAAGTAGAGTAACTGGCGATCTTCGATAGCGCATCTCACCATTCATAAGCTGATGTGCAGCTAGATTGTATAAGACGAAAACGTAAAATTATTGTAGTGCGGGCCGAAAAGCCCGCGTCCCATATACAGATTAAGTGCGCAACAGCTTATCCCCGATCACCAAAAATTGTTGATTGGAGCTGAATGCTAACTTAAGAAGGCAGAAGTACGTTCGCGCAGCGTCTCCGAAGGAGAAGGCAGAGGGCAGAAGGAATCCCTATAAATAAATTCAAGGGATTTAGCAAGGACGTAGTATTTCTTGCGCGGCGCGTCTCGAAATACATATTTTCTTTGTTTTTCATAAATGAATTTAGGGGCTTCAAACCCTGTGGCATCGGGCAGACCATTAAAATTTCTTACATAGCTGCCTTCTGCCTTCTGCCCTCTGCCCTCTGCCTTTCTTCGGTGACAAACTCAGGCTACATCATTAAACGAAAGTTTAGGTATTTGATTGTAAATTTCTGCATTTTCTTCAAGAGCTTGACGTATATCGTATTGCGTTTGTAAATTCAACCAAAACTGAGCGCTATTACCAAAATAGCGAGATAAACGTAACGCTGTATCTGCTGTAATAGTGCGTTTTCCAGATAAAATTTCACTAATTCGTGTCTGACCCACACCGATATCTTTGCTCAACCGATAAGGGGTGATATTTAGTGGCTCTAAAAATTCTAGTTGTAGGATTTCCCCAGGGTGGATATTTGGCAGACGATTGTTGTTCATAAGTATATGTATTCTTCTCTCCTGACTCCTGTAAGGGCGGGGTAACCCCGCCCCTACTGTGGAACTGTATGTCTATGCTCACGGTAGCTGAATACTGGTTGCTAATAAACTTTGTAAGCGATGCAGTTGAGCGCCACTTTGGTAGAGTAAATCGCCTTTACCTAAGAGGTAAGCGGCTGCTGTTTGTTTCCCCCCTAAGACAATAGTAGAGTCGGCTTCACTTGCAGTACGCAAAGCAACTCTTCCTGGTAAATTTGAGCGGATTATTGGAGTCACAATTTTGGCTTCTGGGCGTTGAGTAGCAATAATGAGATGAATTCCGGCGGCTCTTGCCATTGCACCTAGGCGTTTTATACTTTGTTCGAGTACCGTGCGGGTTTCTTTTTCTGCCATGAAGTCGGCATATTCATCGAAGATGCAGACAATGCGAGGCAAAGGCTGACGGGAAGGTTGATTGTAAGTACTCAAGTCAGCACACCCAGCTTTTTCAAATCGTTGATAACGCGACTCCATTTCTGTTACCAATTTATCCATTAGTTCAATAGCGCGATCGCTCTCTTTAACGACTGGTGAATACAACCACCGCATCTGCTCAAACTCAGGAAAGGTGACTCGTTTGGGGTCAACGAGTGCGATTTGCAAATGTTGCGGTGAATGACGAACAAGTAGAGAAAGGAGAAGCGATCGCAAAAATTCACTCTTCCCACTCCCAGTTGTACCCCCTACCAAAAAGTGACAAGTATTCGGATCTGATAAATCAGCCTTGACCAAATTTCCTTCTAGATCCACTCCAATCGCAATTTTTACAGGTGCTGCTGCGGGTAAAAATTTTTGCTGAATATAGTTCTCAAACTTAGCAATTTGCCTATCTGGACGGGGTAAATCTACACTGACATACCCAGCTTGTGGGGCAATCAAAGGTGGATTTGCTAACCCCAACTGCACTTGCAAATCTGCTGACAATTTTAGCAGAGAATTAACTTTCACACCAAGATGCGGTTTGAGTTTTACCCGAATAAAAGCTGGACCAACAGCAGCCCCCTGGTAATCTGTATCAATACCAAAAGATTGCAAAGTAGCAACCAATTCTTCACCTATAGCATCAGCATTGGTTGTGTTTTTTGTCCGATCAACATCTTGTCTGTCCTTGACATGTTGATGATGTTGATCAGATTGCTCATCTTTAGATTCTTCGACAAAGTAACTCTGACACTTTTGCTGTTGTGGACAAATGTTACACAGATAAGGCTGAGTTGTCGGTGGCGGTGGATTAGGATGAGGAGATTTCCACATCAACCATTGCTGCATTTGGTGTAATTTATAGGGAATCAGTTGATGCACCGTATTTTCTAACTGTTCCCAGGTATACTGATACTCTTTAAAGTCTGGCAAAACACAGTAAACCGCCGAGTCAACTGGAACTTTTTTCTTTTGCCATAGCATATAACTATAAAGGGCAACCTGAGCTAATTGTGCTGATGGATCGACAGGCTGATAGGTTTTAAATTCTACCACACATAGGCGCTGGAGTTCAAAATTGAAGACTAAGCAATCAAATTCCCCCGTTACCCGTTGCTGTGTTCCATCAGGCAGATTAAAATAATGCTCAAGCTGACGTTCTTCAAGAATAAAGGTATTACGAATAACTTTTTCTGCACTACAATAGTGGCGATTGATTACCAGCAAATCAGCAAAACGTTTGATCAGTCGTTGTAATCCCTGCCAAACTTGCAGCAGTGCTTGGGCTTTGCTGGCATCTTTTTTAAGAGCCTCTTGTAGGTAAGAAAAAAAAATAATCTCATAAAAAATCTGTTGCATACTAGAGGCAATTTCCTCTACTTGCAATTGACCTGCGGCTGGTTTCAATAAGTCTTTTAACCGTGGTTCACGGGCAGCTAAACTGATAAATTCATCAGCTAATTGATGAAAAGAGTTTCCAATTCCATTACCTGTATCTGTGGGTAAAAATATAGTCTTACCACCAAATTTATGACTTAAATAAAACAGACGTGGACACTCAAGAGCCACTCGCACTTTAGTAACAGTTAAAGATGAATTTTCGGACTTTTCTGTTGACGGCTTTGAGCCATTAGCTACCATATTAAAAATATTGTTTCCAGCATCAGGGTGAGAAAATTCTAATAAGCGGCGGTGTACAGCGGCCAGATAAACTGTATCCATTGTAGCATATTGTAGCTGCTTTTTACTAAGGGGGCGCTGTCCCCAGTCACTTCCCTGTTCTTCTTTATCTACATGAGAAAAGTGGCAGAGTTCTGCTGCTAAGGTTTTCAATTGTAAGTTGGATACTTGCAAAAGTTCGCGGCTAATCTTTCTAGATATCTTCAGGGTACAGGTAACATTTTTTGCTAACTGTCCTCCCAGATATCTCAAGTCAAAACTGGCGTTATGGAATACCTTTTCTATTTCGGTATTAACCATGATTTGATTAACAAAATATGCTGCTAAATCAGGTTTATGCAGCACATCGAGAATGTAAGCCGATTCACCCGTTAAGTCTGTATGGTCAGTCAATACCTGAATGAGCGATAACTTAGGGAAGTAAGTCTTCCAGTCGGCAATTTCCGTATCTAGCCACAGCGTTCTAGCCAAGGCAAATTTAGCAATTTGCGTTCTGATTTCAGTAACTTCTGTTAGGTATTGCATTATCTAGAATGTTAACATTTTTTGTTTAAAACCAGGAGTTATATAGTCTTGTAGGGTGTGTTAGGACATAGCAGTACGAAACCGAAAGATTGGAATGGTGCGTTAGCGCAGCGTAACACACCCTACGTGTATTTCACAAATGATTATCAAGTTGGCTGGTGAATGTGGGTATAGTTTCAGCCAGGAATCTTGGTTCTACCGATCCCCTTATGCAAAATCGGGTTGAAAATCCTTAAAAGCTTTACCCTGTAAGCATTTTAACCAAAATAATATGTTTAATCTTGATAAACCTTGCCTTATAAGGCTTTCACC
>Ga0116227_10016531_pt1 | contig 10567 bp, 6 predicted proteins | sample S1TSphgellanicum_FD_89693 | JGI IMG/M metagenome (GOLD analysis project Ga0116227, IMG submission 89693) | Host-associated microbial communities from peat moss isolated from Minnesota, USA - S1T2_Fb - Sphagnum magellanicum MG | ecosystem: Host-associated > Plants > Peat moss > Unclassified...
AGAATAAATGAAAACAAGGTAAGTTTTCTTTTTGTAAATTTAATTTATGTTTCAAAGCCTAGAAATCCTCTCGAAACATGATGAAACATGTTTGAAATACATGTTACAACATGTTTGAAGACTATTGAATTATGTTCAAATATGGTTATGTTCATACCATTTCCATTGTATATAATCATGGTGTTTGACAATTGGAAGAACGATTGTCTAGTTGTGTACATAAATTCATTTTGAAATAAGCAAAACGTCTTGTCCAAATGAATGGATGTTACCAATCAAAAGATGCAAGAATCCAAACTAAATTGAAAATTAAATGCTTTCATTGTTGATGGTGTTGATGTGATCAATAGCTAAGGTAACATTTGAAATGTTTTTTTTTTGTAGTTTGGGTCTGTAAAATTTCATTGAAATCTATGCTTCAAAGTTATGTTTCAAAGTTAATGCACCTTTTGAAAGAGTGTTTACGGAATTTATGCAAACAATGAAAAAGCTTACCATGAAATTGCTACAAATACTACTTGTGGATTTGTAAATAAAGAATTACTCCCAAAATTGGACAAAACTAGAAATGCATCAAAGCTAGAGGATGAAGATGGAATTGTACATAACCTATAAAGCTTATTATTCCATTGTCTACTTGGCTAGCTTCAAAAGAAATAATGTCCATAAAAAAATCCTCCTCAATGTTCATGCTTGAGTGTTCAAAGGTAAAACCGTGTTTATTCCAAGCTAATTGTAATGGTTTCCACCCATGAAATTTATTTGTACATAACAATCCTTTCATGACAATCACTTGCTACTCCCGAGATGTGAGTCTCAAGTTTATCAATGTATTATGGCAATTCGACAAGGTGAAAATTCTCTACAAACTGTAAAACAAATGCACTACCACCTGGGTTCCTATACAAAGACCTTTGAAGTGGATCCAATTACCAGAATTCATCTCATATGTGTGAATATCATATCTAGAAAAGAGGAGGGACTTATGTCTACTATTTAGGAGTGGGAAGGATCTTACAAGTGTCGGTCATTTCTGTTTTTTTTTTATAACCTCTAGTTCCAATTTTTCAAAACAATTGTATAGGAGAAGGTCCAATCTTGAGGCCATTCTATGTTTTGAGGTGTGTCACCTCGAACCACAGAACAGTCCTTCTCTAATGTAAAGATGATGATTTTTTTTTCAATCCAAAAAAAGGATCATGAATTTTGAAATGTAAGAATTTCCTTCCACCATGGAATATCCCTGTAAATCTTCTCTTTGACAATGGACAACAAATAAAAAATGAAAATAAATCTCAAGTTTTTACAAAATGAAAGAATCTTTGCTTCCATTTTTTTTGAAATTGAAGAACCTCCAATTCTAGTTTTTGGAAAATTTTCATCATTGAAGAACCTCCAGATTGGGGTTTTTCAAAAACCTTCATTTGAACCAGCAACTTGCATGAAGTAACCACTCTTGGGCTTGGTATCAAAAATGTTTCTGGGTTTCACCTGGGTATCCTTATTCGAAACCTTCAAGGTATCAATTTCAGTGACACCCTGACTAAAACCCTGATCACCGGTTTTCACTTGTGTGAGAACCGGATGAATGAGAACTAGATCCAAAAAATTTAAATATTGAAACCCAGGTGAGGTAAAACCTCTCACCTGGGTCAAGTTCTCAAGGTACTGGGTACCTTAGGTTACTGGTTGAAATTAGGGCTTAGGGTTAGATGTAAAAGGGGCGTTGCTTTCCAATGGTTGCCATCCCTTCCCAAACCCTAAATGCTTGAACAAAAAGGAGCTTGAGTCATTTTCTTTTCCCCTTGTGTTGGTTGTTTCTTGGTGTTGCAAGCTTTCGATTTTCTCGTGTTCATTGTTCATTCTTGTTTTGTTTTCTCTCCCTTCTCTTTCTTGCTCTAAAAGGTTTTTTTTTTAATTCTCTTCTCTTTCCTTCTCATTTTTTTTCCCTCCTTCCTTCCTTTCTTTATTTTTTTCCTTCCTTTCCTCATTGCTACTTGGCGCTTCCTTCTTCCTATTTCATGTTTCGTTGCTTCGTCCTACTACTACTTGTTCCCTCCCTTGCACTTCACTTTGCTCTTGCCTACTCCTTCACATTTTGGCCTATTGTTACCTACTCCATCTATCCTGCTTCGCCTTGCTATTGCCTGCTTTATCCTTCCTACTTGGCCCTACTACTACCTACTTTGTCCCTAACATTTTACTTTGCTTGCTCCCTCCTTCACACTTCACCTTACTATTGCCTCCTCCTTCCCTCACGCTTTGCCCTACCGTTGCATGTTCCCTCCATTGCACTTTGCCTTGCTACCTACCTATTCCCTCTCATTTCGTTTTGCTATGTCAACCTAAGATATTGTTGTTACTCACTCCCCCTTGTTTTATTGTTTACTCCTTCATGTTTCACCTTATTGCTTGTGTGGTGTGAGCTGGTACTTCCTTGCTCTTCCATGTTTTGCAAATTAAGGAACTTGGAACAAACTTGGAGCTTCAAGCTTTTCCATCTTGATAAGTTTTCCTTTTGTCTTGTACTTTTCTTTTCTTCTTTGAGTTTCTAAATTTTTTGTTTAATAGAAACAAATTTTTTTTTGTTTTTTTACGTTTTTTAAAAAATTCTATTTCATTACCATTTTATTTTTTTCTTGTTTTCTAATTTTTGAATTTTTTATCATCTAGTTTCTTTGTGTGTTTATTTCTAGTGTTTGTTTGTGTGCATGATTTTAATCTTGTTTTTAATTAAAGAATTACCCTCTTTTAATATTTTTTACAAATCATGATGAGAGAAAAAGAAAAGTGATTTTTTGATTTTTTTTAAAACCCTAAACCCCCTTTTTTAAACCTTTACCCTCTTTGTTTATAATTGTTTTACTTTGTTTGTAAGTAGTTTCCCATTTGTTCATTGTAAAAAGTGAATTGCATTGAAACTATCCTAATACATATATTTTTTAGTTTTTTAAAGTTTTAAATGATGTGATTGTTGTAAATTTTTATCCTTGAGAATCCATGTCACATTAAAAAAGTTAATTGTTTGCATGGATTTTTTTATCAATCACATGTTTAAGAATATTCATAGGTCAATTTATTAAACCAAATTCAATAATGTTTTATTTCTTAATTTTTATTTTGACACTACTTTGATATTATTTTGTATGACAGACGTAGTGTTACCATTTCAAAAGTCCATTATGAGTCCATAATCTCCTTAGAATTCATCCAAAATTTTTATGATGATTCCCATTAAAGTTTATGACAAGATGAATAATTAAAAAATTGGCAACATTAATTTTGAATATGGCTTTAATTTTTATGTTTGCATGTAATCCAAAAAAATTACAAATGTGACAATCTAAATAGTCCACCTATTCATGTTTTCACCTAAGATGAATGGAATAAAGCTTGTGTTGAAACTCGAATTTGGCCAAGAAAATTGAGCACTCCAATGAAAACCAAGTAGGGTTTTAATTTTGAATATTATTTTTAGTTCTTTTTCATTTTTTGAACATTTTAATTGGATGAAAATACTGATTAGTATTATTATTTTGTTTTACAAGTTTGTTTATAAGATTATTATGTTTCAAGAAGCATTACAATTTCATTCTTTAATTTTTGTTGTAAAGGTTATTGGTCGAATGCCTCCACTTCTAATTTGGCAAATTTTCCATATTATTATGGATTTTTTTTTCCACTTGTCTTTGTATGTGTTCTTAATCAATCAATGTGTGGACATTAACTACTTAGTGATGCATTACATTTTTGCAATTTCCATGAGTTTAAAATTTAAGGAAGAAAATCAAGTTCTTTTTTCATTTGAAACCTTAATGGATGATGATTCAATCATTACTAGTGAATTGCATTTGATGATTTCTAACATTAAAAGGGAAGTTTCTTGGGTGTTGGATTTTTTCTTTCATTCTTAACAAAATATGAAAATAGAAAAGCCCATTATATGATTTCTTTGATGCTAGATGCTAGGTTTAAAAACCTTTGTATAATATCTTCATTTGTTGGATGGGAGCAAAATGTTAATCTTGTTGAGGAACATGACAATAAGTCTTTATATTCTATGTTGGTCAAATGTCATGAACATTTGCATCCTTTGATAAGGTCAAATAAACATAATGTTGACCACGATATGTACAAATGAACTCGTGGTCAAGGAGTTGCTAATTTTTAAATGGTACCAATTGGAGGTTCAAGACATCAAATGTCTTCTTCAATGGTGGGACAAACATGAAGCAATGTTCTTTACTATTGGTTTTTTAGCCCACTAAATTTTGCACATTATTGGATCACAAATTGAAACTAAAAGAATTTTTTCCTTGGCTAGAATTTTAAAATGTCATTTGTAAACTAAAAACTTAGAAAGTTAATATTTGTGAACAAAAATTGGCCTAATGACCCTAAAGTAAGATGAAATCTCCATCTAATTTAATAGAATTCCTTAAGAAGGATATAGATTTAAAATAGGAGTTGGAAGAATTTGAAGGTGACTTTGAAAATGATGAAGTTGTTGAAGTATGAAAATTGTATAAATAAATTGTTGGTCAATTTTTAGGAATTTTTTTGTAACAATACTTATGTTTTTTAAAATTTTATTTTAAATTATACTATTTATTTTTGTTATTTTGGTACTTTTATTTGAAAAAAATGTAAATTAAATAAGCAATTTGTGAGAACTGCCAAATGAAAACTAGTTTTTTAAATTTTATATACATATATATATTTGGCCTAGTGTATATATTTTTAAACGAATTAAAAAGTGAGAATCAGAACTTTTTGTGAATTATTTTGTGAAAACTGAATCTAATGAGTATCATTTTTTTTGATACCCGCCCAACATTAAAAATGACCAGTAAGAATTAAATTTTTTAGAAAATACTATTTGATTTGGGCTTAGATTTTTTGAATATTTCAATTACATGTAAGGTATTAAGTTTTTTAGAACCATGGTCATATATTAAGAATCAATTCCTTGATTTTTTGAGGATAATGGTTATATATTATAAAACCAATTTTTTGATTTTGGGGAACAATGGTTATATATTAAAAAGTTGTTCTTAAAACCACAAATTATTTGGTGTTAGTTTGAAAATTGCTTAACATTGGATGTTGCCGCACTAAAAAACTCAAAATAGGCATAATATCCCTCCCATTCTCAGTGCTTCCTTATCTACCTATTTTATGATTAAAAAATAAATTAAAAACTAAAAATGTAAAAATGAATTGATTTAAATTGGAATTTTTAATGGTCGCAAAACTTTAAAAAACCCAAATTTTTGTACTTGGTTCAAGTAGATAGCCAAAAATATAGAAAGGTTTTTTTTATTGGGAATCACAAAGGATAGTTTCACAAAAAAAATTATAAAAAGTGAATGAGGCAATGAAATTGATGTGGCACAATATGATTGGTCAATTTAGGAAAATATTTTTAGAATTATAATTTACAAGTCATAAAAAAATGATTTTAATTCTTATGACCCAAAAAGTGTTGCATTGTACTATTATGTGAAATTTTTATTTTAAAAAAATTCATAAATAACTTATAAATAAAAAATTTGAGATCTTTTGGGAGTCCATTAAGAACCAAAAGGATTGGTTACAAACACATTGTTGTGTATTTGCATTCTTTATTCTTGTTATCATCATCTCTTACTTTGGATTCTAACAACATAATACATAATGAAGAGCTTGAAACAAAAAGATTACAGGATTGTAACAATGCATTCATTTTGAAAGCATAAAACTTCCAAATCTCATATTTAATCAAATTTGGGTAAATCTTCCTATGGAGGATTGCTACACTTTGGATACATTACAAAATTGCAAACCAAAAAAAACATTGATCTACATTTGTTTAAATGTATTGGTATGACCTATATTGCTAACCCAAGTGTGAATAGGACCTTGAAAATAGAGCTTGATTGTGAAAAGATTATTTTAAGTCTTAAATTAATTTCCAATGACAAAAATTACTAAAAAATCAATGTCTTCCCCACACTAAAATTATGAAATCACACTCATGAAAGGTTTTACAACATTATCAAAGCTTTTCCCTACTTTTCCTAAACATTTTATGTTTGATTTTGTTGAGTTTTCTTCAACAACATTTTTCAATAACATTTGTATTATAGGTCTAAACATTATGAAACCACCTTAGTAAACCCCTATTGATTGAGGTCTTTCCAATGATACCAATAATGCAAAAGGATGTTCTATGGATTGAGAGATTTCCATGTGACAAACTAACAAAACAAGTAACTTTCCTTAATACATAGATAATAATGTTCACCTCATATTTTATGGTTTGTAAAGCTCATTGTTGGGGACATCCTAAAATCCAAGGTTGGATTTGGCTATCTCTTCATTTGCAAAGTTGAAAGTGAATATTAATGCAAATCTAAATACCCAATATGGGTGGGGATGTTCTAACCTTGAACCACACTTCAAAATGCATCCTTTTCAAAAACATTTGCCCTTATATCCGATAATTGTCATGTTTGGGGAAAGTAAAAAATACCATATTATTTGGAAATCTTAACATTTAATGAGATAATGGAAAAATAAATGGGAAGAAGAATAAGATGACCATGATCATGGCATAGTAACCACTCCATGACATTCCTCAACTTGTAATCTTTTTGCTTCCTTGTTCCCAATCATTGAATATGTTTCCAAAGTGAATTCATATTTGGATTATGATTTTACATTTCAACAATTTTTTTATTTGATCATGGTCATCTTGTTTGTGCAACACTTGATTGACATCTCTAGTCATTATCATGACTTTGGTCCTTATGTGTGTTCAAGTTGGTTTTGCAAAAGAGTTTTGAAATGAGTTGGGGTTTAAAGTTTAGGATTAAGGTGTAGTGTAATGTTTTGTTAACATTTTTTCTCCTTGATCATGACTCTTTGTTTATGTAATACCTGGTTGACATCCCTAGCATCATCTTGACTTTAGTTTTATGTACTCAAGATTTTTGTAAAAAAGTGACTGACTTTTATTAGTTAAAAAAAGAATTAGGGTTTAGGGTTGGTGTTTTCTATTAGACCATTTTCTCCTTGATCATGACTCATGCAACTTGGTTGACATCTCCAAGATCATCATGACTTTGATTTTTAACATGTTCAAGTTTTTTCATAAGAATATTTGGTTGTTGATAGTTTCAAAAGGAATTAGGGTTTACAGCTCTTGATTTGTTGGTGTTAGGGGTTATAGCTCTTGATTTGGTGATGTTAGTAAATGTTCCTACCAGTGTTGGGCGGTTCTCATTTTTTTAGTGAGAACCTTTAAAGTTTTCAGTCCGGTTCTCAGAGTGAAAACTGGAGGTTTTCACATAAAGTAATAATCTTTTTGAGAACCTGACACTGCTTCTCTCCCATGTGAGAACCGACTTTCTGATAACCTAAAAGGATATCAATTGAATGTTTTCTGATAACCTTAAAACGTATTAAAACATATGAGCTCCGGTTTTCAGGGTGTTTACTAAAGTTTTCCGTAAAGTCAGGAAAACACGGCACCAGCACTCTGAGTTTGGTCCAAAACCGGGTGAGATTTTTAAAAACCTCCAAACAAGTACATTAGCCTTTAACGCAGGGTCAAACTCAGAAATGCACCACTTTTTGTGCCAATCTGAGTTTCATCCGGTTTTGACCTCGTCTTTCCTTTTTCCTGAGCGACTCCACTGCTGCTAAATATATTTTCACTGCTCCTACATGTACAACTACTATAATTACCTCGAACCTTGTGCATTCAATGCCGAGTTTCAGCATTTCATACCCAGATTTAATAAAATTCCTTACTTTGCGGACCTCACTCAAAGAGGGGATAGGGGGTGAAAAGAGGCCCCAAGACAGGGTGAAGACAGGATGACTTTAAGGAAAACTTTAATGTTTGGTTAAGTTTAGGTTTTAGTTTGGGTGGCGCTAGCCTCCTCAACGGCTCCTTCAGCGGCAGCTTCATGAAGAAGCTTCGGGCTTCTCTTTGTACAAAAGGGCGAAATTTTAATTTAATTAATTAAAATCTCAATAGAGATTTAATGATTAAAAACATATTCTGAATATTTTAATGTTGAAAACCGGCTTCTGAAAACTGTCATTGAAAACCGGGGGTTGTAGTTTTTATGAGAACCGGCAAGACTGAAAACTGTTGGAATTCTTTTTTTCCCAAAAATCTGCAACCCTTGAAGGTTATCTAAATCTTTTCTTGTTTTATTGATAATGAGAACCTTAAAGGTTCTTTAAAATGGCTGTGAGAACCGGAAATGGCGGTTTTCACAAAATTGAAAAGAAAAATAGAAAAAAGAAAATCCCTGCTTCATATGTTATTTGCATACAATTGTTTTTCATCAGAACTTTGTATACAAGTCCCCCATGGGAAACCATAGAGGGGAATGGCCATGGTGAACCAGCACCCACATTGGTACCTTCACTTTCTTGAGTGAGGCCATTTAGTGGCTATATTCAATTTCGACTCAAAGACCTTGATTTAATCTTAGGGTGAGATATTTAGCATGATTAGAAACAACTTAAAAGAAAATTCAGGATTTTAACCATGGTATCAGTGTGGGTGCTGGTTCACCCAATGGGAGGGGAGGGAGACAATAGCCCCATCACATGGTTCCTTGACAGGGAATAGCAAAGAAAAGTTTTTTGTGTTACGGGCCAGAGTGAATAACCAACACAAAACAATGAGAGATGGACGGTGGGTGGATAGGAAACATTTTTTCATTGGGTTCCAGTTCCCTAGCCCTAGAATCTACTAACAGTGGTTAGCTCAGAAACATTAGCTATGTTTTTCGTTTTACTACCTACCTACTACAACCCATTAGCCACCTATTACCTACCTAGAAGACCCACCTACAGAACTAATCCTTTACATGATATGTTTGTAGAGTCACCTAATATACTACCCACCCACCCACAGGATTTATCTTTTCCAAGGTCAATTAGTGACCAGATACTATCCTATCTACACACCTAGAAGAGCCTATCCTTTATGGAATAGGTTATCAAGGTAAATCCAGGTGACAATTCAGTACAAAAGAAGGGTCTATCTTTAATAGACCCTTCCGTGATTTGAGGCACTTGTCATGAGATTAGCAAGGACGAGTGCAGTCTGTCAAAAATTTGCAGAAGGGTTGAAAGAATAGACCCTTTGTTTGCATAAAGAACCTTCAAATATTTTTGAGGTCACTCACTCTTCAAATGCGAAAGAAAGAGCAATAAACATAGAAATGAGAAAGTAGTACCTTCCAAATTATGCAAGGTACTCTGACAAGTTGGTGCGGGACCTTCCCTGAAGTGAAAGGCCTTTGCACCAAATTTTGCTCTATAACAGTCCTCAAAATAGAACAAAAGAAATTGACAGTTCTTTTTTTGTTGGAGTTCATCCCCTTCCCCATCCATAGGATGTCTGTTTCGTAATTTGTCTTTGATTAACCCTATTAGGTATTTTCAAAATGATGTTTCTGTCCACATCTGAGTCATAAACAGACTTCCCATGGATGATAAATGTGTGTCGCTGTTGTTGAAGGTCCATTGTGGCCAGGCTTTGGAGAGCATCTCCACCAACACCGATACTGTATTCGACCCTCTATCAATGTTTATCACATCCAGCTTCCAGTGTTAATTATGCCCCCATCTCAACCCATAACTATGAAACAGTGACAAAACCGCAGTAGCATGTCAGCAATTGGACATTTTAGTGTTGAATAATGATTTATTTGAAGATTCCACTTGTTTTTAAGTATATATGTATAAAATTATTATTAGCATATTCCAAAAGGTTCTTTAATTTCCTTAAAAAATTTGGTCTTTGAAAAAATATTTAAGAACAATTTCAACATTGGTGAAAATTAAATAATTAGTGTGGAAGCTACCAACGTAAAACATATAATAAAGTGTGAGACTATTTAAATGTCACCAGCTGGGCCAATTACTATGGTTAGCCAATACAGACAAATTTTCCTTTTACTGGCTGTCTTGAAAAGTACTTAATATCCCAGGGCCATATTTTTACATGAGGCCAAAACTGAGTCTCACACTATAAATGGACTACTATATCATCATCCAAAATACAACGTACAGGCCAATTTGCTGCCGTGGGTGTAGATACTGTCCAATGCACTCAAATTATGTAATAGAACAGAGCTTGCACACGGATGTAAAATGTAGTGAACCAGGGCCGTTTTACTGCTGTGGCTGCAGATGCTCTCATATTGTATTCAAATTATCTAATAGAACAGATATTGCACATGGATGTAAAATGTACTACACAGGCCATTTCACTGCTGTTGGTGGAGATACTCTGGTGTACTCACGTTATGTAACAGAACAGAGCTGCACATGGATCTAAAATGTGATGCATGGCAAGCAAAAGACAGCACTCTGATGAGGATGAGGATGACTGATGATGATCATCATCCCCTGTGTACTTTGTAGCTAGAGATTGTAATGGGAGGACCATATTCATGCAAGAATCGAAGATCATCACATTATGCAGGTCTGACTAGTGCACAAGGTCAAGATCTTCAAAACATGACAAAATTGAATGGAAAAAAATTTCATAAAA
>Ga0116227_10016532_pt1 | contig 10566 bp, 12 predicted proteins | sample S1TSphgellanicum_FD_89693 | JGI IMG/M metagenome (GOLD analysis project Ga0116227, IMG submission 89693) | Host-associated microbial communities from peat moss isolated from Minnesota, USA - S1T2_Fb - Sphagnum magellanicum MG | ecosystem: Host-associated > Plants > Peat moss > Unclassified...
ATGCCGTAATAGGTGAACCATGTCCAGGCGAGCACGCCGTCGGGCGGATTCGTCCGCTTGATCGCGAGCAACAGGGGCAACGCCATCACATCGAGGACGCCCTCGTAGATCTGCGAGGGATGGCGGTAGCCGACGACTCCATATTGCTGGTCGGCAGCGGGGAAGTCGATGCACCACGGATGCATCGGCGCGCAGATCTTGCCCCACAACTCGTCGTTGATGAAGTTCACGATGCGCGTCGTCGCGATGCCGACCGGCAGCAGCACGACCACCTCGTCGGCGAGCACGTTGAACGTGAGCCCGCGATGCTTGCGCAAGAACAGGAAGATCGCGACGATGACGCCGACGAGCGCGCCGTGGAACGCCATGCCGCCCTCCCACACCGCGATCAATTTGATCGGATGCGAGAAATAATCGCCGGCGTTGTGGTTCGTGATGATGTCGGCGATGTCGAAGAGCGTGCGGCCACCGATCAACACGCCGACGAGCGCGTAGATCAGGAAGTCTTGGATCTGGTCGGTGGTCAGGCCGAGCCGGGCGCGGCCCGCCGGCCGGTTCATCCAGAGAAAGACGCAGATGAACCCGAACAGGTACGAAAGCCCGTACCAATGCACGGAAAGCGGCCCGATGTGAAACGCGATCGGGTCGATGTTCGGATAGGTGAACCAGTGCATCGCCCGAGGGCATACGCCCCCGAGCGCAGGCAGCCTTTCGAGCCTGTCGTAGGTTGAACGTCAGCGTGAACGTCCAACTCAACGTCGCAACGGCCTTCCTGGCCGGGCTCGTGTCCTTCATCTCCCCGTGCGTGCTGCCGCTCATTCCGGCCTACCTCTCCTTCCTCACCGGATCGAGCCTGGAAGAGCTGAAGGCGGGCCAGGACCCCGCGCAACGGGCGAAGGTGCTGCGCCACGCCCTGGCGTTCGTGAGCGGGTTCACGGTCGTGTTCATGACGCTCGGCTTCACGGCCAGCGCCGTCGGCAACGTGCTCTTCGCCTATCGCGACGACGTGGCGCGTATCGGCGGCGTGGTCGTCATCATCCTCGGGCTGAACATGATGGGCGTGTTCAAGATTCCGCTCCTCGCGATGGACAAACGCCCGCAGTGGCGCAGCGCGAATCGCTCGTACGTCGCGTCGTTCGTCGTCGGGCTCGGCTTCGCGGCGGGCTGGTCGCCGTGCATCGGCCCGATCCTCGCCGCCATCCTGGCACTCGCCACGCAGCAGAGCCTCGGCGTCGGCATCGGTCTGCTCTTCGTGTACTCGCTCGGCCTCGCGGTGCCGTTCTTGCTCACCGCGGCGGCGGTCACGCGTGCACTCGGCGCGCTCAACCGCATCAAACGCTATCTCGGCGCGATCGAGATGGCGGCGGGTGCGTTCCTCATCGCCACCGGCGTCGTCCTCGTGACCGGCGCCTTCACCCGGATCGCGGGCTGGTTCTACCAGTACGTGAACATCCCGACCTTATGATTCTCTGGATCATCGCCGCGATCGTCTTCGCGCTCGACCGCTGGACGAAGTCGATCGTCAGCGCGAATTTCGTGCCCGGTGAGAGCGCGATCGCCATCCCGCACCTGCTGTGGTGGACCTACGTGCAAAACACGCACGGCGCATTCGGCATGTTCGGCTCGCAGCCGGCGCTGCTGATCGGTCTCGCGCTGGTGGTGCTCGCGCTCTTCGCCTATGCGTTTCGCGATGCGGTGCGCGACTCGATCGTCGTGCGCGCCGCGTTCGGCGCCATCGTCGGTGGCGCGGCCGGCAACATCATCGACCGCATCCAGCACCAGTTCGTGGTCGACTTCATCGACTTCAAGACGATTTGGCCCAACGTGTTCAACGTCGCCGATTCGTGCATCACGGTCGGCGTCGCCGTGCTCATCCTGACGTCGTTGCGCCGGGATCAGACGGCCACAGCGGATACTCGTACACAATAGATCCGCCGTAGGTCGCGACCGTGTCGTAGAGCGCGCGCGCCGGCGCGTTGCCCGTCATCGTCATCCAGTAGAGACTGTGGCAATCGTGTTCGCGCGCGGCTGCCGCGACCGCACCGATCAGCGCACGCGCGTGGCCGCGACCACGTGCGGGCTCGTCGACGAACAGATCTTGCAGATAGCACGCCTCGCGCGTCGACCATGCGTGCGGGTGAAAGAAATAGTGCGTGATACCGACGAGCCGGCCGTCGTCGTCACGCGCTCCGAACGCGCGAACGTCGCCGCTCGGATCGAGGATGCGCGACCACGTCGAGGTGTAGATCGCTTCGGGCAGCACCGTTTCGTAGAACGTCAGGTACCCCGTCCAGAGCTCGGCCCAGCGCTCGCGATCGGGGGCAAGCAACCCGCCCACGGTACCTTCGTGTTGGTGGAGCGACATGAACGAGTGTTGGACGCCCGCGCGCGATTGTGCTGCATGATCGCGACGCGAACGCGCGCCGTGCCGACCTTCTTGCTCGGCGTGCTGACCTTCCTCGCACCGTTCTCGGTCGACGTGAGCTTGGGTGGTCTGCCGTCGATCGCGGCCGCGATTCACGCGCCGGGCGGCGTGATGCAGTGGACGCTCTCCGCGTTCGTTTTCGCCACCGGCATCGGCCAGTTGTTCTGGGGTCCGTTCTCCGACCGCTACGGACGGCGACCGACGCTGCTCACCGGCGTCGGCCTCTTCGCGGCGAGCGGCTTCGCGTGCGCGCTCGCGCGCGACGTCGACGTACTCATCGCGCTGCGGTTCGTCCAGGGCCTCGGCGCGTGCGCCGGCAGCGTCGGCGCGTTCGCAATCGTTCAGGACCTCGGGCTTCCGCCGGCGGAGCGCGCATCGCGTCAAGCGCTGCTCAGTTCGGCGAACAACATCGGCCCGCTCATCGCACCGCTCGTCGGCGTGGGCATCCTCACCACGCTCGGCTGGCGCCCGCTCTACGCGATTCCGGCGCTCGCCGGCGCGATCGCGCTCGTCGTGACCGCGGTCGTGTTGCCGGAGACCGCGCCGCGCACGCTCGGCAAGACGGTCGAACGCTATCGGCGCGTGTTCGCGTTGCCGCGCACCGCCGGCCTGACGGTGATGGTCTTCGCGTTCTTCGGCGGCTATTTCGCGATGATCAGCGGGTCGCCGTTCGCGCTTGTCCGCGAGCTGCACCTGAGCCTCGGCGGTTTTGCGGCCGCGTTCGCCACCGAGGCCGCATCCGCACTGATCGGCTCGTTTGCCGCGAGCCGCCTCGCACGTCGCTTCTACGCGGAGCGGCTGCTCGCCGCCGCGGTAGCGATCGCCCTCGCCGCGGGCATCGCGAACGGCATCGCGGGGATCGCGGCTCCCTCCGCCGCCGCGTTCATCGCGACGATGTCGCTCTACGCGTTCGCGTTCGGCATCGCCGTGCCGTCGGCGCTCACGCTCGCGCTCGCCGAATCGGGCCCCGACGCGGGCGTCACCTCGGGCGTGTTGCTCGCCGGCATGTCGTTCGGCGGCGCCGCGGGCAGCGCACTCAGCGGCGCGTTGCCGCTCGCGCCGACGGCAGCGATCGGCGGCGTGGTCGCCGGCGGCGCGTGCGCGGCCGCCATCGCGTACCGTTCGAGCCGCGTTGCTACGGCGCCGAAACGGTAGCCCGTCGATCATCGCCGAACGTCGAACGACGTGTTCACCATCAGCGAAGAGACGGCCGGTGCTCGCGTCGACGTGGAGGTCACCCGGCGGACCGGCTTCTCGCGTTCGCATGTCGCAGCCGCGATCAAAGCGGGCGCCGTCTCGGTCAACGGCGAGCCGGCAAAGCCCAGCCGCGTCCTCGAGAACGGCGACGAGGTCGCCTATGCGATCGATCCGCCGCGCGCGATCGAAGTGCTGCCGCAAGATATTCCGCTCGACATCGTGTTCGAAGACGACACGCTCCTCGTCGTGAACAAACCGGCCGGCATGGTGACGCATCCGGCGCACGGCTCGGCCGACAGCACGCTCGTGAACGCGTTGCTCGCGCACGTCGCCGAATTGCCCGGCGAGACGATCCGCGCGGGCCTCGTGCACCGGCTCGATCGCGACACGTCGGGTCTGCTGGTCGTCGCGAAGACGGAAGCGGCGCTGGCGACGCTCGGGCGCGCGATGCAGAAGCGCTATATCTCGCGCGAGTACCGCGGCATCGTCACGGGCGTGCCGCGCGATCGCGAGGGCACGATTCGTGGAGCGATCGGGCGCGATCCGAGCAACCGCCAGAAATACGCGATCCGCACCGACGGGAAACCATCGGTCACGCACTTCGCGCTCCGCGAACGGTTGCGCGACGCAGCCGAACTCACGTTCACGCTCGAGACCGGGCGCACGCATCAGATCCGCGTGCACATGGCCGCGATCGAGCACCCGATCTACAACGACCCGGTCTACGGCAAACGCGATCGCGGCACGACGCTGCCCGGTCAAGCGCTGCACGCCTGGAAGCTCGCGTTCAAACATCCCGTGACGAAGCAGCACCTCGCCTTCGAGGTGGAACCGCCGCCCGCGTATCGCGCCACCCTCGATTCCTTGCGCGGATGAGCGTGTTCGCGCTCCACACCACGAGCGGCGGCGCACGGCGCGGCACGCTCGCGCTGACGCACGGCACGGTCGAAACGCCCGCGTTCATGCCCGTCGGCACCGTCGCCACGGTGAAGGGCATCGAGCCGCGTGAACTGCGCGAACTCGGCGCGCAGATCATCCTCTCCAACACGTACCATCTGTGGTTGCGACCCGGGCTCGACACGCTCGTCGCGATGGGCGGCCTGCACCGTTTCATGGCCTGGGACCGGCCGATCCTCACCGACAGCGGCGGCTTCCAGGTGTTCAGCCTCGAGTCGCAACGCAAACTCGACGACGACGGCGTGACGTTCCGCTCGCACATCGACGGCAGCACGCATCGCTTCACGCCCGAGAGCGTGATCGGGTTCGAAGAGGCGCTCGGCGTCGACATCGCGATGGTGCTCGACGAGTGCGTGAAGCTGCCCGCGACGCCCGAGGCGATCGCCGCCTCCGTGCGCCGCACGACGATGTGGGCGCGGCGCGCGGCCGCCGCGCGCACGAGCGACCGCACCGCCGTGTTCGGCATCGTCCAAGGCGGACTCGACGAGCGCATGCGCGCGCAGAGTGCCGAGGAGCTCATCGCGCTGGATTTTCCCGGCTACGCGATCGGCGGACTCTCGGTCGGCGAATCGCGCGACGACATGGAACGCTACACGCGCTTCACCGCCGCCCTGTTGCCGCCGCACAAGCCGCGGTATCTGATGGGCGTCGGCACGGTGCGCGATCTGATCGCCGGCATCGATGCGGGCATCGACATGTTCGACTGCGTGTACCCGACGCGCAGCGGCCGCCACGGCCGCGCGATCACGCGTGCGGGCGAGTACAACATCCGCAACGCCGGCTACGCGCGCGACGAAGGTCCCATCGACGTCACCTGTGACTGCGCCGTGTGCCGAACGTTCTCACGCGCCTACCTCTCACATCTCTTCCGCGCCGGGGAGATGCTCGGGCAGCGACTGCTCTCCTATCACAACCTGGCCGCACTGACCTCGCTCATGGAGGACGCGCGCGCGGCGATCACATCCGGCACCTGGGCGGCGTTCCGCGATGCGATCAATTCAGCGCTGTAATGGCCGAACACGTTCTCGTGCTGCACGTGACGAACTACAAGATGTCCACTTTGCCATTGGGATTGACTTCGAGTGATGTACCGGCCTTTACGTGCCCCACAGCACGCTCAATGTCCGGCCACCACTTGATGAAGAGCGAAACTAATTCGAAGATCGGCTTTGACGTGAAGCCCTTCGCCATGAAGACGGCGATGATGTTCGCCTCCTCAATGGCCTTGCGCTCAGCCGGCTTCTTCGAAATGCCTCGGTCGCCGGTGATAACGACCCAGCCGCGCCGCCCAATTTCGGGAATCCAATCAACGTCCAGCGTGTTCGCTGGAAATTCATCTTGCAAATGTCGCGCGTCGACACCGAGAATAGCGATGATCCTCACAAGTTTTTGCGGGAACGTATTATCGAAGAAGAACGTCACGCAGCCGTGCGAAGTTGTTCTTCAAACTCGAGAGCAATTTCGACTTCGTCGCGGGTCAGGCCGTACCAGTCGGCAATGCGCTCCGTGCTTTCGCCGGCTTCTCGCATCTGGAAAAGAACGAACGTCGGCGTTCCGACACGCGTTAGAATCGGACGTCCGAACGCGCGCCGGGAATCCAACAGGATCGGCTTCTCACGACCCAACGGCCAATACGCCATAGCCAGACCGTCCCGACCGAAGTCGACGTAGTCCCGGAAGAACGGCTCGACGAATTCCGAAGAGGTCAGTTGCGACCTCGACAACTCGATTTGAAGCCGGCTATCAGGAACGCCCTCGATTTGCGAAAGCTCGGCAAAGATGCCCTTGCCGTCCGTCTGGAGGCGGCGCGTAGCAAAGGGAAACTCCGTGCCGAACAGTTTCTGCGCCCGAGCTCGCGCCTCGCGGACAACCTGCATTGCAACCCCTTCGGATCGGTAGAACGCGATGACTGCCAGTTCCATCAACTCGAGGAACGACAGAATCCGCTCATCGACGTCGTCCATTTGTCCCGGCACGACCGGCTCCGAAAAACGATCGTCATCGCTGACGGAATACCAATAGCCCTCGGCCCAACGGCGCAGCTTCCCATAGGGAATGCGCAGCAAAAGAGCCGCGTCGCGCAACGAATACGCGCCCGTGCCGATGGCTGACCGATGAGGTGTTGTTGAATGAGGCATGAGCTATTCCGCCTGAGGTTCCCTGATCAAGGCGCTTTTCGCCTCCCCGTGAGAGGATTATGCGCGCGCGGCCATCGCATCCGGCACCTGGGCCGCGTTCCGCGATGCGATCGTCTCGGCGATGTAAGCCGCGTCGCGCGCGACGCCGGAGAAGCGGCCGGAACCCCACGTATGCATCCACGGCAGACCCACGAAATACATGCCGGGCACGCTCGTCACGCCGCGCTGGTGCGCGGGATACCCGCTGCCGTCGAACACCGGCACCTCGATCCAGCGATAATCCATCCCGTAGCCGACCGACCACACCACGCTGCGGATGCCGGCGCGGCGGTAATCGAGCTCGGTGATCTCGCGCTCCGGTTTCCAGACCGGCGTGTAGCGCGGTTCCAGCGGCGCGTCGATGCCGTTCGCGGTGATGTACGCGTCGATCGTGTTCTTGATGTTGTCCGCGACCGTGTCCGCGCGATCGAGGTTCGCGGCGAGATCCGGTGCGAGGTGCAACACGCCGTCGCGCACGCCCGTAAGCCGGCCGTAGAGCTGCATGCCCTCGCGCGCAAACGCGCGCAGGTCGATATCGTGCCCGCCGCCGCGGCCGGTCACATAGTGGTTCGTGTTGTCGCGCACGCGATGCTTGAGCGGGTGTTGCGCGACGGTGAGATCGTAGTGGCCGAGCGCGTCGAGCCACCACACGACGTCGCGTCCGCGATAGCGGCGCGCCGTGCGCGGTGCGCTGCCGACGCACAGGTGCACGCGCCGGCCCGCGAGGTGCAGATCCTCGGCGAGCTGTGCGCCCGACTGGCCGCTGCCGACCACGAGCACGTCGCCGTCGGGCAGCGCCGCAGGGTTCGTGTACGCGGATGAGTGTACGTGCACGATGTCGTCGTCGAAGCGCTCGGCCAGACGCGGCAACGTCGCGAGATGGTAGCCGCCGATCGCCACGACGACCGCGGCGGCATGCCACACGCCGGCCGATGTCGTGACGACGAAGCGACCGTCTTCGTGCGCGAGGTTCGTCACCGCGACGCCTTCGTGCACGGGCGGCGAAAACGACGCGGCGTACGCCTCGATGTAGCGCACGATCTCGTCCTTCACCATGAAGCCATCGGGATCGTCGCCCGCGTAAGGAAAGCCGGGCAGACGGCATTGCCAGTTCGGCGTCACGAGCGAGAAGCTGTCCCAGCGCTCCGCGCGCCACGCGTGGCCGATGCGATGCCGCTCGAACACGACGTGATCGATGCCGTGCTGCGTCAAGCACCAACTCGTGGACAGCCCGGCTTGCCCCGCGCCGATGACGACCGTCGACACCTCGTTCATGCCGCGAACGACTCCACCGTGACCGTCGGCGCGGGCTCGCCGGCGAAGGTCGCCGCCGTCGCTTCGATCGACGCGAGCTGATCGATCGCCCGCACGCACGGCATACCGTACTTGGCTTCGACGCGCTCGCTCGCGATGCGCAGCGCGATCCGGACGCGCGCGAGAAATTCGGGCAGCGGATACGAGGTCGCGGGAGCGAGGTGATCGCCGATGACGAGCGAGGGCGAGTAGCACGTCGTCCGCGTATCGTCGGGCCAGCGGACGACGAAATGCATCTCAGGCAACGGAGACCTCCCCCGCCGCGCGAGCGGCGGCACGATAGGCGGGCAGATGGGCGCGAGCCGACGCAGCCCACGTGAAGCGCGCCACGAAGGCGGGGCCGGCGCGGCGCGCGCGCCGGCGCGCGACGGTGCCGTTCGCGCGGAGCATTGCGTGCGCGATCGACGCCGCATCGTCGGGCCGGGCGAAGTGCGCATCGGCTACACCGAGATACTCCGTGAACGGCGCGATCCCCGACGCGACGACCGGCAACCCCGCCGCGAGCGCCTCGAGCACGACCAGACCGAAGCCTTCGACGAGCGACGGAAAGACGAACACATCGGCCGCGTGCAGCACGCGCGCGATGTCATCGTCGTCGAGCACGCCGAGCAGACGGATCGCCGCGCCGAGCCCGAGCTCGGCCACGCGCGCGTCGAACGCCGCGCGATAGGCTCCGTGATCCAACACGCTCGCACCGCCCGCGATCACGAGCCGTGCCAGCGGCAGATCGACGCGCACGCGCGCGAATGCCTCGAGGATCGCAATGCTGTTCTTGCGCAACTCGATGCCGCCGATCGTCGCGAAGACCGGTTCGTCGCCGAACCCGAACGAGCGCCGCAGCGCACATCGCACGTCATCGGCCGGCGCCGCGAGCCGCGCCGCATCGACGCCGCTCGGAACGACGACCGCATCCCGGTCGAGACGTTCGCGCAGGTGCGCGCGCCAGCGTTCGCTCACCACGAAGCACCCCTGCGCCGCCACAACCGAACGTGTCTGCAGCGCAGCGAGTTCGGGATCGGCGAAGTCGTCGAGATGGTGCACGGTACGCACGAAGCCGCGAATGACGCCGTCCTCCGCGAGCGTCGCGAGCGCGTTGCCGCTGATCCCGTCGTGCGCGTGATAGACGTCGAAGCGCTCGCCGCCGGACGCCAGCGCCTCCACGTACGACGCGATGCGCGAGCGAACCATCGCGAGCGTCGTCGCGCCCGGCATCGGTTCGACCGCGATGATGCGCGTGGCACACGGCGTCGGCCGGAAGAACCCGCGCGTGCTCGCGTCGAGCGCGTGCAGCACGACCGTGTGGCCGCGCTCGTGCAACGCGCGGCCGAGCTCCAGCACGTGCACGACGCCACCGCGCGGTTGCGTCGCGTAGGTGAAGAGCGCGACGCGCAGCGGACGCTCACGCTCTCGCATGCGCGAGCGCTCCGGTGAACGGCGCCGCCGCGAGATCCCAGAACGTCGCCTGCTCGCCGCCGTGCTCGAGCACGATGCGTTGCTCGCGCGTACAGATGCCGACCGGCGCACACGCGATGTCGCGTGCGGTGAACCGCGCCGTCACGGCGTCGACGGATGCCGGCGGAACGGCGAGCAGGAAGCCGAAGCTCGGAAACGTGCGCAGCCAGCGTTCGATGTCCGTATCGGGCGGTCGCGGCACCGCGTCGATGTCGATCGTGAGGCCGACGCGCGAGCATTCGCCGAACATCGCGGCCGTGCCGGGCAGCCCACCCATGCTGATGTCTTTGGCTGCTACGCACAGCCCGTCGTTCGCAAGGTCGTGCAAAACCGCGACGTCGCCGCGTAAACGCTCACCGGGTGCGCCGGTGCTGGCGTTCCAATACTCATACGGGCGAACGTATGCGCCGCGCAGATCGATCGCGGCGAGAAGCACGTCACCCGGCGCGGCATCGAAGCTCGTCAGCAGGCGTTCGGCGCGACCCACGATCGCCACCGCGAGATAGTCGGCGGCGCTGCGCACGTTGGTGTGCCCGCCGACGATCGGAACGCCGTACGCCGCCGCGGCCGCCTTCATGCCGGCCCAGAGCGGCTCCGCGCGGTCGGCCGAGGTGCACCATAGCGCGTCGACGACCGCGATCGGCCGCCCACCCATCGCGGCGATGTCGCTCACGTTGACCATCACCGCGCAGTAGCCGGCGAACCACGGCTCCGCCGCTACGAACGCTTCGAGCAGGCCTTCGATCGCAACGAGCAGGTAGCCGTCGCCGTCGCGCAGCGCCGCGCAGTCATCGCCGTTCCGCACCGCCTCCGCACCCGGCAGCGTCCGGCGCAATCCGGCATGCGCGTGCCGGATATCGAGTTTGTGCGCGATACCGCGGGCGCTCCGAAGCCGCGCCGTGAGCTCCTCGAGCGACGACGAGGTCATCATGCGCCGATCGCCGGATCCCACGTCGCGGCGAGGGGCGGATACGCATCGAGATCGGCACGCATGCGCATGTGCGCGACGCCGTGCACCACACACGGCTCGAGCGCTTCCCACTG
>Ga0116227_10016535_pt1 | contig 10565 bp, 6 predicted proteins | sample S1TSphgellanicum_FD_89693 | JGI IMG/M metagenome (GOLD analysis project Ga0116227, IMG submission 89693) | Host-associated microbial communities from peat moss isolated from Minnesota, USA - S1T2_Fb - Sphagnum magellanicum MG | ecosystem: Host-associated > Plants > Peat moss > Unclassified...
AAAAACTATAACAAGCTTTGTTCGCTAGACTATTCAAGACTATCACAAGTGTAGAACAAGAGTGAGCTTTGCAAAGAAAAGTTTACTAGTTCAATGAGAGTGCCAATCAAGCAAAAGGATTCAAGCAACAAAATACAAAAAAACATCATTTGGATACCAAAGAAAATTTGTAGCAAATTTACACTTTGAAAAACAAATCAAACAAAAGGAGGGTGAAGGGAAGGTGTAGACAACCAAGATGGAAGTGAACCCCAAATGTCAAAAATCAAGAGGACTATATACAATTTGATTTTAACCACATTCATGGACACTCATAATGGTAGTAATTCAAAAATATAATGCAAATTATAATGTTGTTCATTATTTGTGAACTATTTATCAAGGCCTAGAAGTTGGAAGCCCCTATCAGAAACTAGTTAAAAATAACTTGTGGACTTGGATTACATAAAAGGGAAAACTCATTCCAAATTATATTCAAACAACCCAACAAGGTGTAGTTGTAAAACATTTGGAGTAATATCTACTAATCCTAGAGGAGCATCTTACATTTCAAAATGAACTTGTCACAATGTTGAGGAAGATGAAAAATTTTGGACAACCCTTTATTACTTCTATAGTTCAACCAATTTTAAGAGGTATGATAAAATCCATTGTTCCTAAGATTTTTTGTAGTGAACATGGAGGATTTATTGTCACTAAATAATGGAGTAAGCAGTCTTAAAAACATTACATGAATTGGTCTTTTTACATGGCAACCACAACATTTAACAAAACATCAACAAATTGACATTAACAAGGTCACAACATGATATATACATAATAGCCTATCTGACAAATATATATTTTTATTCCTCCATTCCTTATGGTTAGTAGTGACCAAATTAAGATGCATTTTGTTCCAACAACAATATAAAAAACCTAGGAAATCAAAGGTGCAAAACACATTCAAGTGTTAAGGGTGGAAGACAAATATTGTAATACCTTGGCTATTTCGGTAGTTCAATGCCAAATATTTAATTGATTTTGAATTTTTCATTTCAAAATTTTGTTTAAAAATTTTTTAATTAAAAAAATCAATATAATAGAATTCATCTATTATTATTTTATAGTACATGGATATAAAACATTATTCATCCATTTTAATCTTCGGTTCTTGAAAAACTTGTGCCAAATTCTTTCTTGAACTAACATCAACTTTCCAAGCCTCTTGCTCTCTAAAATTGTGTTAGATTATGTTTTGCTTCTAAATTTTGTTTTGATAAAAGAAAGATGGAGTGATGTGAATAATTGTTGTAAAAATATTTTGTTGGTTTCAAACATGGATTTTGCAAGGATTTTGTTGAGTGTTTAATGAAAGATGAGAAACCAAAAGTTGTATCAAAATACACTTACTTTTATCTTCAAGAAAGTCACAATTGAAAAAAGAGAAATTGCATTACATATTGTTTTAAATAAAACCATTTTGAAACCAGTGATGTGACCTATTGTTGCAACATATTTCTATGACCTATTGTTGCAAAGATATTATCAAACCAAGAAATCAAACAAGAAGCCGATGGAGAGGCAAGTGAAAAGGCTAGTGCAGAGGCAGGTGAAGGACAACACACAAGAACTAGAGGGCAACAAAAGATAAAAGGGGAGTTTATCAATTGGTTTGTCCTAGATCTTTGGCCACCCATCATGGCTATTGTAAAAAAACATGTTAACCTAAAAATAGCCTACAAGAAGCCTAAAGTCCCAAGTCCATATGAGAAACTAGGGAGGGCAAGTTTGTAGGAGTGGTTTACACCCCACAATGATCTAAAACCAAACTACATTCATGAATAGCAACTAGGGATTGCCATAAAGAAGACAAATACAACATGCCAATATTTGAAGAATATCTAGAACTTCGAGATACCTTGGTTACACACTCCAACAAATGAGAGAGGCAAATCAATTGCTTGCTACAACCCAGAGTGCAAGGTATGATAGTATCTCACTTTTAAAATCATACATGATGCACTTGGAGGTTTCAAGGTCAAAAGAAAATGAATTTGTTAATTTTTGAAGCAATACATGAATTGGACTTTCAAAGTGGGAACAATGTGGAAATAGACCCTAAACTACAATAATCTATCATTGTCTACATTTTTGTATTATGTTGACTTTAGGTAATAAATATTTAGAGGGTTGGTTTTTTTTTTCCCCATTTTTGTTTGTAATCAAATTTGTTTTAATTGTTTTATGCTTCTAGAGCTACTTAGAAAAAAATATCAAAAAGAACTAGTGGGGCTAGGGAAACAAAAGACTCTCTATATTTGGATATAGTAAATAGAAATAAAGTAGAGATCCAAATAGAAGGTGTGGGTGGAGTGATCATAGGGGCTCTACTTAACTCAATAAATGTTAAATTTGAAAGTAGAGAATAGAGACCTTGATTTAGTTTAAAAATTGTATGTTTATAATATTTTTAAAGCAACCCAAAAAGTATTGGGGTTTTTTATCATGGTATCAATGTGGGTGCTTTCTACACCCAAGTTTTTACCAATGTTAACAAGTTCCAATTTGGAATGTTAAACCTAGGGCTCAAGTTCAAAATTATTGTTACCCAAAATTGAACTAACATCCATTTGGTGGAACAAACACAAGAACTAGACCATGGAACCAACCTTTTGTTAAAATTAGAACTAAAACAAAAACCTTGACAACCAAATCCCATTGTTGTCAACAAATGGTGAACAAACAAAATCATAAGACATAATAATCTGAACATTCTTGTGTCATTGTGAATGTGGTTGTCTAGGATAATTTTAGAAAGTTTCGTGTCTTTTCCAAGGTTAAGCACCCACCACTTGAACCACATTTTTCTTCATTCATTAATTTTTCACGCATGTAAAATTTGATGTTCCATTAGCTTGAATATGAAGAACTTCAATCTCAAAACACATGGATAATGGAGTGATAATTTGTAGCAAAAATGAACCGAGATCATGTCTAAAGTTTAAAAGCCCACTTTATCTTTTAATTCTTCTCTATTTAGCACAATGGTTTGAAACATGGTGTTAACATGATGTTGCAAACCATCAAGCATGGCTCTTTTGAAAAGATCCAAGAACATAACACCAAATAGTACATTCCTTTGGGCTACTTATAAACATCTAAATACCATTCTCTTTGTAGTTGTTATGTTTTTAGTTTATCTCACAAGTATTTGCCCTCTCCTAGCTTTCCAATTCCTATCAATTTATGTTAAATTATCTCTTTGTGTATCATTTTGTATTCAAGTTCAAATCCTTTTTCTTCTCTTGCTTGCATTTGTTTGAAGAAATGATATGAGGAATGTTCTTCTATTTATAGATAATAAACACCCAACAAAATCTGTAACGTTGAGTTTTTTACCATGAAATGCAAACATGGTTTTAACAATGTCTATGGGTTTGTGAATGGGGCATCATCATAATAGAAACCCTAAAAAAACTTGGACATTAGACATAATCAAGTTTATGTTTTGAAATAACTTGAAGTGTGATTAAACACATGTGTTTCATTTTTTGTAATATTATGCAATGAATTCAAAAAGGACACACATGTAATAATTGAAATTTTGTGTGAGGGATGGGTGAAAGAGACAACACGGTGATTTAAACACTCTAAATCATGATCACCAGCCACCCATTCATGGAAAAATCCTTGTACAAAAAAAGCTTGACATGGGCATTACTTGTGGGGTAGTTTTTTGTGTTCATTATTCAATTGTTTCAAGAATAAATATTGATGGAAAGTCACCATTTGTGTGTAGGTGTGATCCTTGATGGTTACTAGTGAAAACACATAATGTGGTTTTTATATTGCCTTGAAAAACATGCCATGGCCACACATCATGTCCAAGTTCTATGTTTGGATGACCTCAATAAAATTGATAGGCACATGTCTATGTTTCCATTAATCAATCAATTCATTTGCCCTTTAATGATCTACTCAATGACATGGCAAAAGGTTTATGCAATGGGTAATTTTCAATAGAAAATGGTTCATGAAATTTTTTTATCACTTTAATATTTCCTTGCATGATCTATATCACTCTAGTATTTAAATTATTCAAGTGTTTTATTTCTAGTTAATCAATGAAATTGAACTATGCATGTACAGTAAAAAGATTTTATGAACAAAATCTTTTGTTATCTCTAATATAAACTAATTTGATTCTCAATAAATGTAAGATCCCAACCTAAGGTGATGAACTTCATTTTTCCTTCATTTGAAGGTAATAAATGTCACTTGGACAAGACAAAATACAAAGAGAAAATTATGTTGACTTGAAAAAACAAGGAACTTGGTAATAAACAAGAATTGTAAGATTTTATTGCTTGAACAATGCATGATGCAAGCTAAACATAAGATGAAATGGGTACATTCACAAATATAAGAGCTATAGGAATTGTGATAGTGCTTTGTTTTTCATGTTTTTGTGTCAAAAATTGTATCAACATTACACATTTTTTTAACACATTTTGATGATAGTGTTCTTAATATGTTGTGGGAACATGTGTAATAATTTGAAATGAATATAATGAAATTTGAATTCTCAAAAGCATTGATTAGTCACTGTAATTAGTGTTGTACGATTTTTTTACTATTTGAAAAAATTCATAAATGATCCTTAAAGGACTTGAAAATGACATAATTTTAGAGGGACTCTTAAAATACATACTCACATAAGAATATAAAATAACATATTTTTGAATCAAAAGGATTTTCTTATGACTTTTTGCAACTTACAAATGAAATATTCCTGATATATATACCCAAAATCTTTCAGAATAAGTAGTCACCAAAGTCCTTACTAAACGTGCACCCTTAATTCCTTATTTTGTGAATGTACCCAAATACAAGTACAAGGAGCACAATTTGCACTGACAAAATTAAGGGGTGGTGCTTTTAAGACCTTTATGTATCTATCTAATGGAACCTTCCAAAAAGTTCCATCAATCGACCTTTTTTTTAAATTATTTTTTAATGTTTGTGATAGTAAACACATGTAGGTCATACTTATAAATACAACCTATTTAAGAAGTAAGTATCCATGTGCAACTAAAGATACCACCGTTATAACTTTTCTACCATAGTACCTTGGTTGTTTCGGCATTGCATAATTCAAATTTAAAATCATAAAAATATTCAATAATTATTAATCAATACCTGTCAAATTTTTTGAAACCTTAAACTAACAAGTGTCAAATTTTTTGAAGTGCTTAAATTTTTGAATATTATAAATTACCAAGATGTTTCATGTAAACAAGATCCAAGGCAATGAATCTTCCCCACTTGATCCAACTCCCATCATGAAACTCTCAATTTTTGGCTTTTAATGAATCGTCGACAAGTGACAAGGCTAGATATCTACTTTTGAAAGAGCAAGAAAAAAAAACAAGTTGCTGCTACATATTTGACCTTGAGGTCACCAATAGATGCCTTGGAATAGATGACCTAACAATGCAAATTATGAAGCTCCATAGAGTTAATATCCACAATGCCAAGGCAATTGACTCCAAATGCAACAAGATAGAGTAAAACTAGTGATCCTAGACCTCCAAAATGGGTTTCAAAAACATTTGTGTCATTGATGGGACGCATGTCATCCTTTGTAAACTAAAGGTGTCATCATGCCTAGCAAGTTCATCAACAATTTCATAGTTCGTCAATAGTGGCCTATGAGTTCATGTGCAAAACAAAAGGTCTAGGATGTTGGTCACATGCGCATGCGAGGTGTCCGGTGATGATAGTTGTAACTAGTGTTGTGTGTGGACATAGTTTAGGAATTACATTCTGTGTAAGAGTAAATCTTTTTGAAGTTTTTTTTATATGTCATGTAAATGTAAGTGCAAGTGTAAGATCACAAAATGTGTAAGTGTAAGTGTAATGAACAAACTTGAAATTTGTAAGTTCAAATGTAAGGCCATGTAAATAATTTTTGGCTGTGTAAAAACAGTGCAAGTGTAAGTGTAAATCACCTACACTTACATTTTATTTACACATTGTGTAAAGATGTGTAAATGTAAGACTTTTTACACTTACACTTACACGCTATGTAAAATTTTAAAAAACAGAAAACGAAATAAAAAAGATGCTAAAACATGCAAACTTTGATAAAATTGATCATTTGAAAGGTCACATCAATTCTAGTTTTCAATGTGATCATAAAATTGGCACATTCATCGACATGATAACATGAGGTAAAAGATTAATCAAAACAAAAAAAGTTCCATGTGTAGAATGAACAAAACATTACTAAAATCATGGAAACATGTCCCAATTATGCACACATTCTTCTACATGATCCTCAACCTCATCAGGATATTCAACCTCCAACAAATATAGTATTTCTTCCTTAGCCTTTCCAAACTCATCCACATCTCGAGGTCCTTTCTTAACCTCAGATCCAATAGTGGGATCATTAAACCAATTTTTTATCAAAAAAACTAGGAAATTCAAGTTTTTTGAACCAAGTCTACATCAACGAAGACTTGTGAGAATGCCCGCAATAGAAAATACTCTTTGTCTCAATCTAATTACCAAATATGCCTAGAATCGCTCTAGCCAAATAGGTAATTACTAGAAATTGCCCTTCATGTTTTGACCACCAAAGAAGAGGGATTTTCGCTTCTCCCAAAGGCACATCAAATGTGCAAAAGCATGATAATTCTCATCAAACTTGCATTCACACACATAATCTTCAAATGAGTTAATTTGATAATTGCAAACAAAAAAACTAACATTCACAATGTTTTGTAAATAAGTATGAAAGAAGTATGAGAAACAACATTTACTTGTTTGAAACAAGTTTCATCTTCAGACATTCCTACTCCAAAAACAACATTTGTATTGCACATAATTTTTTGCACAATAGGTGAAGAAGCATTTGACCGTCCATGGTGTTTTTGATACAAAGTCTTGAGGGTAGGGAGGATAAATTCTCTACATATGCAGCAACAATCCCAATTACAAAAGTATGACCAACATAATTTCCCATTAAACTCAAGTCTTTAAATCGAGGATCCAACATAAGAACAACCATATTGTGAGCTTCAGAATGCTTGAAGCAATCCATGAAATCAAGGAAAGGCCTCAAAACTAAAGCTACTTGCTCTCGCATGTTGGCACCAAGCTTTTTCACCTTCGGGTGCATGTCCATGTCCTCAAAGGCATCAACTTCAACTTGCAACTCCAATTTCTCCTTGGTAAATCTCACATATAATTTGATTGTAGAAGCAAAAACATTAGACAATAACCAATACCCATGATGTTGATTGACTACACATGTAGTCACTACAAGGGAAAGAACATCACAAATTGCTTCAACAATTGCCCAAGTTTGCATTGAAGGAATTTTGTTTGCTAAAGCCTCTATTTGATGACCATAACACATGATAATGACAGCCCTACAAGCCAAGCATTGATGAAACATAGCAACCTTGGATGCAAAATGCGTCTTCACCAGAGTTACTAACTTACATTCTGGCAAACCAGATTCTAGGCATGCCCACTTCCATTCTTTTGCACCTTTGCCTACAATACACAATGAAAGGAGATCAATTTTTTTTTCATATTTCATAAGTCACAAGTTATAATGCTTGCATTGATAAATTCCAGATTGTCAACATACCTGATTTTTTGGGCCATATGATGCAAGATTGAAAAGACGTTTATGTAGATTTCACATTAATTGGTGCCAAGTCTTTGGAAATCTTGTCATCATTTGTAACATATTGACCTGCCTTGCTCATAACATGTCCAAAACATGCACCATGAAAAGGGACAAGCAAATTCAATGTTTCACATGAGATTATAGACTTTAAGATTGTGGTCATGCTTGCCAAGTTAGTGCCCTTGTCTTTTACATAACACAAGACCTTGGAAGTGAGACTAAATTTCTCAAGCATGGTCTTCAATTGCCTTGCCAACTCTTCTCTCGTAGTGTCATTAGCTTCAAAAAGGCCTATTGTAACATGATGTGGCTTCCAATTTGCTAAAAGAAAATTTATAACACGAGCAAAAGTATATTACTACCCCCTATTCATTCATAAATCAAATGTTGTTATAATTATAGGTGTGGCATTAAACAAAGGCGAAACATGTAAATTTAAACAATGTGTAACCATGTTTGGAAGGATTTTGGTGGATAATGTCTTTTGAGAAGGAAAAACCACTTTGGGATCTATCTTCAAAGCTAACTTCTACATCCACAAATTTTCACATGTGCTTAAGGGGAAGAACCCTTTAGCCATTAACAACATCGAATCTTCTAAAAATAACTTTTGAATTTCATCTTGTTTTTTGTAAAGAGTTTTGCTCCCAAAAAAAACAGAAATAACACCAAGTGCTATTTTGGATTATTTCTTAGCTAGTTGCATGGCCCTGAAGTGGGCATCATCCGTTATCTATGACCTTGAAATGTTGTTAGTAGTAAATTTTTCGACATATGCAATTACAAACTCAATGCCGCAACCCTACTTTGAAGGAGTGTGAAGATGAAACTCACACTCCCAAAATTGAGACTTGGGAGTCTTTCGGGACTCCCAAAACTTCGGAGTTCAATTTCAAGGATCAAAACACCTTGCATTAAGGTGTTTTTTATATCATTGAAAAACTATCAAGGTGTAGATGTCGAAAATGGGCTCGCATGGACCATTTGGACATTTGCAACACAAGTTATGGCAAAAAGAAAGGCTGGGAGTCAAACTAGCAGTTTGACTCCCGACCACTAAAAGTCGAGAATCGACCCAACCACGGTCCGTGCAGGTGGAGTGCGATACACTGTTGGAAAGCTCTTGAGGAGAGCTACAAGTTTTCCTTAGACCTCATCCCAATCGGAGGTCTAAGCGAATAGTTATGACCTTGCAAAGTCCCGGGAGTCCAAACCGGGACAGTTTCGGGATTCCTCCTTGGGAGTCCCGAGACAAAAAAACCATTCGGAAGTGGGTGCCGCAGAGAGGCACAAAGTATATTATATGGGGGAAGGTGGTGGCTTCCCTCAAGTTTGGGCCATGGTGAGTCATGTGAGTCTAAAGTTGCCCGTGGCTTATCCTAACACTAAGGGTGCTTTATAAAGTGAACTAATCAACTTATTGGTTGGTTTGATGTAGGTTCGAGTAAGTAACTAAAGCTTGTCACTCTTCCTAGTCCCATCCCGGAGCTTCAGCACGCCCCTCTACCCCTTCTAGTGCTAAGAGCTGGGAGTGTGCTTCAAGTTCTTTACAATTCTGTTGTTGAGTAACTCATACCCAACTTGGGTCTAACTAGGGACTTGGGAGCGCGTCACTCAAGATGTTCAACTTCAACGTGCCTTTTCATGGAACCAATCCCAAATGAGGTGTTGTAAACAATGATCCTTTTTTCCCCTTTAGTCTTCTTTTCAATCAAAAAAGGACGAACAACATTGGGAAAACATACGAAACATCTCAATTGTTGTACTTGATCACAATTGGGAAGATCCCCATTGTTCATAATAAAAAAAGGCCCATGGGATAGACTTTCAACCATAACCAGCCAAAAATTTGGCTCGTTGGTGTAAAATTAATAAAGTTTATGCTCAATCTCTATCCCTATTATTTGAAATTGGGGTGTTCATGCTAACACTTGTAAATGAAGAATTTGTTCCCTTAACTACAGGATTCAAAAAACTATCTTCAACCAAGGACAATTCCACATGATGTTCACCTTAAAAGGGCAAAATGTCGAAAGTTTGTAGTTTTGCATAATGTTCTAATTGTTTTGCCATACCCTAAAACATTACAAAAGAAAGAAATTAAATATTTGATCACAATTTGCGACTTTTTTTAATCAAATCAAAACATGCAAAAATTATAATAGAAAGGAACATTTCACTTCAAAAACCCTATTGCTATCCAGAACTTGATCTGTTGTTGTAGATTATTATTATTGTTGCACAAAATCACTGTTATTACTTGTTTAAGGTGCTTCAAATACCTCTTCAGTATTATTGTTGTCCAAAACTTGATTTGTTGTTATAAATCAAATTACTATTGTTGCACAAAATCATTACTATTGTTTGTTTAAGGTGCTTTAGATACCTCTTCAGTATTCAAGTATTATAGCACATCCATACTATAACATCCCATAGTTACTTGCAATAAGTCACCTATCTGATCTCAGTCCTTCATTATAACAAAAAATCTCTACTATTACATGATCTTCCAATTGACAATGTTCTTGTATTTGCAACCTTGGATCCTTTCAATTGACACTATAGAGATATACTAGCACTTGAGTTGCAAAGATCTATTGTTACTTGAACTATTAATTGACCTTACCAAGTAACAATAGATCTTTGCAAACTTTAAAACTTAGACTTTCCTAACTCAAAAACAATAACATTTGGGTGAAGGTTAGGGAGCCTAGGGGCCTTCCTCACCTAAAATAAGTTAGAAAACATGGTGAAGATCGAATTGCATTAATTTGCATCATCCTTTGAGTCATAGCGCTTTTTGTCCTTGCACATAATAAACAACAAGAAGTCCAACAAGACTACAAGGGGGGGGGGGGGGGCGGGGGGGTGGGAACAA
>Ga0116227_10016538_pt1 | contig 10562 bp, 7 predicted proteins | sample S1TSphgellanicum_FD_89693 | JGI IMG/M metagenome (GOLD analysis project Ga0116227, IMG submission 89693) | Host-associated microbial communities from peat moss isolated from Minnesota, USA - S1T2_Fb - Sphagnum magellanicum MG | ecosystem: Host-associated > Plants > Peat moss > Unclassified...
GTCACTCGCCCGCCGATGGCCTTCACCGCCGCATCGAGGGCTTCCTGACGACGGCCAGTGATGAACACCGATGCGCCGGCAGCGGCAAAAGCCTGCGCCGTTGCCAGGCCGATGCCCGAGGTGTCGCCGGTGACCACCACCACCTTGTTGTTGAAATCCTGTGCCATGGTTCATGCTCCTTCTGTTTGCAGCGGCGCGGTGTTGCGCCGGTGAAGAAGAGATGCATCCGGAACGATCTTGGCTGTAGTCGGCAAAAATGATACTTATCGTTCTATCTGAAGAACGATTATGCGTAACGATCTCCAACGATTATGCCGCTTTCACCAAGGTGGTGGCGCATGGCGGCCTCCCTTCCGCCGGGTGAGCCCTGCGAACCCAAGTCCAAACTGAGGCGCGGCTTCGGGTGGGCGGCAGCGTTTCGGTCCGACGTTGGCAAGTGGCATGATCCACACTGGCGACTTCATTCCCAACAATTGGGGCAATTCACCAGATTAAGTTGGGATTAAATCCATCTTCAGCTGACTGAAAGCTCTTCTCGAAAACAGAAATGCCGGATTTCTGCAGTTTTTCGAAAACTGGCACGCCCTCTGCAACCATTCAGGCATCGCTGCTCCAACAGTTTGGACGGCACCAGCAGAGGAAACCAAACCATGTTCAACACCATTCGCACCGCCGCCCCCCGCTTCCTCACCGTCGCTGCTGCCAGCAGCGCCGTGATCGCAACCTTCGCCTTGGGGATGGCTCCGATGGCCGCCCATGCCGCCACGGCGACCGACACGACCGTCACCGCCCTTCAGGCACCTGTCGAGATCAACGACAATGGCGCGCCCAGCCTGCGCATTTCCTATGCCGATCTGGACCTGAACAATGCCGCCGACCGTAACGAAATGAACCACCGCGTCGCCCATGCCGCCACGCGGGTCTGCGCCCCGCTGCGTGGCAATACTATGGAAGTCGAACGCTCAGTCGCCTATCAGAACTGCCGCACCGATGCGATTGCTCAGGCGGTGGCGCAGATCGAAAACTCAGCAGACTGAACCATTCCGCGCAAGAGGGAGGCGAAGCCTCTGTGCGCCTTCCTCCAACAGCGCAGACGCTTCACACAGAGCAAATCGATATGCCAAGGCCTGTAAGACCTTGTCTCCCGTAAAAGCCATGGCGACATTTAGCTTATTCGTAAAATTAGAGCCGAAGCGATATCTTCACCCTCTCCATTCTGCCCCCCAATGACAGTCGCGCAACAGCACCGATACCCGCGCCGCAGCATGGGCCGCCAACAATGCTGGCATTCCTCCCCACAAAGGCTTCCGCCAACAGCGGTCACACTCGAGCGGATGCGGCATGACCGCATCCGCCGTTCCAACCGCTGGCGTGCTTTAACGCCCAGCAACCATCAGAGCATTTCTCGAAGAGTGGATCTGCATCAGAACCGCAATTTCGTCCCAGACCGTCCATTCCTGAACGATGCGCCCGTCACGGAAGCGGAAGTGGCTCATGCCCAGAATTGTGACCGGCTTGCCCGACGCTGGCCCGAACTGACCATCGCCAAGGTGCGTGCCGTTGATGCTCCAGCGCACGGCGGCAATATAGCCGTCCGTTTCATGCACGTCGCAGAAATGATCGAAACTCATCACCGCATCGGGCAGAGCAGCCAGCATCGCGATGACCTGCCAGGTCACACCACGAACGCCGTGCAGTTCGCGCCCGGGAGCGGTCTGCACGTTGACATCGGGTGAGTAGAAATCGGCAATGCGGTCAAATCTACGGCGATTCCAGACATCGTGGAACATGTGGCGCAGATTTTCCTCCATGGAAGCCTGCGGCCCCGAGGGCAGGTCGAGCGCGACAGGATGCTTCTGCCCATGCTCGCGCTCCGGCTGCCCAAAGACAACCGGCTCCTGCCCGCCAAGCTCACGCGCCTGAGCAAGGCGCGTCGCCACCGCCACCGGATCGAGGCCGAGTTGCCGAACAAGCGCGCCATTGTCGCGCACCAGCCATTCGCGATAGATGAGATTTCGGCGAATTTCGCAATCGGCGATATGGCGGATACGCACCTTGCGGTTGGTCGCCGGGCCGTAGAGCGAGGGGCCCAGATTGGTCATTCGGCTGGTGCCGAGATGCGAGGTGTAGAAACCTTGCCGATCATCCCCGGTCCAGGCGACATTGCCAAGGCGGCTTTCCCGGTCGGGGAAGGCCTGCATCATCTGGACCGTTCCCGCCACGACCTCCTCCACCGAGGTTTGCGTGCCATAGGGCGTGTGAACCACCACCGCATCGTCATAGTGGCTGTAAATCAGCCCGACCGCTTTTTCCGCCCAGATACGGTGCGTGCAATAGGCGATGTAATGGACGATATCGGCATAGCAATCGTCGAAGCCCTCGAGCGACTGGTTGCGCGTGCTCATCGGTCGGAGCAGATCGTTGACAGGGCGCTGGCGAACCCGCGTGATCGTGTCGGGCATGTCGCGCGCCGGTGCGCGCAGGGCCGCGATCGGCGCGGCCTGCTCCGGCGAAGGGCTGGTTGGTTTGGTCATTGAAGCCTCCCGTTGATGGCGCGCTCTATCCGCTCTACGACAAAGGTCGAAAGAATGGCGACGCCGCATGGCGGATGCACCGATAGCTCGCGTTGGATACGTATACAATGCAAAAAACGAAATGGACCCGCTCATGACCCGCCGCAAGCCCTCCGCCACGCCGGATTCCGCAGTCGATCAGCCGCAGGAGCGCAGCCGGGCCAGCGTGACATCAAGGGATGTCGCGCGCGCCGCAGGTGTCTCGCAGGCGACCGTGTCACGCGCCTTTACGCCCGGATCACCGGTCGCGCCGGAGGTTCGGCAGCGCATTCTCGATGCAGCGGAACAGATTGGTTACAGGCCCAATCTTCTGGCGCGCAGCCTGATCGCGGGCCGCTCAAAACTGATCGGCGTGGTCCTGTCACGCCAGACCAATCTGCTCTATCCCGAACTGCTGTATGAACTGAGCGGCAGGCTGACCGATCTGGGCTATCAGATGCTGCTTTTCGCGGTTCGCGAAGGGGAATCGACACGGCAGATGGTGGAGCGCATCTGGTCCTACCGGGTCGATGCCGTGCTGGGCACGGGCGTTCTCGAGCCAGAAGATGTCGAGCTTTTTCAAGAGCGTGGCCTCCCATTTGTAGGTTTCAACCGCATGTACGATCAGCCCGTTTCCAGCGTCAGCTGCGATTTCGCGGCGGGCGCAAGGGATCTGGTGCGACGACTGGCGGCCAAGGGTGCAAGGCGATTTGGCCTCATCTGCGGCAGCATCGACAGCTATGTCAGCGGCGAGGTCGAAGCCGCGGTTCGCATGGCGCTGACCCGCATTCCCGATGCCGAGATCACCCTCGTGCGGGGCGAATACACCTATGAGGCAGGCGCCGCGCTGGCGGGGGAGTTGCTGGGCGCCATGACCCCTCGCCCCGATGCGATCATCTGCGTGAACGACACGGTGGCCGCCGGCTGCCTCGACCATATGCGGGAAGATCTGGGTATGGCCGTGCCCGATCAAGCCACAGTCGTCGCTTTCGAGACCTTCGCTCCCTCGCAGTGGCGCAGCTACGCCATCACCGGTGTGCGCCAGCCCATGCAGGAGATGATCTCTGCGGCGGTGCAGCTGTTGATGGACCGAATCGAAAACAACAATCTGGTTGTGGAGCGGCGATCCTACGCACCAATCTTTGTTCAGGGGCGAACTGGGTGAGCGATTTTGATTACGTACCCAAAATTTTTTAATGACCTACAATGTTGTTTTTAATGAGTTAAAAAATTTCAAACAAACTCTACCCCTCATCATTTGACGTATAAATTTGGGAAATCATTGCATCCGTATACATGGATTGTTACCTCTAGGGGCACAAACCATGGAGGGGAGCATATCATGAAGGCACTTTTGTCATTATCAACGGCCCTTGCAGGCTGCCTGGCCTGCTCACCGGCCCTCGCTCAGGCCCAGGCGCCTGAGCGCGCCGGGCAGGAGCACGCCACATCCGACGATGGCGGCAGCAAGGTCGGAGAGATCGTCGTCACCGCCCAGCGCCGCGCCGAGCGCGTTCAGGATGTGCCCATCTCGATCACGGCCCTGTCGTCCAAAGAGCTGGCCCGCAATGGCGTGACGGATGTCAGCCGCCTGGAACAGGTCACGCCGGGCTTCACCTTCGGGCGTTCCGGGTCGGACGCAAGGCCTTCGATCCGGGGCGTTCGCACCGAAACCGTCAACGCCACCAATGACCCCTCGATCGGCTTCTACATCGATGGCGTCTATCAAAGCCGGGCGCAGCAGGCGCTGATCCCGCTGGTCGACATCGCGCGGGTCGAGGTGCAGCGCGGGCCGCAAGGTACGCTCTATGGCCGCAACACCTTCGGCGGCAACATTTCTGTCGTGACCAGCACGCCAACCGACAAGCTGGAAGGCGAGATGTCGATGCGCTTCGCCAATTTCGACAGCCAGCGTTATCAGGGCTACCTCAATGTGCCGGTCAGCGACACCTTCCAGATCCGCGTGGCGGGCGTGCGCAACCTGTCGGGTGGATACGTGACCAGCGCCTCCAACCCCGACATTCACCTGTTCGACCGCAATGAATGGCTCGGCAGGATCACCGCGCGCTGGACGCCGACAAGCAATCTGGAAGTACTGCTGCGCGGCGGTTATTGGAGCAATTCGGGACAGGGCGGCGGCGCCTATGGCTATCGCGTTGCCGGCACGCTGGTGAACCCGGCGACAGGTCAGCGCTCGGTCAACGGCGTGCCCGCACCCTTCAACCCCACGGTGAAGGATGGGGTGGCTGACGTCGCCGGGGTCGATGTCGGCGTGCCGGTGACCGGCAATCCCTATCAGAACAACTGGGACTACAAGCCATTCGAGCGCACGCATGAATATTTCGCCAGTGCGCAGATCAACTGGACACTGGGCAACGTGATCTTGCGCTCGATCACCGGCTATCAGCAATTCCGTAGCGATCGCAGTGCCGATCTCGATCAGACAGCGGTGTCCTTCCCCGCCCCCGGCGTGACCAGCGGCTTTGGCGCCAGCGGCTATCAGGAAAACGATACGCATGACCGCAGCATCAGCGAGGAATTGCAGCTCGCCTCGGTGCGCAGCAAGCCGTTGCAGTGGATCGTCGGCCTTTATGGCCTGAAGGACAAGATCGACGAGCCTTACAGCCAGTTCTACACCTCCCCCACCGCAACCATTCCGGGCACGGTGGCGGACACAAAGGTCGACGTCTCGGCCTATGCCGCTTATGCGCAGGCCTCCTACTATGTCCTGCCTGACCGCCTGCGTGTAACAGGCGGCATCCGTTACACCAACGAGACCAAGGCCTATGGCATCGCCAATTACAGCTACCCCCTGGCGGGCGGCGTCGTTGCGGGCACCACGGCCTCAGGGAAGCCCAAGTTCACCAAGACGACATGGCGGGCCGGGATCGACTACTTCGTCACGCCGCAGAACATGCTCTATGCGCAGGTTTCCACCGGCTTTCGTTCGGGCGGCATCAACAACAACAGCAGCAATGCGCTTATTCCCGGCTCCTTCGGGTCAGAAGATGTCACAGCCTATGAAATCGGCTCCAAGAACCGTTTTGCCGGCGGGCGCATCCAGCTGAATCTGGCCGCCTTCGATTATCGCTTCACCAATCTGCAGATCACGATTCTGGATCAGGCCACCAACCTCAGCTATATCCAGAACGCTGGCCGCGCGCACAGCAAGGGCGGCGAGGCCGTGCTCGACGTGGTTCCGGTGCATGACCTCCATGTCAACGCCAGCGCCGCCTATCTGCAGGCGCAGTTCGATCAATATGTCCGGCCCAACGACTTTTACACAGCGACCAATGGCGATCCGCTGTTGCTCAATTTCGCGGGCAAGCGCATTCCCATGTCGCCCAAATGGAAGTTTACCGGCAACGTCTATTACGACTTCAAATCCGACACCATCGGCACGGTAACGCCGCTGATCAGCTGGCTGCATTCCAGCGATTATTACACGCTGGATTACAACACCGTCATCGACCGCCAGAAGAGCTATGACAAATTCGACGCACGTCTGGCCTGGCACCTGCCGCGCTCACGCTTTGCCATCGAAGCCTATGTCGAGAACTTCACCAATGTGGCCGTGCTGAACCGCAGCGTGCTCGGCAACAGCCAGCGTATCCAGCAGTCGTTCGAAGCGCCCCGCACCTATGGGGTGCAATTCACCGCCAGCTTCTGAGCCTGTGCCGGCGGCACGCCGCCGGCCACCTTTATGGAACAGCCATCATGACCAGACCGTCCCCGCATGCTGCGGAACTGGCATCGCGCCTGGTTCGTTATGACGACCTCGTGCCCTGCTACAATGCCTTTGTCGACACCCGCTCGCCCGGGTCGGAAGCGAAGGAGAATTTCACGATCATCGGCCCCGGCGTCTCGGAAAACCCCGAGCAGCATGTGCATATCGCCGAGCCGCACGGCTTCAACATCGGCGGTGCGCGCCAGCCGCCGCGCTGTATCAACTCGCAGCACAGCCACGACACCGCCGAGGTGTTTGTGGTGCTGAGCGGGGAATGGTCATTCAAGCTGGGCGAGAAGGGGGAGGATGCGCAGGTCCGCCTCTCGCCCGGCGATGTGATTTCACTGCCCACCAACATGTTCCGGGGCTTCGAAAACGTCGGCGAAGACAGCGGCTTCCTGTGGGCGGTGCTGGGCGGTGACGATCCAGGCCGTGTTCTCTGGGCGCCCTATGTCTTCGACATGGCGCGGGAATATGGCCTGGCCCTGCTCGACAATGGCAGCCTGATCGACCTGGCACGCGGAGACGAGGTCCCGGCAGACGCCAGCCTGATGAAGCCGACCGACGCCGCCGACGTCGCGCGCGTGGATCGCGCCGATGCGGTCAGCGCGGAACGCTGCGTAGCGCGAGCGCCGGACATGGACGCCCTGCCCTCGCACAGCATCGGCACCGATGTTGTCGAGACGGCCATCATCGGCCCGGCCAGCCCGTCCGAAGGGCTGGGCGCTGGACGCATGGCGTGGGATCATGGCTTTCATCTGCGCCGCCTGCACTTCGCCCCGGGGGGCGCTGTGCCAGCGCATCATAGGAACGAGCCTGAAGTCCTGTTCGTTCAACAGGGCCTTTTGCAGGTCAAATCCGGCAATGACAGTGTGACGATGGCGCCGGGCGACACGCTGACCATCCCCGAAGGCCAGTCCCGCTGCTTCAACAGCGCTGCCGGAGCGATCGTTTTCGTCGTGCGCGGCGGGGACCAGCCCGCACCGGCGATCCGGGATCGCAATACGACGCACGTTGTGGCGTGACGCTGCTTTGGCGGGCGGTATCATCCCGGCTTTGGATGGAAGATCAATTGATCGTATCATCGCCCGCCATTGCGCATCCCGACAAAGGCTGCCGATTTAACAAGGAGCGCGACGTGACGATGGAGGCTATCGCTCCGGCAGGCCATCAGGTGGATCAAGGGCCTTTGCGCATGCGCGTGCTGGCCTATCTGGCCATTCTGGTCGGCTATTTCTTTTACTGCTACAATTTTCTGCTGCCCGGCTATGTGCGGCCCTATCTGATCTCCGATCTGGGCCAGACCTTGACGCAGACCGCCGGGATCACCGCCGCGCAAAATGTGGGTGTCACGTTGGGGTCTTTCGTGTCGGCCACGGTGATTGCCCGGCTGGGGCGGCGCTGGACCGCGGTGGCGATCGTTATGGGCAGCGGTTTTCTGACGCTGGCATGCCTGATGGCCCAATCCGGCTGGGCCTGGCTGCTGCTTCGCGCGGGGGTCGCCTTCTTTCTGGGCGGTTATTATGTCGCCGCCATCAGCATGACGGTGGCCCTGTTCCCGCAGCGTTATCGAGCGCGCTTGCAGGCGGTCAATTCCGGCATGTTCTCGCTCGCCGAAATCTGCCTTGGCGGCTTGGGGATTCTGGCCGGGCATCACTGGACCCTGTTGATCTGGGCTGGCGGATTCCCTCCCCTGCTCGTTGCCGGGCTGATCCTGTGGTTCGTACCGCCGGAGCGTGAGGAACGCGCCGCCCCTCATGCATCAAACCGCGCAAACCCCGCCGTCACCGGCACATGGAGCGAGATGCTGTCACCCCGCTGGCGGCGCCTGACCCTGACCTGCATCGCCATGGCGGGCTGCAATTTCACCGGCTACCAATTGTTCAGCGAATTCGTGACGCTCTATCTGCGCGACATCCGCCACTTCAGCGGGATGGATATCGGCTTCGCTTTTTCCCTGATCGGGCTGGGTTCGCTGATCGGCGGCTTTTTCTGGGCCTATGTCTCCGACCGTTTCGGTCGCAAAGTGCCTTGCATCGGCTTTTTCCTGGCGGGGCTTGCCATTCTGGCCTTTCTGACCGTTCCTCACGCGCCCGGGCTGATCAAGACTTTGGGCCTGATCTATGGCTTCTGCCTGAGCTGCACCTATCCATGGGGCATCTGGTTCACCGAGATCTTCCCCACGCGTCTTCGCGCCCATGCCGCCGCCTTGCTTCATGGCGGGCATGTGATCTCCATTGTCGCACCGCTGATCGTGGCGCTGGTCGCCAACCATTACGGCATTGCGATGGGCATGAGCTTTGCCCCCATCGTCTTCGTGCTGGGCGCCTTCCTCTGGACCACCCTGCCTGAGACCATAACAACAGGCCGAGGCTATCGCGGCTGGGAACCCGACGCACAGCACTGAGGCCTTGAAGCAACCACCCGGCCGCAGGGCCAGTCATCAAAGGAATTTGCCTTGCTCCGTCCCGCTCATGCCCAGCGGCACCTCGATGCTGCCCGGTCGATCAGCCTGACCGAAATGTTCACCATCGGCATCGGCCCCTCCAGTTCGCACACCGTCGGGCCGATGCGCGCGGCGAAGGATTTTGCCAGCCGCGCCGTGGCGACCGGTACGGTCGCATCCCTCCACTGCGCCCTGTTCGGTTCTCTGGCCTTGACCGGGCGGGGCCATGCCACCGATGTCGCCATTCTGCTGGGCCTGTCGGGCCATACGCCGGAAGGGGTCGATCCCGACGATGTGGCGGGGATCGTCGCCGAGATCCGTGCCACGCGACGCCTCAGGCTGGCGGGCCGCAAGGAGATCGCCTTCGCGCCGGAGGAACAGTTGCTGTTCCGCATGGGTGAGTTCCTGCCGGGCCATTCGAATGCCATGCGCTTCGAAGCGCGGATGGAGGATGGCACGGTCCTGCAAGCGGAGTATTATTCCATCGGCGGTGGCGCGATCCGCCATGGCGGACATGAGGCAGAGCTGGCCAACATCGCCCTGCCGCATCCCTTTTCCTGCGCCGACGATCTGTTGCGTGTGGGCGAAGAGACCGGATTGTCCATCGCGGCGATTGTCGCCATCAATGAAACGGCATGGCGATCCCCCGAGGAAACCGACGCCTTTCTGGACGCGGTGCGCGCCGCCATGTTTGCCTGCATCGACCGGGGCTGCGGCGCCGAGGGATCGCTGCCCGGCATGCTGAACGTCCGCCGTCGGGCCAAGGCGCTGCACGCCCCCTTGCTGGCGCGGCGCCCCCGCACCGATCCATCGGCGGTGTTCGAATGGGTCAGCCTGTGGGCGCTGGCGGTCAATGAAGAGAATGCGGCCGGTGGCCGCGTTGTGACCGCACCCACCAACGGGGCTGCGGGCGTCCTGCCGGCCGTGCTGAAATACTATGAGTTGTTCACGGCCAATCCGACCCCGGAAGGCAGTCGCATCTTTTTGCGCACGGCAGCCGCCATCGGTTTTCTCTACAAGAAGCGCGCCTCGATTTCCGCGGCAGAAATGGGCTGTCAGGGAGAGGTGGGGGTCGCCTGTTCCATGGCGGCGGCGGCACTGGCCGCAGCGCTGGGCGGCAACAATGCGCAGATCGAAAATGCCGCCGAAATCGGCATGGAGCACAATCTGGGCCTGACCTGCGACCCCATCGGCGGGCTGGTGCAAATTCCCTGCATCGAGCGCAACACGATGGGCGCCATCAAGGCCATCAACGCCGCCTATCTCGCCTTGCAGGGCGACGGGCAGCATGTCGTCAGCCTCGATGCCGTCATCGAAACCATGCGCCAGACGGGCGAGGACATGCGCTCCCAATATAAGGAAACCAGCCTGGGCGGGCTGGCGGTCAATGTCGTCGAATGTTGAAACACGGGTGGTTGTCAGCCCTGTCAGGGCAGACGCGCCGATGTTCCGCGCAGCAATTCCCCCGCGAACAACCGCGCTTCCACCGGCAAGGCATGATCGTCCACCCGCTCCAGCAGCATGCTGACCGCCGCTGACGTCATCCGCTGCAGCGGCTGGCGGATCGAGGTCAGGCGATAACTGAGCCAATTGGCGGGGTCCGAACCATCAAAACCGACGATCGACACGTCGCGCGGGACGTCCAGCCCCAGTTCGAAGCGCGCCGCATCGATCGCTCCGATCGCCATCAGATCATTCACACAGACGACCGCCTCGACGCGGGGTTGATCCTCCATGATCGTATGCAAAGCCTGCCGCCCGCTTTCATAGCTGAAGGTGCCGCGGATCACCGGCACCTTGTCGATCCCGGCTTCCTTCAGGAATTGAAGCGCCGCGA
>Ga0116227_10016539_pt1 | contig 10562 bp, 12 predicted proteins | sample S1TSphgellanicum_FD_89693 | JGI IMG/M metagenome (GOLD analysis project Ga0116227, IMG submission 89693) | Host-associated microbial communities from peat moss isolated from Minnesota, USA - S1T2_Fb - Sphagnum magellanicum MG | ecosystem: Host-associated > Plants > Peat moss > Unclassified...
GTCAGCTTCCGCATTTAGTGCAGAAAATTTCCGCATATCGTGCAATGGATTTCCGGTTATCGGCCCAGATATGCGGAAGCCTGATTCCGCCTTATCGCTCGTTATAAGGAAATCAGTCTCTGTATTCTCATCGTTTGACCGGAAGTCTGCTTCCTCTTTTTCGGCCTCATATGCGGAAGCAGGCTTCCGCCTTTCGTTGTCAATATCCGGTTCGTTTTTCCAGATCAGACGATATCGATTTGGCGTATTTCTGCCTTGACCATGCTGCACGGCGATATGGCCGTTCGAGGCAAGGGCTTCGGTCAAAGTCCGCACCGTGCGGTCGCTAACATTTACAGCACGAGCCAATGTTTCTTGTGTCGGCCAAGCGAGGCCGGAGCTATTATTGATATGCTGCAGGATGACGAATGCGAGCTCAAAGCCACTGCTCGAAATCGCAGGATCTTGCTGAACCTGCCGCAGCCATGTGAACAAGCGCCGATTATCTGGCAGTGCATTTGCACGTGGCTTGAGGTGAACGACTTTGTCTGTCATGCGGACCTCCGCATGCCCAAACGGCTCGCGATTCCGTCAAGCCATTGCTGTTGGCGTGGAGACAAGTGCTGCGGGCGCAATCTTGAAAGGCTATCGATGAAATCAATATCCTTTTCGGAAAGCGCCTCGACGCCGTAAAGTTGGCAGAACCGAACGACCGATCGCCAGTCGTTCATGGGCTGTGCGCCTGGTCCAGCCGAATTCTGCCGAGACCGCTTCGATGGCAGCGCCGCTAGTTTGGCAGGTTCGCGAATTACGTCGGCGAGCCAATGCCAGTCGCACCCTGCGGCGGTGAGGGTGCGCTCGATCGCCCTTACAGTTGCTGTCGCTTCTCCGTCGAACGAAGAGCCAAGGCGCGGGACAAGAAGCGCGATGCGGCGACGAAGATGATCCCGATCAATCACTAGCCACCTCCCGCATCGCTGACATGGTCACCGTCAAGGTCGATGAGATCGATGAAAAACATGCGGCACGGCGGATCATGCAGGATAGTTGCAACGCCGGAGGCGCGATGAATTCGCGTCTCGTTGACAAGCTCGTCGCGAATGACGACGCGGGGCTGATTTTGGGGCAGGATAATCATTGCGCTGCGCCCTCAAAACCGAGGGGTGACGGCGCAAGACGTGCCTCACCAGCAATATTATTAGGAATATTGCTCGGGAAAATATTGAGCCCATCGTAATTTCGGCGAGAAATGCCAGATAATTCGGCGATGAGTCCCGCGGTGGCGGTCGGCACGCTATATTTTTTTGCTACCCATGCGACGGCGTTGAACGGTAGCGGACACTGACGAATTTCTGACTGTAATTTTTGCATTGGCATCACCTTTTTTGAGATGCCGGACGCAAATTTCTCTTGGATTTGTTAGCGCGAAAAGTTATTTAAATCTTGCCCAGATTAAACAAGCATTTCGAGCCGGTCCCGAGAAATCGTGACCGGCTTTTGTTATGCTGCGATAGGTTGATGGGGATCGAAAGCACCGCGACGTTTATTCAATAGTTCCGCCAAATCGGCGGCAGCGATTGAAACGCGGCGCCCGAATCTTAATACTGGCAGTTCACCGGAAGAGATGAAACTCCACAGGGTCGTCCTTCCGAAGGGCACGAGCGCCAACGTCTCTTCGATCGTGTAGCCTGCCTTGCGGAAACCGTAGTCCGCTGCCGTCAGCGGCGGCCGTGCATCCTGCTTTTCCGTGACGACTGGCGGAGCGTTGACGCTCAGCGCTTCCTTGCTCGTTTCGTTTTCCAAGTTGGTTTGCATCTGAACCACCGCGTGCTGTTACGATGGTTCGACATCTTATGCACAAACGGTCTGCGTCATAGCTTCAAATCACGTCTTTTTCAGTCAAATTAAATCATATCACGTCAAGTCACGTCATTTGACTTAGTTAGTTCATGCCATTCTTTTGAAACCGCTTTAAGCCGCGAAGGATTGTGGAATCGGAAACGTTCCTACGCCCTTTAAATTCAGCAACCCACTCCTTGATTATCTTATTTCTTTCGGAGGCTCCGAGGTCGCTTGGAATATTATGCCTAGGCCACCAAGCTTCGCACGCCGCTATGACCGCATTTTCCGCTGGGGACGCCTTTTTTGCGCGCGTCACATTGCGAGCCGGTCTTTTTAAATCGCTTACTGGCTCCAGCAGATTATCCTTGTTCTTTTCGAAAAGCTCTAAAAGGCTTTGAGGGCTAATGTCGCCTTTTGTTTGAAGAACGTGGACTCCCTCCCAGCACTCCAAACCCGTGTCAACCGTATTCCCATAGTAATTAATGACGCATTTGCTATCGCGTGAAACGCTTATGGGTATCCGCTCATACGCTTCCGAAAGGGGCGCCCTTCCGTAAAGATAAATCGTCCCTACCTGCCATAATGGCCTTAGTTCTTTTTCACCGATCTCATTCCACAAGTCCTCTATGGCTTGCTTGGCTGCGATAGGCGACCGGTTTGGATCGTCGGCGGCCTTGGCAAATTCGGGCCGGTGATCGCTTTCAATGCGAAGGCCTATCTCTTCGCTGAGATACGTTTTTCCACTCGATACAATTTCATGATGGGCTCTAAACTCGGTGTGCCTCCGCGGCACTCCTTGGTAGAGCATCCCAATTCTCAGAGAGGTGATTTCCTGGTTCATACCCGCAGCCTTCGCGCATCAAATCATTGCGCGGAGTCTAACTGACCACGGCGGCTTATAACGATTAAGCGCGAAGGATGCACGGCCTCTATTCACAACAATGTGCTGTTAAGCTTTTGCTTGCTATCGCCAACGAAAAACCCGGTGCCTCACGACACCGGGTTTCCATTGCCACCATATCCAAGCGGGTCAAAACTTGGATAAATAAGCTATATAGGCGAGGACGAAACTAAGGGAATGGCCGAGGCAACGGCTTCGCAGAAATGCTGAGGCGAAGATTATGGCCGCGTAAGCAATGGCGAGCAATATCTTATGGCCGCATCGGCAGAAGTCAGCTTAGGCGCATTCGGCTTGGATTTGCGCCCGCTCACCGACAAAGCGAAGACGCTGAATAAAGCTTTTCTTTGTGAGGTCGAAGAGAAAAGCCACAAGCGAAGCAAGAATCAACAGCGGGAAAAGCAACCACAAAAATGGAGACTTTAGAATGACGGTGACAACTAAAAACATTTCAACATCGCAAGCCAGTTCCTCTAGTTCTTCACGCGTTGCAACATCAGCAACGCGTGAAGCGGCCCTCGACAAACTGCTTAGATGAATCGTCTCTTCCTGTTTGAAATGAGAACGATCAAGCCCCAAGGTGATTAGCTTGAAAAACGACAGATTATGACAATAGCGGATCGTTTTTTCTAAGCTTAAGCGCATCGTGCGATATTCGCTGGAATCGAAATCAATTCGACCAGACATCGCAATATCAAAAAGCGCATCCCGCTTTTTGAAGCAGTACTGGCGCGCAATATCAGTGCACGTCGCTTGCCAAGGCCCATACAAAATGAAAAGCACAAAGCAAATCGAAATGAATGTGAAAAATGCGTTTGCGATCATCGTCTCTTATCCGACGGATTGGTTTTCCCTTCCGGTGTCAGCCCGGAAGATGTTCTATTTGGGTCCACCCTTATTTCAAGCTCTGTCATTCGACCTTGAATACGATTCACTGTCGAGTGCCTAAGCTTACGTTCTGTAAATCCCCAGCCTAGCCCAGAAATAGCAGCTATATATGCGATAATACTTCTCCAATCACCCAAAAAAGCAAGTTTTAGGGCCAAAATGGTCTCATGACCAGATAGCGCCACGATGATGTCTTTACTCACATAGAGTCCGGCAATGACAGCACAAGAGCGGATGAGGGTCCGAATTGTCGCGAAACGCTCTCCAATTCGCGTTCTTTCAACGGTAACAGCATCTCCGCTCGACATCCGCTTTTTCGACAAAACCGCACCCTCTGATTCGTTAAGCTTAACATAATCAGAGATTCGGCACCTACCGCCACGCCCTTACGCAGTTCCGCTTCCCGGCATCGCCGATTTGTCCGCGCTTGTGACACTGCCCCAGCCGTGCTTACGACGTCGTAGGTTCTCTTGGCCATGGGAACTGCTGTGTGCCAGTGGTGGAACGCTATGATCGACCTGTCGCGTCCCGAGGGGCGCCGTGGCCGAATATGCTCAGGCCGTAGGTCATGAAAATTTACCGCGCCGCCCGCGCCATGGATACGACCTTTCCCGTCTTCGCTTCGCAATATTGAGCCCACGCCTCCATCAGCTCACGGCGCTTTTCAAGAACGTCTGTACGGCGATAGACACGTTCGACTCGCGTGCCGACTTGATGGCCCATTGCTTCCTCAATGACGGCATGCGGAAACCCGGTCGTTTCTTCCGCCCATGTTCGGAATGTCGCTCGAAACCCGTGTGGCGTAATGGACTTTTTACTCTCCACATCAATCCATCGAGGATGCTCTCCGTTCATTCGCTTTAGAAGAGTCAACATCGCCATATTGGAAAGGGGCCTATCCGAGCGATGAGATGGAAAAACATATTCCGATGTTCTCGATGCAAAGATGGTTTTCAGCAGTGCTAGCGCAGCCTTTGAGAGAGGTACGCGAAAACTTTCCTTGCGATAAAGGCGATCTTTCAAATTCTTGAGTAGGACCGTCCAGACTGCTTTGGCTAAATCGATCTCATCCCATCTTGTCTTAAGGACGGCATCGGTTCGGACATTGGTAAGAATGAGGAATTCAAAGGCGCGCGCCGACATGGCGTCTCTGCTTTGTAAATCGACAAGGAAAGCGGCCGCCTCGTTGTACGACAAGGAAGCATGGCTTCCCTGACTCAATCTTGTCGGGGCCCGGAACCCCATCGCTTTAAGATCATCCCATCGGGCCGGGTTGTCCGGCATGGAAATCCCGTGCTCGTCTCGAAGAAGAATTCGGGCGTGCTCAAAGACGCGCCGGATCGCAGGATAGAGCTTGCGGGCTATCTCTGGTTTTGCGTCCCAGACCACACGCAGGACGGCGGCGACATCGACGGTCGTGATTTCATGCACGGCTTTAGAGAGTAGGGGGCCGCAATAGACAGGTCCAAGATAATAGCCCCACTGATACTGAACCTTGGCATTGGTCGATTTGCTTTGAGCATCAGCGATGACGAGCTTGGCGATATCTTCAAATGTCGGAATTGGCTTTTCGGCTTTACGGGCAGCTTGTTTTGCCTGGAGAGGATCGATCCCTTGCGCGATCAGTTTGCGAGCATCGGCGGCTGCGCTTCGGGCCTGCAGAAGGCTCACTGATGGATATGAGCCCAAGCCCATGTCTCGCCGCGCACCATCGGTCTGGTAGCGCAAAACCCATTTCCGCTTGCCCGTCTTGGACACAACCAACTGAAGGCCGTCACCATCGACGTGTTTGCCTTCACCGGCGCTCTTTACAGACCTATCGGTCAGCCGTCCCATATCTCCAGTCCCACATCTGGTCCCACATTATGCGTCGGATTATGGCATACGTGTGCGAACAGAGACAGACTGAGAAAGGACAATATTGTTGAAAAATATAGGGTTTAGTGATTGGCTATGAACAGTAGCGAACGCTAGTTTGGTGCTCCCCGCCCGCACCAATTCCGACAGCTGAAGCGCATTGGATTTCTGAAATTACCTTGGTGTCCTGCGTTAAATCATAAAACGTGATCGAATTCCATCAGAGTAGAGCGAGATGCGAGAGGAAACCCCTCACCCTTTTCCCCATCTCGCTCTAGCAAAAAACGTATGGGCTTTCCCAAATCCGACCCCAAACTTTTCGGGGTGTCCTTTCCGAGTTGCTTGCTGATGCGACAGAGAACGGCTGTGATCAAGTTGATGGGCTTTCGGTAGATACTCCAAATGCTTTCTGGTTAATAAAAATGAATTCGGCCCCTTCGCATGTCCGCGAATGAAATGGCTGCCATCGAAGCCATATTCCTCGTAGCCTTGCTCCTTCATCAAAGTACCGATGCGCGGATCGGAATGGTAATCTTCCACTAACAAAATGGGGAGATGCCGTTTGATCGTTTCAAGGCCGCCAGCCAACACTTTATATTCGAGGCCCTGGACATCGATTTTGATAAACACGGGATCGAGCCCTTGCATATCGAGCGTTTCGATAGGGCAGTCATAAGTCTCGATCTTGAGGCTTGCCGGCCGGAAGAAGTAAACCGTTTCGGTGTTGATCCAACCCCGCGCTGCTTCCTGGTCTAAGGAGGAAAGACCATCGTAGACATAGCCTCGGTACGACGGCTGGTGAAGTTTCAATGTACCCACACAATCCGACAGCCCGACGCCTCGAATCTCAATACGCGGATTGCCGAGATAGCGCTGGCTTAGTTTACGGCTGAGCACTGGGTTGGGTTCGAAAGATACAATGTCCGCATCGGGTACGAGCAGCCGTATCGATTCGATAGATTGCCCGTGATTGCCGCCGATATCGACGTAGGTGCCGTTGAAATACTGGCTGATCAGGCGAAGTGCGTAGAAATCCGTCTCATGCGGGATTTGAAGCAAGCGGCGCGACCATAAATAAAAGAAATCCTTCTGCTGCTTTAAGAACCAAAGTTGGCTCTGCAGTGTGCGGATCGTTTTTTTACCATTGACGCCAACACGCATTAAACGAAACCATCTAAACGAGTTCTGGCAGTTGAGCTAACCACTGCGACTTATGTTTCAAACTTGCCAGGTCCGCGGTGCGACATGACAAGACGTATCGACGACTGAGACCTTTACAATCTACACCGATACGACGGCTTAAATTCAAGCCGTATCACCGAGTGTTGATCCTTGTCCTCGGAATAAGGATAGCATATGTATGGGATCAACTCATTAGCAGTTGAAAATCAATAAGGAACGGAGATGTACAGTTGCATGTCGGCCTATTGCCGCTCTTCCAGAGCACGTATCAACTGTTCGTGATTGCGCGAAGCATGCCCTCGAAAGTACATCTTGAGCGTGTAGGCAGCTAAGCCTGCAACAAGGTTGTGCGGCTTTCCAAAATTTACGAACCATAGCCGAGATAGGTATGAAGAATATATTTGGGCGACATCCGTGGCGGGCGGCCTTCATGGGGAAAAAGCCAAAGCGGTGGAAACACCAATATTTTGCCTGTCTCCGGCGCAATTGAGAGACCGAGATTCGGAAAAACCGTCTCGCCGCCTTCCGGTTCATTTAAATAAATGAATGCTGTGATGAAGCGTCGCGCGCTTATTTGGTCTACCACATCGACATGCGGCACGAAGAAATCTTGCTCATTGGGAAGATAACGTTTGATCCGGAAATGTTCGAAGGCGATGTTCGCAGGCCAATGAGATGCATTCGTGAGTTTTTTGTATCTTACGAAATGTTCCAAAAAGACCGGCAGAAGCAAAGCATGTTCATCTGGCCAGGCCGTCGTAATTTCCAGCTGTGCGAAGCTATGGCTGCCATCGCGCCGGCACGCTTCAACCGCGTCGCTCGTTTCGAAGCGTTCAATCAGACGCTGGCAATGTTCGGATGACAGCGCGCTTTTTCCAAGCACGATATAGTCAAGCAGCGAGGTTTGTAGCGGTTCAGCGGCAGGCTCTTGCATCGCAAGTCCAGAATTTGTCACTGGCGAGTTCTCCCTCGGCCGTTGACGCACGAATCAAGGTATCAAAGTCAAATTTTATAGCACGTTGGAGAGAGCTTGATATGCAAATGCCGATAGAGAGACAGGCGGTTTCGTTCAGACACGGAATGTCTCGCGCAACCAGCTGACGAGGCGGGCCTGATCCGTCAAAATGCCCAGCTCGGGTTCTTCAACGCGGCGGAAACCGTGCTTTTCGAGAAGATCGGCCATGCGCAAACCGCGGTTCGCCGGGTTGGTGACAGCCATTGTTTTCGTAGCGATCTCCACGGCAAGTGTGCGTGACATCGGCTTGGCGCTCTGCGGCATTTCTTTGCCTATAGGTTGATGGGGTTAAATACCCGCAGTTTTGGGACGATTGCGACAGACATAAGGGTCGGAGTCTCTCTATTCCTGTGTCAAGTCGTTTGAGCTTTATACGGATGTATATTGTGTTTGAAGAGATTCATTCTCATCATGGATGAGGTGGCGCGGCCTCATATGAGATAATCGTACCGAGATCATTTTACGTGGAGCGATAATTCATGGCGAAAGCGATCATCATCCAGCCGGGTGGCGGCTTCGATCGGGTCACATTCGGGGCGTGCGAGGCGCCGAAGCCAGAGACTGGCGAGGTCACGGTCAAAATCTGCGCAAGCTCGCTCAACTATCATGATTATGCCGTCGTCAGCGGAATGTGGGGACCGGTGGAACCGCGCATTCCGATGTCCGATGGAGCTGGCGAAGTTATCGCCATCGGCCCAGATGTGACCGAATTCGCGGTCGGCGATAAGGTCGTCAGTATGTTCTTTCCAACCTGGCTTGACGGGCGGCCGGAGGTCGATAGTTTCGCGACTGTGCCGGGCGATGGAATCGATGGATTTGCACGCGATGTCGTCACCGCGCCTATCACATTCTTCACGCATGCGCCGCGCGGCTATACGCATGCCGAAGCCGCGACCCTGACAACCGCTGGGCTAACGGCATGGCGCGCACTCTTCGCCGATGGATGTCTTAAAGAGGGTGATACTGTGCTGACACAGGGCACAGGCGGCGTCTCGATCTTCGCTTTGCAATTCGCAAAGATGGCGGGCGCGAAAGTCATCTCAACCTCTTCGAGCCCTGAAAAGCTGGAGCGTCTTCGCGCATTGGGGGCTGACCATCTGATCAATTATCGGGACGACACAAAATGGGGCGAGACAGCGCGAAAATTAACGGGAGGGCGTGGCGTCGATCACGTTATTGATGTCGGTGGCCCATCGACACTGGATCAATCGATGTCGGCGGCGCGAGTCGGGGGCCACATCTCGGTCATAGGAATTCTGACGGGACTCACAGCCGAACTGCAGCTTGTGACAGCACTGATCCGGCAGCTTCGCTTGCAAGGCGTGCTTGTTGGGAGCCGTACGCACCAGCTGCATATGATCGAAGCTATCAACGCGAGTGGGTTGAAGCCCGTCATTGATAGGCAATTCGAATTTAAAGATATCGTTGAGGCGTTCCGTTATCAGGAGAGCAACCGGCACTTCGGAAAGATTTGCCTCGTGAATGAGACCGCATGATTTGGAGTGCAGCCAAAAGAGTTGCGAAAGGTCCGGCGGCGGGAGCGGGCAAAACGCTATAGTTAATTTATAAGACGAAATGCCGATTTTTTCAGGGCCGAAGCGTTGCGCGAAAGGCCGCGGTTTGAAATCGCGATAAGTTTACTAAATAATTGATTTAATTGTATTTTATCTATTTAATGAGCCTTATTATAATACCGGTGCAGCCTCTTCTTTTTAAGGCAGATCACCTGGATAGCTTAAACGTTGACGGTTTATTTAAGGTTTTTCCGTATCCCCATTAACCGAGGGGCCGGAAAAAGAACCAACCTGAATCGCCAATTGCAGAGGGTTAACGATCCAATCGTTATTGGCCCAGTTCTGAACGTCGGACCCGAGTTGTCACGTGTGCTTTTCCCATCAGCCTTTTTTCGGCTCGTGAGCAAAGCGCTAACGTCTGCCTACGGGGATCACATGCGGCGGTTCAGCGACCTTACAATTGCCAGTAAAATCTCGGTTAGCGGCAAGATCATGTTCGCGGTCGTGGCTATCATCGAGCTGGCATTCTTTTTCTCGCTGAGGGAATTGTCCGTGGAAGCTGAAACGGAGCGGCTTTCGCTCAGTGCCCGCGCCGAGATTGAGAAAAGCGTCGCCAAGGTCGAAGATCAAATCGCCAGTTCTCGCGGATATATCGTTACAGCCTATCCGCGCTTCATCGCCTCCTATGACAACGCCGTTAAGGCGGGGGATGACGCATTAAAGGCAGCACGCAACGCCGCGGTCAGCCGTCCCGATGTTCTCGCCGCTGTAGATAAATTGGAGAGCGCGGCCGCTGCCTACAGGCAGGAGATCGGTGATCCTCAGATGCGATTCGCACGCGATCCGCTAACTATGGAAAAAGCGGTAAACATTGCGAAATCCGATCGAGCGACAGAATTACGTGCTGGCATACGGACCGCGACGTCCGAGGTTCAAGACAAAATAAATGTTTGGCAGCAGGGCAGCCAGAATTGGGAAATCTGGCTGACAGCGGCTATCAACGCAAGCTTGATCGTGATTGCCTTTGCGACAGTCGGAATGGGAATACTTGCTGGGCGCTGGCTCAAAGCTTGGATTACCACACCTCTCGCTGACATGACTGAAGCCATGCACAAATTGGCTTCTGGGGACAACAACACTGCGATTCCGTCTCTCGGCTGGACAGACGAAATCGGCCAGATGGCCAAGGCTGTCCAGATTTTCAAGAAAAACGCTATCGCGCAACAGCGCCTCCAAAACGAAGCCGCCGAGACCCAGCGTTTCGTCGAAAGCGAGCGCCAATCGCGCGAGGCCGAAAAAGCAAGGGAAGCCGAAGACCGTCAACAAGCGATCACAATGCTCGGCGACGGCCTCGGGCGGCTGGCGAATGGCGATTTGATGCACCGTA
>Ga0116227_10016542_pt1 | contig 10561 bp, 8 predicted proteins | sample S1TSphgellanicum_FD_89693 | JGI IMG/M metagenome (GOLD analysis project Ga0116227, IMG submission 89693) | Host-associated microbial communities from peat moss isolated from Minnesota, USA - S1T2_Fb - Sphagnum magellanicum MG | ecosystem: Host-associated > Plants > Peat moss > Unclassified...
AAAAAAAAAAAGAAAAACCCCCCCCCCCCCCCCCCCCCCCCCCCCAATCAATTCCTCACCTTAGAAATGGAGGTATTTAGATGTCTACATAAGTAAGCAAATGTGTTTTATACAATTGTGCCAATGCCATTTGAAGTTTGAAATGTCACAAAGTTTTCCTCTTTCTGTCTTGATTATTATTTTTGAATGAAAAATTTCAATCACATTGCAAAGGCTATAAGCATCTTTCATTTTAAGTTGGGCAATGGTCGTAAGCTTAATTACTTTTTAACTTCCACCCCTTTAAAACACATCTTCCATCTCCACAACCAACTTATTACAAGCGCTCGATTTTTAATATGAAAAAATATGGCCAACCAAACTTCAAGCGATCGATTTTTGACATGGATACATTTTGACATCTAGTTTGAGCTAACTTGGTTACTTGTACATTTTTCTTTTTTTTATCCATTTCTACGTTTTCCTAATCTACAATGTGTCTATCAATAAAGTTTTACAAGGTTGCATCAAAAGCAATGATCTATCTTATGGTTCCTTATGAATTTTCAAACATTGTAGTATGCTTGTTTAAAATATTTGAAGTTGCAAGATACACTCAATAAAAACATATTATCTGATTTTCAATATAGTGAAACATTGTTAAAATCATGTCTTGTCCATAATTGATATACACTAGATTAAATGTTTAAAAACTCATTTGTTTCCTCACAAATTCCAATCTTCCTACATCAGCAATTAAATAACACACACAAAAAAAACTATATTACCTATTTATTTATTTGATGACACACGTTTGATGCCAATGTAAAGTACTTAAGAATCACACTTGATTTTTAAAATCCAATATCATGTCATGGCACTTTTTTAAAGTAGGTATATTTGAAAAAGAAAATTCAAACAACTGCAACTTATTATTCAGAGATCTTAAACTAATAATAAATTATAATATATAAATCCAAATTATGAACAAAATTTTAATTTATCATATCTAATTAACATCAAAAACACAATACAAAGATTTGTCGAATTAGGATGAGGGTTAGGGTTTTGGGGTTGAGTGGGCTTTGGGTTCATCTTCTAAGTTTCTTGCGTTGTGTGCTTTGGGAATTCGTCGTTGCTGTTGTTGGGGGCGTGTCGGAGCGATGGTGACAGACAAGAAACATGGCCTAGCCGAGACCAGAATGCTAGGGAATGAGCTCTTGCAGTGTAGAGCTTACAAAAGCAATGCGCTGTTGTTGTTGTCCATGTTGGCAGCGTCATGCAGCAACACTACATGCGCTCCTACTTCGGCAACAACGGTCTCATCGCTCATAGAAGCGCTTCATTGCTTGCAGGCTTTCTTTGTGCTTTCATTCGTTCAGGGAAGTTTCCTGCTGCTTCCAAGAAGAAAGCCGCTGAGAATCTGCTCAAGGGAGGTTGAATTGTAGGACAAAAGGGCACGGAAGAGAACGGAAAGAATGATAGGGTGGAAGCAATCTACAGGAGCTGGGTGTGGATAGATACACACTGAATGGGTGGGTGTGGAAAAAACACACTGAATCCCAGCACCTCCATTCTCCAACATGCACTCAAGAGTATAATTGTTGTGACTTGTGCTTCACCAGCAGAATCACTGGCAACTATTTTCAAATCGTTCCACTCCAGGCTAGTGTTCAATCAATCCAGTGGTTGTAACTTACTTGGAGGATAGACAGATGTGAGTCCGAGTACTTCTGTTCTTGGCAGAAATGGCAGCTTAATAAAACATGACCAAAGTGGGATGCAAGCACTGTGTTCTCATGTGTCTATTGGTGCTAGTGTTTCTTTTAAGGATTTTGTGATGTAGCAAAGTGGTGATCATCAAAAAAATATTTTAGCCAAATCTAGTTACACAACAATGTGAAAGTAGAAGAAAAAGAATCCTTCTCTATTCATGGCTAGCTGCTGGAACTAACCATAAAAATTTGGTGATTGGGATTTTTTTTCTTTGAAAATCTGGCGAACGTGGGTCAGTTGTATCATGAAGAATCCTTTGTTAGGCCTAAAACATATTTTTCATTTTGAAATTTATTGAAAATTCCTAAAGATTAAAAACGCTGATATGTGTGTGTGATTTTCCCGGCGAACAAAATTGAGCACATTTGGAGTTTTCTACGAAACCGATGCATTTGGATGTGTTCTCTAAACCCAAGTCTCATGTTATCCTTTTAACTGGATCCTGTACAATCAATCACTTTTGAGATTGTCCCGGCATAAACTCACATTATGCTTCTTGCATGTGTTTCTCAATCAAAATGTGCCTGAACTCATGATGTGCTTCTCTCGCATGTATATAGAAATGTATTCATATATGGTTCAGAATTAAAAGCTGTGGAACTAAATTGGGTTCTTTGTAGCTTCTTGGACATCCCCACCCACCCCAATATTTCCAATTTTCAATTCACCACCAAAATCGAGATCACCAACAACATGGAGGTTACCACCAAAAACTGAGGTCACCCATGCCGGTGTTTTTTCTTAAGGATTTTGTGATGTAGCTAGCCAATGTGGCCATCATCTAAAAACTAATTTTGCCAAATTTGGCTACATACTATACACAAAAGTAGAAATAATTAGAATCCCTCTATAATCTCGGCCACCTCATAGAATTTAGGCGTTTCAGAATTTTTTTTCCTTCAAAATATGATGAATTTGTGGGATTTTCACCATAAAAAACACTTGTACAGGTCGAAACCATATGTCCCAGGTCAAATTTTGACAAATTTTGACCAATAGGAAGAACATGGACCCCCACACAAAACTGAGATCACCCACAAAAACGGGGATCATACACAAGAGATCTTTAAATTAAAATTTTGCAAAAGTGGCAGTGTATTAATACATGTAGCATATAACATTAGGTCCTTGGTGGCAGCCCAACCCTTGTTCCTTTGGTTAACTTACTTGGGGGCTTTCAAGTCCCTTTCTCCTCATACAAACTTGGTTGAGTATTTCAAGTCCCCTTGTTCCTATGTGATCAAATATTGGCTAGGAAAACACAAGGTTTTTGGAGAACTTGACCCAAAAACTTATCCCCTAAGAACAAAGGACTTGAAATACTCAACTAAGCTCCCATGGGGAGAAAGGAACTTGGAAGTCCTAACGAAGGTGGCCCAGGGAAAAGGGGTTTGGGATGTCTTGGGGAGACTCGGTTTTCCACCAAGAGAATGGGTTGGGTTGCCCCGTGGAGACTTGGTTGGGCGGTGGAGAAGGGGACTAAGCCTCAACCAAGTTGCCACTTAGAACAAGGGGCTACATTTTCTTCATCATTTTGTCTTATCCATGAGAAAAAAAGATAATTTGAGAAAAGGATCAAACCCTATACCTTTGGGTTGAATAGCAGATTCTAAACATTTCATAATCTTTTTTCCACATTTTTTTTGATTATATCGCACACAAGAAAGATAGTTAACCTTGATGCTTCCCATGCTTTTGATTTGCTAGCTATACTACTTGGGTTTGGGCTGTTGCATTTATATAGTCTTTCACCTTATAATATGCATTTTTTTGGCTTTACAAGTTGGGAATTAAATTTGGGAAACAATTAATAAACAATATTGGATGTGATAAATTTTGCTAAACACCCAAATGGCCCCCACTGTGGAGCTACTCTTAGAAGCATGGGAAATGCGCAATTAGAGACCCTAATTTAGTGTAAGGGTTAGATATGTAGTGGGGGTGGGCTTTGAAAGGTGAAAGTGCAAGCTTATGTGTCACAACCCCACAACCCTCACTCCCAAAAGTGGAAGACTTGGAGTCCTTCGCGACTCTCGAAAATTCAGAAGACGAGTTGAGGGGTCAAATCTCCTTGCATTGCTATGCTCTTTATGTCATTGGAAAGATCTCGAAGCGTAGATGCCCAAAATGGTCTCGCATGAGCCATTTGGACATCTGCAGCCCAAGTTATGGGCAAAAGAAGGGTCGGGAGTCAAACTGGCAGTTTGACTCCCGACCACAAAAAGTCAAGAATCGATATGATCCCGACGTTTGCAGAGAGTGTGGGACACGGCGTTGAAAAGCTCTTGACGAGGGCTACAATTTTGGTTCAAACCTCGTCCCAATCGGAGGTCAAGGCGAAAAGTTATGCCCGTTCAAAATTGCGGGACTCCAACCCGGGATAGTTTCGAGACTCCAACTTGGGAGTCCCAGGAAAAAACAGCCATTTGGATGTAGCCCCCGTGGAGAGTCGCAGAGAATATTATAAGGGGGAAGGTGGTGGCTTCCCCCGAGTTCGGGCCGTGGTGAATCTTGTGTGTAAAAGTGCCTGTGGCTTGTCCCAACACCCAAGGGTGTTTCCGAATGTGAACTAACCCTCTTGTGGTTGGTTTGAATGCAGATTGAGTAGGTGAAAATGCTTGACCTCTTCCTAGTCTATCCCGGGACTTTTAGCACGCCCCTCTACCCCTTTTAGTGCTGGAAATCGGGAGCGGGCCCTCAAGTCCCAACTTTCCGCAATTACACAAAGTTGGACCCTCAAGTGGGTTTAACGAGGGACTTGGGATCGCGTCATTATCAATTAGAGCATGCACTTAATGTTAAAACACATTATAGGATATTTTTTGGTTTCAACAGATTTTTATCATAGCCTGAAGCTCACGGAACAAATGGCTGACTCAAGGTTTGAAGTTGTATAGGAGTTGGTCAAAACTAAAGGCCATTCAAAGGGGTCGCATTAAGTGTACGTCAAAATGACCAAAGTTGCTAGAAAAAGAAATTTTGGTCTGCCAATGAGCTGATGCAACACACATTTGGAAACCAGGTCGTTCCAATTTCAAAGTTTCAGGTTTTTAAAAAAATAATTTGGGATGGTCCCTCACAAGTAATTAATAAGTAACAATAGGTGTCCCAGAAGTTGTGGTTCCAATGAATGTTGGCAGGATATTGGTCTTTCATTTTCTACAATGGATCCCTATATTATGGGGTACACTAATTTCAAACAGACCACAAATCCTTTTTCCAATGGACCTGACATTAAGGGGCACACTATTTCAGACTCATTAGACACCCTACAGGCTTTGAGTATAGAAAACTATACAATTGGAGATCCCCTTTCACTCACTAAATGCAAAGCATTATCTAACATATTTACCAAGCATCAATTTAATGGGGTCTTACAAGGAAATTTTGCTACTTGCTGCCCGGTTATGAACATGCATACCACACCCAATTTATTTGATTGAACAAAAGCGAAAAAAATGAACCCATACAATAAAATTAAGACCAAATTTATATATCTTTGATGTATACACAACTCTCCCTATACCAATCACACTCTGTGAGGGAGTAATGTGTCTATAAAACTTCAAAATGTTATGGCGTGCCTTTTAAGGGATCTTGTTAGAATCCTTACAGTCACCCCATAAAAGGGAAATTACTCTGTCTATACCAGCAAGGATGTTGGCAAATGGAGGCCCCTGTTGTGTACCATGGATTCTAAAGAAAAGTGGTGGTGAACTGTTAGGGCCTAGGAATGGGCAATGCTAGCTGTGTAGCCTTTGCCACTGACCGCCTTTCTCCTACAAATATTAATTAATATTTTAGTTCCAGACAATCACTCACTGGCAAATATGAGTGTATTTTTTCATTCTAGCGGATTTGATGAATTGTATTAGAAACAATGCAGGTACATCCAAGCTATGTACCCTGCACATTCAGGAAGTTGGTGAAGTGTGAGAGGCTAATCCAAGTTGTTTACCAGAATTTGGAAATGAGCCAATTTGGAGTCCTCTATGAAATCTACAAAACAATATTCTTCTAAAAACTTTTTTGCGTGTGATTTTGCACAAGTTTGCCTGTGACAAAAAAATTGTGTCTGTGTTTCTCAGTGTGAACAAACGCCAAATGAGTATTTGGATGATGAAATAACCTAGTGCTTGAAGAGCTGCGAGGATTTGGACTAGTAGAAAGTGTCAAGACAATGGACAATTGGTCATTGTGAAGCTTTGAGGGCATCTGTATCTTTGTATTGTTTGTTTTTTTATTTTTTTGTTGTTTGTTGTTTGTAGGTGATGAGCTTTGTTTTGCATTTTTCATGGATTGGGCGGCACTTGACATTGATCAACTTGGAGTGTTGTGCTGTTTTTGGATGCCATGCATTATGAAGGATGGAAAAATCCCACTAGGGTGTATGTGTGTGATTGTGTGTTTTAATTTGGAGAAAGCAATTTGTCAATGGTTGTGGTGAGGGATGAATGCCTTGACTACTGTTGAAGCCTTTCCATAGAGGATTGTTTTTAATCTGATGTCCCATAGGCCTTTCTCGAAGTTTAGATAGGTTAGATGGACAATGTAGGGACCAAATGAAGAAAGTGATGAAGGTCTTAGGGGTTTTAAGAGCAACCTACATGGCAATTAGGTTTGTGGTGGAGAGGGTTGTCATTTAGTTTGGGATACATTGAACTCCGGTGTTCCTAGAAAGGAGTACCCACAACTATGGGAACTTTGAAGAGAATTAATGGGAGAGTAGATAGCTCTGGGACTTATCAAGTCTTTTTGGCAATGCGATGTCTACATTCTTGTTTTCTTTTTGTCCAACTTTTTAGAAATTATATTCAGTGACTGGATGGGTTTCATTATGAGAGATTATGAGTTGTGGGTGGAATTGCCATGTTAAACTAGTTGGGTTCAAAAGAATAAAGTTGAAGTGACCTAATTCTTCATGGTCCATAGATCAATTTGATTAAGGTAGATTTGTGACTTGTGTTGCCATTTATTCCTCCCCTTGCATTGTTATTGTTTGTTTTTTGCCTTATGTTGTTGTTCACCTTGCTTTGCAGTTGGTTGCTCCTCGCATTGTTGTTGGTCACTTTGCATCGTTGGTCTTTGTTCACTTTGCGTTGCTACTTGCTACTTGTTTTGCATTATTAGACGTCGTTATTTGCATGGGTTGTTATTCATTACTCACTTGCATTGCTACTAGTTAGTGTTTGCCCATGTTGTTATTATTTGCTACGCACCTTGTGTTGTTATTGTTAGCCTTGTGTTGTCGTTGCTCACCTTGTGTTGCTATTCCTCACCTTGGTTGCTACTACTTTTTTTTATTGTTGCATTATGCCAAAACATGGCAAATATGACTACACCCATGACTAGGTTTGTAGTCATAAATGTCAATAAATATTTCATATATTAATTTCAATTTAATTCAACCATTTGGTAGGTAGGTATGTAGGATCCTATTTATTTTTTGGTGACAAGCCTTTTTTATTAACTTTTCACAAGTATTATTTGCACATTGAATACATTTTGTTGCATATATTGTGTGTAAACCAATACTTTTTCACCTAATTATATAGTTTTCAAAGTTGAACTTATTGACAAAGGATATGGGATAAATTTACAACATTATCTCACATCATCCTTTGTCACATACAAAAGTATCCAACTTTGACTATTATTATCCTTGTAATACTTTGTCCAAATGAAAAGAAATAAATTTCATTTTTAAAAGATTTTTCCAAGATCTACACAAAAAATATCAAGTAATTTGAATGATATCTTGAAGATTTTTTAATTTTTAATTTTTTCATAAAAAAACTTGTAAATAAACATATTTAAAATCAACATGGTTTTTTTGGTATGTATATATATGAATCCTACCTACCTACCTATCTATAGGTAGGGTTATGAATAGGGTATGACTATATATATATATATATAATATTTTCTCACCTTTTAAAAATATGATGAATAAATAAAAATGGTATACATGTTGTACTTACTACCACGTGTTATATTTATTCATAATTATAACAAATATTTTTAAATAAAATACATTATCTATGAAACAAATGATATAATTTTCAAAATTTGAAAATTTTATATAAAGTAATAAAATTATTTAAATTTCATAATTATTAATTTATACACATATTTTTTAATTTCATAATTTTTTATAAAATTTTATTATGAGTGGTAAATTTTAATATTTTCTTTTTCCAATTCATTAAATGTGATTAATATATATAATATTTAAAAATTCCAATTTGTATGACGAAATATTTTGATAAATTACTAATTCAGATCAAATTTTTTATTATTTGCTATCCATCACATGGAAACATGAAAAGCAATGCCATTTTAAAGCATGTGGATTTCTTTTGAAACTCATTGGATATCACTCATATGAATATATTTCATTATTTAATGTCAAAAAATCCCTAAAAAATTCATTCAAATAAACCTTTAAATAATAATCTCAATTTAAATACTTTAACTATATTCTAAGGATCAATTTTTTATTTAATTTTATGTTTCAAGAACTTTGACAACTTGTTTTCCATTTTTTGGAAAAAAATTTAAAAATGAGAAAACATTTTTCAGAATATATTTTAACCATTAGCTAGAAATTCACATTAAATAATTAGTGATTTTAAGGCAAAAGTTCTAAAAATTATAAGCTATTACTTGTGCAATAGTTATTAGTTTGATCATCTACAAGTTTATAATATGCTTATTAGGTACATATGTCTACATTCTAGTTTTTTTTTCCTTTGACTTGTTTTTATTGTTTGAAATTGTATATTATTAGATAATTATATGGTGTTCATGAAGAAGATTTTTAGTCACATATTATTCCTATCCATGAAGACTTTTAGTCATGTAATCATATCCATGGTTACAAAACTACGACTACTCACAAAAACATGGCATATATGATTGTATGACTAGAAATGGTCATTAGTCATATTTGTCAATCATAAATGTCAAGTTGTGGAGTATTGTTATTACTCACCTTACATTATTGTTGCTTGTTTAGGTACTCACTTAACCTTCCCTTATTGTTGCTCGCTCCTTGTCTTGTGTTGTTACTATTCATTCCTCGCCTTATGATGTTGTTGTTTGCTTGTTGGGGTGTTGTACTTCCCACCCCTCTCTTACCATGTGCAAGTTCTAAAAGGAGCTTGAAACACAAGGTTAGGAAAAGTTTGAAATCCAAACAAATTTACAAACAAAAAAATATATAAATGCAGATGAAGGGAAAGGAAAAATGAAAAAATATTTGAAAAAATTGCAAGTTCAAAGAAAAAATTGGAGACATGATAGTAGAAATGCATTATGTTAGTCATTTTATTGTGTAAATAACAATAAGCTAGTGGATGTTAAATGTTTTCAACTAATGAAATGCATTTTTTGTCACTTTAATCTAATTTTAATAACAAATGCCAAAACACAAGCAAGGAAGGTTTTGATATTATATAGTAATGCAAATGGAATTATTGCATTATAAAAACATGTTTATGTAGACCATTATATGATTGCAAAAACATTTGAAGAAGAATTAAATAAGGTGTGATCACAATCAAATGAACCAATAATGACAAAAAACTCAAGGATTATAGTATTTTTTGTGGTCATTTTCATTTTTTCATAAAAAGGACTAGATGAAATCCTTTGCAATATATTAAAATAAAAATACATATGATTTTTTCAATACATCACATTTTTGTATTAACTTTTGATGAATAACTAACTTTTTTGTAAAAGTGTACAAATTCTACCAAATTCTATGTTTCATTGTGAAAAATTGTCCTAATTCAAATTGTACAAAATATGCTAACTATTTTATGGTTTAATTTTTTGTTTCATAATCTACAACTTTCCTTTGGATATTATGTACATTACACCCTATTGACATGTGGTAAAAGACTTTTGAAATTTGAAATTTTTAAAAATAGATTTTTAACTTTTAAAATTTTAAAATTCCACATCTTGTGAGTGTTTTTTGAGTGTAGGCAATCAATTAATATCATCTCATTTTTTTTCTCATCAAAATTTCTTTATAAATAGAGTTTTTAGCTTAATAATTTACCAAATTGACCACTTTTGATGCAACAATTGTTCAAGTTCAAAGATCCTTTATTAAAACCAAAACTCAAAATATTTTATTTTGAATTTTTATTTTGAATTCCTCAACATTCATATTAGTCATTTAACACAACTTCCCATGATTAATATGGCATTAAAGTTGCACCAAAAATATATATGTAACAAAATTATAGTTTTGAAAGAGTTTTAATGATTGTTTAACATAGGTTTTGGTTTGTTTAATTGTGACTACATTCAATAATTTCAATGACGATGAATGTTCATCAAAGATCATTTAGGTAGGATGACAATAGGCTCCCATAGTATTTCATCCTACATGTCCTTTCAGATAATATGCTAAAATGAATTATTCTAACTCAAAATTTGTAATATAAGTACCTAAATGACATCTTTACATAACGACTTCTTATATGGTTGTAATCTCTTGGATTTCTTGTTTTTTTGTATTCTTGTTGCATGCATCTTTTGAAATCACTTTATTTCTTTTCTATTGGATGCTTGTTATGGTTTTTTTTTCCTTTTTTTTGATAACACACATGGCCATTTTTTTGATCTTGGACCATCATTTAAAGCCCATTGGGTCCAAATTATGGATCTTAACCAATAAGATTGCTCTATTTCATTAGACCATGAAATTTGGATCTTTATATGATTAATAATTCTTAAATAGAGTATGATCAATTGAAGAGTCTAGTCCTTTGATTTGAAGATCTTTAAA
>Ga0116227_10016543_pt1 | contig 10561 bp, 11 predicted proteins | sample S1TSphgellanicum_FD_89693 | JGI IMG/M metagenome (GOLD analysis project Ga0116227, IMG submission 89693) | Host-associated microbial communities from peat moss isolated from Minnesota, USA - S1T2_Fb - Sphagnum magellanicum MG | ecosystem: Host-associated > Plants > Peat moss > Unclassified...
AAACAACATTGGTTTAAAGCATATATGATTCAATATTGTTCATTTAACAATATAACACTTTTGGTGACTATAGACAAATTTGATCCCAACCGGATCATAATCAACATCAACAAACTAAAGCCCGATCAATTCTACCATTACTTTTATAGGATTAGAATCAATAGCCGAAAGGAGGAGGGACATAGCCAACAACAAAAAAAGGTTTCACATTAAAACCTTGGAAAATGAAAAAAATGCAAGCACAATTTTTTTTTTGTTATTGGTGGACGAAACCAAAATCCAAAAATTTAGGAGCTAGAACTCAAGTCAAAAAATCAATTGCTATAACCAAAATCAAAGAAATAAGCATTGAAATTAAAAACCTATGGCTAACTGGAATTTTTAGTTCATGTATAAAAAAAAGGGTTTCACATTACAACCTTGGAAAATGCACCAGATGCAAGCATAAAATTTTTGTTCTTGGTGGATGGAATTGAAATCCAATAGTCACGAGCTAGAACCAAAATCAAAGAATTGATTGTCAAAACCAAAATCTAAGAAACACAAGCTAGAATCGAAATCCAAGAAGTATACATCAAAATCAAAATCCACAAAGTACGAGGAACTAAAAACCTATGGCCAACAAAAAATTTGGATTCATGTTTGAAAATCGAAATTCAAAATTTGGAGTGAAAAACCAAAATTTTGAACTTAAGGCCACTAATCAAGTTTTTGAAGTCAGTTAAGAGTATTGAAATCCCACAATCAGCTGAATCTATTAATAGTACCATAAATCTTCAATCAAGGAATACTAGTCAAATTATAGATCCCAAATGTCTAGGAGCTGATTTTAATATTGCAAAATCAGTTTTACATTTTGTAATTTAAAAACTAGTGGATGAAACTATAATGCGTATTCAAGCATCCATTGGCATGTTTTGTCTATTTGTCAAAACAATATCCGACAAAAATGAATGTGGAAATGGTATCCATGAATTGATGTTATGTTTCAACAGTGATGCATTTTTGAAATTCAACAAAAAAATGCAACGTGTTGCATGAATCAGTATCTAAGAATTGATGCCATGCATGTTTGGCAAACAACGTGGTTCATTTTTTAAATAACTTGGTTGGCCCACTAAGTATAAAGTGGTACCCTCTCTCCCATTTCACCCTTTCCATTTTGTTTTCTTTCATTGCTCTCAAGTTGTTTTTAGAGTGCAAAAATTTGGTAGATACACTAGGAAGACAATGCTGGGAAAAATGAGAGGAAGAATGAATAAGCAGGAGATAGAAAGGCTATCACAACAATAGAGAGATAGGTAGAAAGTTGTTACATACCAAAAAGAAGAAGAGGGTGGAACCAAAATGGAAACAAAATTGGAAATGGAGATGAAAAGGATCACAATGAGTATTTTTGATAGGCGTAGAATCTTGTTTAGCTAAATGGACAAATTCCAACATGGGGTAGATAGCTAAGATGTAACATCTACAAACTTATAATATGCTTATTAAATATGTACATATTTCTACCTTCTAGTTCTTTTCCCTTTTAATTCACAAGTTTTTAATGTTTCAACTTATATATTATTAAATAATTATGTTCATGAAAAAGATTTTTTGTCACATAGTCCTATCCATGAAGACCATGTAGTCATATCTAGGGTTACAATAATACAACTAGGCACAAAAACATGGCATATATGACTGTATAGCTAAAAAATGGTCAGTATTCATATTTGTCCCAATATAAATGTTAAATTCTAGCATAATGTATATGTAAGGTTTAAGCAAGGTAGTACAATTAGGCTTTCTAGTTTGACAACCTTGAAATTGATGCCCACACAACATTTGGTCAAGGAATTTCTATAATCCATTGTTTGGTTGAATATAGAACAAATAGAATATGTTGTGTAAGGAATTCTAATTATCATTACCAAAAACCTCGTTGCAAAAATGTTGTGTCTAGACCCCATATCGGAATCACGAAGCCACCTGGGCTGAGGTTTATAGAATCAGTGAACCTTTGCATTCAGATGGTGCCACTCAATGCAATCGTGTAGAAGGAAGGTTGGAGAGTTTCCCAACAAAAGGGGAAGTATGTCACTTGACTTCCTGCTTTGATTCAAGTTATTTGGCAAGGGGAGTTATAGCATGTATATCAACAAAAAGCTCATGTTTCTAGTAGTTGTCGAGTTTAAAAAATTGGTAAATTGGGCTCAAATTATGTTTAGTAACTTGCATTCTAGGCTGCAAAATCTATCCATAGCAATTAAACTTTAAGAAAAAGATATTGGGAAGGACACGAAATTTGGTGCAACCGAAGTCCTTGATATCATCCTTTATAATTAGTTTCCAATTGACCCCACTTTCCAAGTATTGGAATCTAATGATGAAGATGAAAAGGATGATATCTTTTCAATAAAACCAAATATAAACATGAAGAAGAAGGGGCAAAAAAGTCTTCTTAAGCCAAGCCCATCAACCTTGACAATCCCCCCCAAACACATTACAAAATTGGTTAGTTGAACCACCAACCATTTTTCGATTTTGCACTAGAAAAGGACATATTGCCAATAATGGGAAGTATGTGGGACATTTGTGACAATGACCTCCAACACCATTATTAGGGAAGAAGATGCCTACTGAGTAGTCATCGTTTCACAAGTTAAGCTTGAAGAGGCAAAATAGAACTCAAAGTCCAAGTTCGGACGTGACACCAAAAACTTCACCTATTCATCTTACCTTTATGTTTTTTAATACAATGCCCTCACAAACCTTTTGTTTGTCACAAAGGCTACATGATGGGTTGAAAGGTGAACATATTCTAATTGATTGTATGCCATAAATGGATGTTCCCCTGGATGACAATTTTAGTGGAACCCAAGCAAGGTCCCCTCTTCAAGATCAAGAGGCATCATTTTCAATACGCCTTTTTCACACTCTAACTTCAGTTGAAACGAAGCCTCCATTGGAATGGGAGTTTCTTTCCTGGTAATCATCTATGCAAGGTTTGGAGGTAATCATCAACACATTTCTAGTACCTATGTGCAAACGATCAACACTTTGAGGCACGATTATGAAGTAACAAGTATTGAGCAGGAAACTTCGCTCAGAGACACTCTCAACACCAAGGTTGAAGCCTTATGCTTGCAAAAAAAATTATGCCAAGCATAGGCTTAGGTTTGATAGGATGCCTTAACGACCTAGGCATTGGAGTCTGCCAAGTCTAATTTTGTTCATATGCAAAATTGGTTGGACAAGAGTCTTATTGAAAATGAAGAATATCGAACTCAACTTCTTGCCCTTGTTAATAGGTTTTTATATTCCCATTAAGGTTAGTCACTTTTGAATTTTTCAGTAACATGTTCTTAAAATAACAACAAGTACATATAATATTCTAATAAAACTTGAACTAATTACAATCCTAAACTAACATGTACACAAATTGCTTAAAGCTTAAAGGAAATTGGTTGAAAGAAGAATTGACTCATATTCCATAAATGAAGATTGAAACACATAATCAAAAATGAAATCCAAAAGCTCTTCAACATGTTTGTCCTCCTAATTCTTATATTAGCTATTTCAAATACAATAGTCATAAATAACCATTATAAACAATCATTAACCAATACCTAGACTAGCAATCAAAAATTTCAAAAAATACACCCTACCTAACCACCTATTCAACTACTTGTTTTGCTAAATACAAGTTTAACAATTCACCTATTGGCTAGCATGTCAACCTATCTTCTTAACCTAGTAACATTGCCTACCATGTTTAGTAATTGGTTAAATCAATACTATAAGTTAAGTTAAATAATAGGTTAAGACACCTATTAGGTTTGACAACTTAATTACACTATTAACCTATTAGGTTACCTGATACCAAATATGGGTAACATTATCCCCTTTTGAAATCTATATTTTGTCTTCAAAATGTTAGCTCATAATCCTAGGTTAAGTTGGCTTTCTATAATTGGTTGGCTGATGACTTCCTTGACAGGTTCAGCACCTACACTCCACTATTCATTCTCAATGAAAGCTTGTGGCATGCAATTCTTTTCAAGGCAATTTTGGCTTTTTCAAAAGTTACATTTGTAGCATCTACTACTCTTTCCTTGGAAATTCCAACTTTCTCGTGAATTAATATTTGATCAATAAGAATTTCTTGACCATGTACTTACCCTAGAATTCTTCCATCTTCCGTCACTTCCTAGGTTCATAGGAAGTCTCGTAACATGTCCTTTCTTGGTGTTGTCCACTACAAGTTGAACAGGCTTTCTGCATCACCTCATCTAGCCCATTTGAGTTCATTGGAGTCGATCCTCATCCATTGGAACATCTTCTGGCTCTCCTTTCCCTTGGACATTAGTTTCTCTTAACAAAAACTTGTTCTTCTACAAACGCCTTGCCTTTTTGCTTCATCATAGTTCTTATTCCTGATCTTGGGTGTTGAGGAATAATGTTAGAAATAGGTCCCTCTTCAAAGAGTTCTTGGAGAAATACTTTTCCATTGTTCATAGGTTGCTATAACTTTTTTTCTTCCATAGGTCTTAATGCAGAATTGGTTGTGGTTGTTCTTGGACAACAGGTTGTTGCAATTCCTTCTCTTCCACAAGTCTTAACACAAAGATTGATTGTAATTGTTCCTGAATGACGGGTTGAGATCCAACCTCCACTTCTTCCTCTAAATTTGAAATAACAATAACATGTGGTACTGGTTTTGTTGTAGAAATAATGGTTTTCCTTTGAAAGTTCAATGTTGCTTTTAATTCCTCTTCCAACTCCCTACTTCTTTGTTCTTGCTCAAAAATTCTAATTTCTTCTACTGTAGGTGCACATGAAGCAAGTAGTTCTACATAAATCACTCTAGTTAATCGAACCTATTCCACTCTTTCTTTCTCAATCTATTCCTTGCTAAAAGTTTTAGCTTTCCTTTCAATCTCCTTTTCTTTTGCTTATCGTCTTAGCCTCTTTACACTCTCATTCATGGGCCTTGCTAATATGAAGAAGAAAATGAAAACGAAGAAACAGAATGAAAAATGTGACAATTCTTTATATCACTTCATGCAAAAATGACTATGTGGCTGTGAATGGACATTAGCTTTAGGGTTAAAGACTCTTAAAAGGTAGGCATCAATAAGTGCCTTTCCAAACACATCGTTTGGATCATTATTCATTATTACATTATTGTCCTGATTAAGCATATTATGATAATGATGAATAAACACATATGTTGTTTTAATGCTGCCAAGTGTCAAATGATTACTAACTAGTTCAAACCTTACAAGTTGAAAATCTTTAAGTTCAATTGGTAGTGGTACATGTTCTTTGGTTTGAATAAGTTCAACCAATATAAATTGCAAGTTTTTTTCTTTGATGAACTTGTATGGCTTCAACTTGTTAATGTTGACAAACACTGGGTTAGGATCAAACTTATTAATGGTGATAAGTAAAATGATATTATTGGGTAAACGATATTATATCCGATAGGGTCCAAACCATCATCTCTGAAATTTGGGAGCATGTTTGGAAACAACCTTTGGAAACCATAATACATAGTCTCTAAAATGAAAATTGGTTATAATGTACTAGTTTGTGACCACAATGATCTATTCCACTAGTTAGAAGCAACTAAATCATGTGTAATCAACCTATTCTCCTATAGTTTCTTTAACTTAGATAGTCGATTAGCTAAATTTTTTGAAGGTCATGGATCTTTATCGTCATTAGCTCTAAATGGTAACAAATGTTTTGTAGGTAATAATGGATGTAACTCGTATACCAGTTGAAAGGGGGTATGACCAATTCCAATTTTGTAAGCAATTTGATATGAAAATAAAACTATGGATAGGTGCTCATCCTAATCATTTCTATTTTCATTAACCAGTTTGGTTAGTAAGGTTCCAAAAACCTTATTTGTAGACTTAGTCTGTCCATTTCCTTGTGGATAATAAACAATAAAACTAGTATGTTTAATAATGAAATGGTTAGTAAGGTATCTGATCACATCATTGAAAAAATGGGTACCTTGATCAATTACAATGGTTAATGGACATCCAAATCTCCTAAAAATGTGCTCATATAAAAACTTGGCAGTTATTGTAATAATGTTGGTGTGGAGTAGTCGAGCTTCCACCCACTTTGTTGCATAATCAGTGGTTACCAAAATGTACCGATTACCTGACAATTTGTTTGCAAATTTAACAGGTCCAATAAAATCCAATCCCCATTTTTTGAAATGGTTTTCCAAGTAATGTGGTAACTAATTTGGCCAAGTTTTGGATCAATAGGTTACCTGTTCTTTGACATTGGCACATGTTCGATAATATTCATAAACATTTCAATTCATTATTGGCCACCAATAACCAGTATCCAAAATATTTCGCATAGTGATATCAAAAGAGAAATGGCCTCCTACAACTCCTCCATGTAATTCTTACAAAACTGTGGATACTTATTTTGGTTGCAAAACTCAACAAAACTTGTTATCTTGTCTAAATCTGTATAAAACTCCTTTTTTTAAGCACAAGTGGTTTAGCCCTTTGGGCTAAATATTGCCTTTGGTATGTTGTAAGTTTTTATGGCATCACTCCTAATAGGTATTCATACACACTTTGTAACCACTCAGGTGTAAAGTAAACATGTGAGCATCACAAGTTTGATTAGGTACTCCATCAAGTTCAATTTGGTTAGGTAATCTACTCAATGCATCTGCCATTAGATGGGATCTACCAGGTTTGTAATCAATTTTGAAGTCATACTCCAAAAATAATAGGAGCCATCTAACTAACATGCCAAAAACTTGTGGCTTGTTAACTAAATATATTAAAGCCATGTGATCCACAAAGAATGTGAACTTGTTGCCTAGCATGTAATGCCTATATTTGTGTAAGGCATAAACCATGACTAAAGCCTCTCTTTCTGTAGTAATATAATTTTGTTCAATAGAATTAAACATTCTTGATGAATACATAACATGTTGATATATTTTATTTGTTGGGTTCTAGGTCAATATGGCCCCTATTGTTAACTGAGATGCATTAGTGTGAACATGAAATTCTAATTCCCAGTTAAGACTAATGAATATAGGAACTTAAATGTACTAGTTCTTGATATGCTCCCAAGCGATTTGACATTTAATAGTCCATTCGAACATTTCAACTTTTCTGGGTAACTTCATGATTAGTGCCATAATAAATGCAAAATTGCTCATGAAACATTTGTAAAATTGGGCCATTCCATTGAAGACTTGAATCTCCTAAGGTGTTTTGGGCACTGGCATTTTGATTAAAGCCTTTATTTTCTTAAGATCGAGTGTTTTCCCCTTTTTGGACACAATGAATCCTAAAATGGTTCTAGAGCATACCATAAATGCACATTTCTCTAGATTGAAACTAATGCCATATTCTCTGCATTTTAGAAAACATTTTTTGAGTTTTTCCAAATGAGTGGAGAGGTCACTAAAAAAAATAAAATCATCTAATTTTTTTTTCATGAACACATCAATGTATTCACAGAAAGCTTTGGTGATTGTCCTTTGATAGGTAGGTGGTCCATTTTTGACCCCAAAAGGCATTACAACCCATATAAAACCCCCCAATCAATAATAAAGGCAGTTTTGTATTAGTCTTTTAGTGTTCTGGAAATTTAATGGTATTTTAAAAACGATCTAGAAATGTATAATCTTCATGTCCAGCTATAATGTTAATAACCTCATCAGTAAAAGGTAATGGGTGTGGGTCCTTCTTAGTAGTTGTATTTAAGTTTTTAAAAGTCCACACAAATTTTAAGTTTTCCATTTTTCTTAGGCATTACAACTATAGGCGATAGCCAAGTAACCTCTTCAACATGTTTAATAAAACCTATAGCAAGCAATTTGTCAATATCCTATTTGACAATGGCTACATAATTAGGATTTAATTGGTACCTTGCTTGATGAGCAGGTGGTATTGATGTGTCAAACTCAATTTGATGTTGAGCTATGTTAGGTGGTATTCCCTTCAAATTTTTGTAAGTCCAAGCAAAAATGTCCTTGAACTCTTTTAACAATTTAATTAATTGATTACTAATGGTAGGTTCAAAATCCACACTGATTTTAACCTATTGCAGGTTTTCTTCAAAACATAAATTGATCTTAGTTAGTTACTCTTCTTTAATGATAGTCATCCCACCATGCAAAGGTTTTGAACTCTAATTTGAACAAACATCTTGTCAATTTCCATTTCTATTACTTCATGTTGGAAAAATGTTACTTGTAAATGTTGTTGGAAAATATCAAAGGGTATAGCTATCTTAACAAGTCGTATAAACATTAGTTAGATAAGTGTATTAGACGAAACATGTGGCTTAAGCATAGGTTCAATAGGTTTATTAACCTATTTGAGGAAATTTAAATCTGTTGATGTAATCAATTTAATAGCTTGATTTGATTAAATTGATGTAGGAACAATTATGGTTCCTATTGAAAATAGTATTGGTTATGTAGCAAACATCAAATCCTCTTATTTGTCGGATATTCCAAATGGAAATCATAACAAACTAATATTTCTAAACACTTGGTTGGTGCTCCAAGTTTCATAATAACAAGTATGGTTTTAATTGTGCCGGTTCCTTGTATAGTAATAATGTTATTGTCCCAATCATGATAACATTTCTTAACCAAGAACGACTTAACAACATAAAGTAGTTGAAGTCTAATACAGTAAAAGTCACTGCTTAAGGAATTTCATGAACAAGAATTCTAAAAATTTTAATCAAACCTAAGGGTTTTACAATGGTTTGATCAACCATACATAGGTTATAAGCTGTAGGTTTTGGTTTTGACATACCTAATGTGAGCCATGGATTACAATTCAACAAGTTGTTAAGTTTTAGTTCCATAATTTTCCTTAGTTTTAATGATTTGAATCCTTATAAACTTATAAGTAGTAATTATTAATAGTTGAATTAGCCTTTGGATATTTCCAAGTGGAGAAAGTTTCCTTATTTAAATTAATGTAGCGTTTAATCAATCTTAGGACCTAATAAACCTTCTAAAGTGTGTTATCCTTTTTATGTTATAGAGAGGTCAAAAGGGATGTAGAATTAAACACGATTTTACAATATATTGGGAATACAAACCCATAATTAACATTAACATTTCGCCATGACAATACTAAATTAGTTTTGTAGAATAATCTTCAAGCACTAATGATGTATTTGTAAGATTTCCAAGATGTAGTTCTTATACATTTTTAGTCAATCTTCACTTTTATTAGGCTCTTAAATAGAACCAAAATCGAATTTAAATACTAGTAGTTCTTCTTGAATAGCCTTAAGTGAATTATAATTTTGTAAATGACTTAAAAAAGGAAAAATCACAACTGCACAAAAACTAGAATGCAACGAATGTTGCAAGCTAGGTATTTGACTCTATACTCCATGGAAAGGGGTTAATTAAGCCTTGTAGCCAACGATAATGTTCATCACAAAAAACCCAAGTTCAACAATGAAAACAAACATCATCATCTTCACACTGACATTTTTCAAACCTTTTTGGTGCGGTTTCATGAGTAGGAGCAAATTCTAAGTAGATTGCTAAGCATGTGGGTTGGGAGACAGTCGAAGATCCCATGTTGAATGATTGACTTGAGTGCGCACCATTATTTTAGATGATTTTTTTTTGCATTATCATTGGGAGATATTCACATTAAACATTGTTTTTTCAAGCTCTTCCTTTTCTATTGGCACAACTAGAGGATTTAAGGGCGTAACAACATCATTCGCCATGATGGAATCTTCACCTACATCAATAAAAACCAAAGGGGTAGTTAGAACAATTTGGTACTTACATTCAAAGGGGGTCAATGCTTTTATTTAAGAAATTAAGATAGGTGTAATGTGTGACAGTGACAATGAAATTTCATGAAAAACTCGAACACTCAAGTTCCAATGGATTTGTAAAACCCTAATTTCGACAGTGGATCTAAAAGTATATGGGAATTCTTATGATGGAAATTTCAATTCCCATTTACTATGTACTGCACAATTAATTAATACTTAGTAAGGAATAACTAAGGGATATTAAAATAGTAAATGGTACATATAAGTGTTACTACTACCATTGAGTTGATTTAGTTCCATCAAGTGGGAATTCAAGGGTGTTTACTTATTACTATCAGTAAATTATCCTAATAGTTAATTACTTGAAATAATTAGGATGAAAAAGTAGGATATTAGAGTCAAACAGACAAAATTGACAATGATCGAACTCAATAACCCCATTAAAATGTCTAAGATAGGGGAAAGGATGAATCCTCTAATTCCATTATTCATGAGGATTATCATCTTATTTCATTAGAGGATGGAACCCTTTTAGTGCTTCATTGAGCACAAGAATTCTCATCCTAAACTCCATTGGAGGGCAAGTCATTTTTTATTCTCATTGGTTCATGAAAGATGAAGAGGCCATTGATTGGAGGGAAGGATTTCCACAACTTCCATTGGACAAGGATAACAAACTCAAGGAGGGGTCATGGAAAACTTGGGGAAAAAAAGTTTTTGGGGTATCTTATGTTGAGAGTCATAAAGCTCCAGT
>Ga0116227_10016545_pt1 | contig 10558 bp, 6 predicted proteins | sample S1TSphgellanicum_FD_89693 | JGI IMG/M metagenome (GOLD analysis project Ga0116227, IMG submission 89693) | Host-associated microbial communities from peat moss isolated from Minnesota, USA - S1T2_Fb - Sphagnum magellanicum MG | ecosystem: Host-associated > Plants > Peat moss > Unclassified...
TGACGCTCGTCGCCCCGGGCGTCTTCCGCATGAGGGCGAGCGCCTTTTCCGCGTAGGGGGTTGGGTCGCCGCCGCTGAGGTCCGAGATCAGGAAGTCGATCGGCTGTTTGTTGCCGCCGGTCGTACCCGTCGACGGGACGACGACGTTCGTGGCTTGCGGGATGACGGAGTTGGCCATCGTGCGGAAGCGCTTGACCCAATCATCGGTCGAGTACTTGCGCGCATCTTTGAGGAAAATCGTGATCTGGCCCACGTTTCCTTGTAACACGTAGCCGCCGAACGACGCCGAATAGCCGCCGGCCGTGGTCGCTTCCGCGGAGAGATCGGGCGTACCGAGGACGTTGCGTTCCAGTTTGTAGAGTCCGTCGCGCACTTGCGTAACGGGCGTGCCGATCGGGAAGGTCGACTGAATGTAAATTTGGCCGCGATCCGTCGTCGGGACGAATTCCTCGCCGACGATGCCGAGCGGCACGAGCAGCATCGCGCCGACGAACGACAGCAGGCAGAAAGCGGCCACGATCCAGCCGAACCGCAGCCCCCACTCGAGCGCCGTAAAGCGATACCAGTCTCGTATGCCATCGAAGCCGCGCGTGAACCAATCGATGAAGAACGGCGGCTTCCAATGCGACTTGAGCGCCCAGAGCCCCGCGAGCGTCGGCGTGACCGTGAACGACACGAAGAGCGAGGTCAAGGTCGACAAGACGACGACCAGCGCGAATTCGACTAAATTGCGGCCGACCTGACCTTGGATGAACGCGATCGGCAAAAAGACGACGACGTCGACGAGCGTGATCACGACGGCCGCCGCGCCGATCTCTTCGCGCCCTTCGATCGCCGCCTGCTCGGGCGTGGCGTGCAATTCGGTAAAGTGCCGCTCGATGTTCTCGAGGACCACCGTCGAATCGTCGACGAGGATGCCGATCACGAGCGACATGCCGAGCAGCGAGATCGTATCGAGCGTGAAGTTGAAGACCTTCATGAACGAGATCGCGATCGCGAGCGACGTCGGAATCGAGACGCAGACGACGATCGCGTTGCGCCACGAACGCAGGAAGAAGACCATCGCGATACCGGTCAGTAGGATCGCTTCGAGCAACGTGCGCGTAACGAGTTCGATCTGCTGTTCCGTGAAGACCGACTGCACGTTGACGATCTTGAAATCGACGTCGGGAAATTCGCGCCGCAGCTTCGGCAGCGCGTGCAGGACGTTGTTCGACGCGTCGACTTCGCTCGCTTCGGACGATTTTTGGATCTGCAGGAAGAGGCCGGGATCGCCGTTGATCTGCGCGTACTGACGCCGCGGCTCGATACCCGCCACGGTGGTCGCGACGTCCTCGATGCGCCGGACCGAGTTGCTCGCCGTCCACGGATCGATCGCGCCCGCGGACGCCGTCGTGCCGCTTCCGGCGTCGACGCCGTTGGCGATCGAGCCCGCGGCGCCCGTCGCGTTGACGGCGTTGGTCCCCGTCGTGAGGATCGGAAGCTTCGCAACCGTATTGATGTCGGTGATGTCGCCGCGAACGTCGACGCTCGTCTCGCGATTGGGCTCGTAGGCGATGCCGCCCGGGACGCGCGCGTTGTCGGCCGCGACGGTCGAGATCACGTCGTCGAGCGTGAGGCCCGCCGACTCGAGTTTGTTCGGGTCGACTTGGATCTCGTACGCCGGCGTCACGTCGCCGCCGACGCTCGCGAACGACACGCCGTCGACCTGCTCGAGCGCGGGGACGATCACGTTGTCGGTGTAGAGCGAGAGTTGCCCTGCCGAGAGTTTGCGCGAAAAAATGCCGAGCGTGACGATCGTGGATTCGGAGGGATCGCGAATTCCGACGCTCGGCGGCGTGAGATTGGTCGGCAACTCGCGTTCGGCGGCCTGCAACGCCTTCTGCGTGAGCGCGAGGTCGGTGGCCTGATCGGACGTGAGCGTGAACGTCGCGGCGATCGTCGCTTGACCCTGTTGGATCGTCGAACTGAAGGTTTGCAGATCTTGCGTGCCCGCGAGATTTTGCTCGATCGGGGCGACGATGTTATCGCGCATCTCGGTGACCGAGGCGCCGTTGTACGTGACCGAGATGCTGATCGTCGGCTGATCGACGTTGGGATAAAGTTGTTTGACGATCGTGAGGGTCGAGAGGATGCCGGCGAAGAGCATCAGCGCCACGAGCACGAAGACGAGCGTCGGGCGATGGACGAAGAGGCGCGTCAGGCTCAACGCACGGCCACTTTCTGGCCGTCGCCGACACTGGTCTGGCCGTCGTTCACGACGCGGGTGCCGCTCGGGATCCCCTGCACGATCGAGGTCTTCCCGTCGCCGATCGTCTCGACGACTTTTTGCGTGCGGATCGTGTCGTCCGCACCGACGATGAGGATCGAATCGTGATTGTCGTCGATGAACGCGGTTTCGGGGATCGTGATGCCGCGCGCCGGCGGCATGCTGACGCTCCCGACGACGGACATGCCCGCGCGCAGGCGGTCGCCCGGATTGCTCAACTTCACCTTCACTTGGAAGTCGGTCGAGCCGGGGTTGATCTGGTTGAGCACGCCGACGACCGTACCGTGCAGCGTCGACCGGCGCAGGTCGCTCGCAACGATGGTCGCGCGCGCGCCCGGCTCGAGATCCGCGATTTGCGCGCCCGAACCGCGCACGATCGCGTAGATCGGATCGACTTGCTGCAACGTGAAGAGTTGCCGCGTTCCGGGATATTCGCCGACGTTGAGATTGCGGTTGACGACGACGCCGTCGATCGGCGAGACGATCGTGGCCTTGGCGATTTGAGTGCGAATCTGCTGGGCGTTTGCGAGTGCGACCTGCTGCGTCGCCCGGGCCTGCTCGACCGACGACGATTGCAGGCCGTTGCCGGTGAGCGTTCCATTGGCCGTCACCTGTTCGCGGTTGCTCGCGAGCGTGGAAAGGGCGCTGCGGACCGACTGCCGATCGTTTGCAACGAGCGCGAGTTGCGTCGCAACCTGCTGCTGCGAAATGAATCCGCTCGCGAAGAGTTGCTGGTAGCGCACGAGATCGAGGTTATCTTTGCGGAGCGTCTCTTGCGCCTGCATGACGGCCGCTTGCGCGGCGCGCACGCTCTCTTGACTCTGCGCGATCGTCAAACCGCCTTGGTAGACGGTGTGCGTGGCGTTCGCGGCGTCGCTCTCTGCGGTCGCGAGATCCGCGTTGAGATTCGCAACCAGATCCGCCGTATCGAGGACCGCGAGCACCTCGCCCTTCGTGACGCGATCGCCCTCTTGCACGTTCACGCGGTCGGCCGGTTCCGTGAGGTCCGACTGGATCGCGACGCTCTGGTACGGTGCGATCAGTCCGGGCAGGGTCTGCGCGGGATACAGGGTTCCGTCCCGTGCGACGGTGACCGCCACGCTCGGCGGAGCCGAAGCTTTCGGCGCCGGCGCCGCGTGCGAACACGCTCCGAGCGCGCTCGCTGCGGCGAGCAACGGAAGCAGCCGCGGCATGTGGAGGTGACGAACGAGACGGAGCATTACGTCTCCCACTGTAGCCGAGCACCGGCCGAGCGTCCTTGACCGGACCTGGGAAAGAGTGCGGACCCTCCCCAGAATCGAACGCTACGTTCTACGCAATGGAAACCGTCGGAGCGCGCGTCCTCGTCGTGGACGACGAGGCCGGGATACGAGATCTCTTGGAGTACGGTCTCGGCCAAGCCGGGTTCAACGTGCGCAGCGTCGTCGACGGCCGCGCGGCACTCGCCGCCGTGCGGACGTGGTCGCCCGAAGTGATCGTGCTCGACGTGATGCTGCCGGAAATCGACGGCTTTACGCTGCTGCCCGCGCTGCGCCGGCTCACCGACGTGCCGATCGTGATGCTGAGCGCGAAGACGGAAACTGCCGAGAAGGTCGCGGGGCTCTCGCGCGGGGCCGACGACTACGTGGGCAAGCCCTTCGAACTCGAGGAACTCATCGCGCGCCTGCACTCGGCCTTACGCCGGCCGCGCATGGAATTGCGACAATCGTTCTCGTATGCGGATTTGACGGTCGACGTCTCGCGGCGCAGCGTCTTCCGCGGGACGCGGCGGATCGAACTCTCGACGCGCGAATTCGAATTGCTGTTGACCTTCGTGCGGCATCCCGAGCAGGTCTTCACGCGGTCGCAGTTGCTCGATCTCGTGTGGGGCGTCGATCGCGACGTCGTTCCCAACACGGTGGAGACGTACGTGTCGTACCTCCGCGCGAAACTCGATAGCGTCGAACAGGTGAAGTTGATCCACACGCTGCGTGGCGTCGGATACGTGCTGCGCGTCGATCCCGTATGAACTCCGCGTTCGCGCGGCGCCTCTATCTCGTCACGACGCTCGAGATCACGGTCGTGCTCTGGAGTCTCGTGTTCGCCGGTTCGCTCGTCGCGTTCGGCGACTACGTGGGCACGCTGCGCGCGGAGCAATCGGTGACGCTCGACCGGATGACGGCCGCGATCGATACGCCGGGTACGCGGCGCGACGTGCGCCTCGCGGCGCCGCTCGCGGCGTCGCGCTACCCGCGTCAGAGCGTCGTCGTGCTGCTCGTCGACGCCGAGCGTCGGGCCGACGTGTACCAGCCGTCCTCCCGGATCGAAGCGCCCGTGATCGACATCCGCAAGCGCGGCGATCTCGGCGGAGAACCGTCCGCGCAGGGGGGCTTCGCGCGCTTCGTGATGGGGCTCGCGACCGTCTTCGGGCTCGGCGTTGCGCGCGCGCACATCGGCAGCATCGATATCTTGGTGCGGGCGAACGAGGTGACGCTGAACGCGGTGGTCACCGCCTATCTTCCGGAGATCTTCGTCTCGCTCGCGATCGCGCTCGCCATCGCACTCGTGCTCGCGCGCGCGCTCACGCGCCAGGTCTTACGCCCGCTCGTCGACGTCACCGAAGCCCTCGAACGCTTTGCCGCGGGCGATCTCTCGCCGCAGCCGATCGTAGCCGACGCGCGCCAATCGCTCGGGACGCTCGCGGTCGCGTACAACGGCGCGATCGCGCAGATGGAACGCGCGTTCGGCGAACGCGACCGCGCGAACGCGCGCATGCGCCAGTTCGTCGCGGATGCGGGCCATCAGCTGCGCACGCCGCTGACGGTCGTGCGCGGCTATATCGCGATCCTGCGCAAGGGCGATCTGCGCACGCCCGAAGACCGGGACCGCATCCTGACGACGATGAACCGGCAGAGTCAGATCATGGCGTCGCTGATCGACAAGCTGATGTTGCTCGACCGCTGGGATACGGACCCCGGCCGCGACGCGACGATCGAAGCGATCGACGTGGGGCGCTTGGTCGAGGACGTCGTCACGCCGATCGCCGACACGCAGCCCGCGCGCACCGTGCGCATCGACGCGCCCGCCGGCCCCCTTGCAAAGATCGACCCGAGCGATCTCACGCACGCACTCACGAACATCGTGGATAACGCGCTCAAGTACACGGGCGGAGCGATCGACATTCTCGTTCGTCGCCAAAACGGCAGCGTTTCGATCGTGATCGCCGACGAAGGCCCCGGCATGACGCGCGAAGAGATGTCGCACGCCTTCGATCGCTTCTATCGCGGCGCACGGCGCGACATCGACGGCTCGGGCCTCGGTCTCTCGATCGCGCGCCGCGCCCTCGAACGCGCCGGCGGAACGCTCGAACTCACAAGCGACCCGGCCACCGGCTCCCGCTTCACGCTGCTCCTCCCCGCAGTCGAGTCAGGCCGCGAAACCGCCTGCGCGGAAGCCGTCTTATAGCGTTTCGCTAGTGTAGACATGATCGGCGCGATGCCATCGGCGTGACGTGATGTTGACGTGATGTTGATGTTAAGGAGGGGCGCTTCCGCCTCCGTCACCCTGAGCTTGTCGAAGGGCGCGTTAACGACGCTTCGCTACTCGAGGCCGCTGCGGTGCGACCCTTCGACAAGCTCAGGGTGACGTGATCGGAGGCTGGACGTTCTTAGCGGGGCGGTTTCTTGTCGTCGTCCTTCGGCGCGGGGTGGGGCGGCGAAGCGGGATGGGCTGCCGGCGCGGCGTGTGCGGCCGGAGCCGGAGCGGCGTGAACGACGGGCGGGTGCGGCGGCGGAGCGGCCACGTGTACCACCGGCGCGTGTGCCGGCGGCGCGGCGAAGACGGACGGCACGCGCGGCGCCGGTGCCGCTTCGTGGACGACCGCCGGATGCGGCGCCGGAGCGGCGACGTGAACGACCGGCGCGACGGGAGCCGCCGGAGCGACGTGAACAACGGCCGGGTGCGCCGCCGGAGCAGCCACGTGAACGACCGGAGCGACGTGCGTGGCCGCCGGCGGAGCGATGCGGGCCGCCGCCGGCGGAGCGACATGAGCCGCCGCCGGCGGAGCAACATGAGCCGCCGCCGGCGGAGCAACATGAGCCGCCGCCGGCGGAGCAACATGAGCCGCCGCCGGCGGAGCAACGCGGGCCGCTGCCGGCGGAGCAACGCGGGCCGCTGCCGGCGGAGCGATACGGGCCGCCGCCGGCGGAGCCGCTACGCGAGCGGCCCGGACGTTTGGAACGGGAACCGGAGCGACGTTCGCTTGGGGATTGACGCGGTCGGCGGGTTTGACCGGCACGAATCCCGCGGGTCGTGCGGCGGGCGTCAACGGGCGCGCGACTGCGAGGACCGGCGGCTTGTTGTGATTGACGGTTGCGAGGAGATTACGATCCGCCTCGGCGGTCTGGACGTGCTGGCGTTGCACGGGCGTCATCCCCAGGTGACGCGCCTTGACGACCGCCGCCTCCTGTGGCGTCGGCCGGGCCTGCAATCCGCCGTGACCGCCGACGAAGCTGACGCGCGCAGCCGACGGGTTGACGTAGACGGTGCGGTCCACGTAGACGTTCTTGATGATCGTGACGTTCACGTGACTCACGTACGAGTTGTACCGGAACGTATTACCGGACCAGCGTCCGCCGTCATATCCGTGCCCGAAATAGCCGCCGCCGTAGTTGATGCCGCCGTAAAAGCCGATCGCGACGGCCCAGTAGCCGGGGCTCCAATTGTAGCCGCCGTTATTCGCTTGCCAATAGCCGGGCGTCCAGAGATAACCGGGCTGCGGAGCGGCGACCCACGTGCCCGGAACCCAATAGTAACCGTACGAACCCCAAGCCCAGTAGCCCGGCTGCCAAATATAGTTCGGCTCGGGAACGTACGGCTGATCGTATTCGGGAATCGGCGGGGGCGGCGTGTCCACGTAACTCGCGGTGCCCGGCGAAAAATAGGTCGCCCCGCCGCCGCCCGTATCGATTTGCGCGATCTGATCGGCATCGTCCCACTCGACGTTATCTCCGAGGGCTTCCGAGATGAAGCGCAGCGGTACGTACGTGCTCGCGCCGACGATGAAGGGCGCGACGTCGACCGTTTGCGGCTGGCCGTTTACGGTCGCCTGCGTCGATCCGATCTGCAAGGAAATGTCACGCCCGTTGCCGTTCGCATCGATCGTCCCGTTCGAGTACACGACGCTCGCGCCGAGTTGCTCGAAGACCCCGCGCAGCGGCACGAACACGCGCCCGTCTTGGATGATCGGCGAAGGATAGATATCGACCGGACTCCCGTTGACCGTCACGCCGATGGCGTCGGCCGGGAGCGTAGCGGCCAGGCACGCGGCGAGCGCCGCGAGGGCCGAAGCCGTGGGCAAGAAAAAATGTTTGATGATCACGTTGTACCTCTTCGGGCGGGTAACGGCCGCGGATCCTGGTAAAGTTCCTCCGCACGGCGGTCCGAGATTAGGCGTTGGCGAGAGGCGGAACTACTGAACGCTCGTCTCCCATAACTTCGGACACAAGAGCGTATCGGTTTTCTCGGTGGCGAGGCCGTCGATCATGTCTTCGGTAATGTTGAAGCGGACGCTCGGCGGCCACCCCTCCCACGGCGTCGGAAACGGTACCGGCAAGCGCACGTAATGCGCGAGGCCGGTCGTCGTCCTCAAGCGCAGCGCAACCGTGAGCGGCGCTCGCGCGATGAGATCCGGCGTCGTGTAGAGCCACGTGTAGTACGCACCTTGATCGTATTCGACCGCGATGCGCGTGGGGACGACCGGCCCGACCGGTTTGTCGCACGTGACGTCCTTGTCGAACGCGACGAAGGTCGGCTTGGTGTAGACGAACGACAGCGGCGCCGTGCCGTCCAAGACGACGACCGGCGCCGGCGGCTGCGACGCGCCGTCCACGAGCGTCTCTTTCACGGCCCGGTTCGTGTCCGCGAGGATGTCGATGAAGTCGTCGGCCGAGCAGTTGTATTTCGGGACCTCGACTTGCAGCCGATACATGCTCTGCCGGATGTCGAATTCCACGACCGCCTGCGTGCCGGTCCCGCGCGTCACGCGGAACACCTTATCGATCTCCGCACCGCCGACGTGGTACGACATGGTGACGTGCAGCGGGATCACCGCCTCGGGCGGAGCCTGAGCAACCGCGTTGCAGAGTCCGAGGTGCAGGAAGACGTGAACGAGCGCGGGCATCGCGGGCGGGTTCGTTCCGGCGACGCGAAAACCCGGCGTCCCGGGCCGGGTTATGCGCCATACTGATGAACGACCGTTTCGAACTCGTCGCTCCATACGCGCTTGCCGGGGACCAGCCGGCGGCCACCGACAAGCTCGCCGCGGGCTTGCTCCGCGGCGATCCCGCCCAAACGCTGCTCGGCGTCACGGGTTCGGGCAAGACCGTCGCGATGGCGCGCGTAGTCGAACTCGTCCAGCGCCCGACCCTCGTCCTCTGCCATAACAAGACCCTTGCGGCGCAATTGTGCGCCGAATTTCGCGATTTCTTCCCGAACAACGCGGTCGAATATTTCGTCTCGTACTTCGATTACTATCAGCCCGAGGCGTACATCGCGCACACGGACACGTACATCGAGAAGGACAGTTCGATCAACGACGAGATCGAACGGCTCCGCCACGCGGCGACCCAGTCGCTCCTCACGCGGCGCGACACGCTGATCGTCGCGTCCGTGTCGTGCATCTACGGCTTGGGTTCGCCCGCAGATTACATGGAGATGTCGCTGAAAATCGCGGTCGGCGATTCGATCGACCGCGACGTAATGCTGCGGCGCCTCGTCGACATGCAGTACCGCCGCAACGATCTCAACCTCGTCCGCGGCACGTTCCGCGTGCGCGGCGACACGCTGGAATTCGTCGGCGTGGAAGAGGAACTGGTCCACCGCATCGAGTTCTTCGGCGACGACATCGAAGCGATCAACGTCGTCAACCTGCTCACGGGCGAATACGTCGAGTCGAAGGACGCGATCACGATCTTCCCGGCCAAGCACTTCATCACGCCGGACGAGAAACTGCGCCGCGCCGTGACGAGCATCGAACTCGAACTCGAGGAACGCCTCAAGTTCTTCAAAGACAACGGCAAGCTACTCGAAGCCCAGCGCCTCGAGATGCGCACCCGCTACGACCTCGACATGCTGCGCGAAGTCGGTTACTGCAACGGCGTCGAGAATTACAGCCGCCATCTCGCCGGCCGCGAGGCGGGCGCGACGCCGTCGTGCCTGCTCGATTTCTTCCCGAAGGACTGGCTGCTCTTCGTCGACGAGTCGCACGTCTCGCTGCCGCAGGTTCACGGCATGTACGCGGGCGACCGCGCGCGCAAGGAGATCCTCGTCGAACACGGCTTCCGGCTCCCGAGCGCAATGGACAATCGCCCGCTGATGTTCGAGGAGTTCACGCAACACCTCAATCAGGTAATCTACGTCAGCGCGACGCCGTCGACGTACGAACTCTCGAAATCGTCGCAGGTCGCCGAAATGATCATCCGGCCGACCGGCCTCGTCGACCCCGAGGTCGAGGTCCGGCCCACCAAACATCAGGTCGACGACCTCATGGAAGAGATCCGCAAGCGGACGGAGGCCGACGAGCGCGTCCTCGTCACGACGCTAACGAAGAAGATGGCGGAAGACCTCACCGACTTCTTGCTCGAGAACGGCTTCAAGGTGCGCTACCTGCACAGCGAGGTCGAAACGCTCGAGCGCATCGCGATCCTGCGCGACCTGCGCCGCGGCCTCTTCGACGTGCTCGTCGGCATCAATCTCCTGCGCGAAGGTCTCGACCTCCCCGAAGTCTCCTTCGTCGGCATCCTCGACGCCGACAAAGAAGGCTATTTGCGGAGCGGCACGTCGCTGATCCAGACGATCGGCCGCGCCGCGCGCAACGTCGAAGGCAAGGTCGTGATGTACGCCGACGTCATCACGGAATCCATGGCGAAGGCGATCGGCGAGACGAAGCGCCGCCGCGAACGTCAGATCGCGCACAACCTCGCGAACGGCATCGAGCCCAAAACGGTCCGCAAGGAAGTCCGCGACATCCTCGATCTCATCAGCTCGGGCGACGACACCAACAACGCCAAACAACTCAAAGGCGACAAGCTGCCGCGCGAAGTCGCCATGGCCATGGCAAGCGACATCGAAAAGAAAATGCGCGAATTCGCCGCCAACCTCGACTTCGAAAAAGCCGCCGCACTCCGCGACGAACTCCTCGAACTCCGCAAACAAATCGGCGGCAACGAATCCGTCCTCTTCCAAGGCAAAGCCCCCAAAATCTTCGCCTACGCCCTCAAGGAACTGGTGGGGACGTAGGGCCCTCACCCA
>Ga0116227_10016547_pt1 | contig 10558 bp, 9 predicted proteins | sample S1TSphgellanicum_FD_89693 | JGI IMG/M metagenome (GOLD analysis project Ga0116227, IMG submission 89693) | Host-associated microbial communities from peat moss isolated from Minnesota, USA - S1T2_Fb - Sphagnum magellanicum MG | ecosystem: Host-associated > Plants > Peat moss > Unclassified...
CACTTTTAATAACTAACTTTGAAAACGCTTTTACAGCTCTCGCTGCTATCGTTCGCCAGCTAATCGCCTGGTCACTTTGCCACGGAATCAGGTGGTCAACATCGCCGGAATATCAAAACAAGACACCTTAATCAATTCAAGAAACTATTTTTTATTTAGTTTTTATTGTCGTGGACTGAATTTTACCGACCTGGCAAGTTTGAAATGGGAAAACATCAAAGATGGTGAACTGAATTACTTTCGCGCAAAAACTAAAGAAGAATTTCGTTTTCAGCTTCATCCCCAAGCGATTGTAATACTGGACTATTACCAATCCTTAGAGGGTAATAGTGATGCCGGGTATATCTTTCCTATTCTTTATAAAAGACATCATTCGGAACAGTCTATTCGAGATCGAAAATTGAAAGTTATTAAACGTGTTAATAAAGACCTTAAAGAACTGGCTGGTTTGGCAGGTGTAGAAAAAAACATAACAACTTATGTAGCACGACATTCCTATGCTACGGTACTACGGCGCAATAGGGTATCTAAAGAAATTATAGGCCAAAGCTTAGGACATGACAATACTAAAACGACCGATATTTATTTAGATGATATAGGCGACCCGGTAATGGATGATCTTATCAATTCTATAATTTAAAATGGCAGGCGGGCCTGCAGTTTTAAGGCAACAGTAATCATTTTACAGTACTTGCCTAATTATTAAATCATTTTACCTTATTGATTTGTAAATTACTGTAACATTTACTGTTTTTGCTAAAATAGCATATCAAATAATCATTTTACCGTATATTTGTATTACTGTAATTAAATTACAGTATAAAAATTAGTTTTACCGTAACTAATAACACATGGCATTAAGAACTGTAGGGAATTTATGGCTCCGGGAGCATTTTAATCTCAAAAAATACCACTTAACACATAACTCTTATATAGGGAACAATGAGAAAGTGGAGCTAAATGCTCAAGGTGAGGTCAGCCAAATTTACGGGAGAAAATATATACCTGACGAAGATACGCCTTTAGCACACCTTGTTTTTTCATTAAAATACGATGACTTAGACCTTCCATTTCTAAAAGCAGTTTTCAATCTGCTTAGTCCACAAGAAATTATAGATTTTATTTCGGTGTCCCCATCAGGCAAGTACGCACGTAAAATCGGTTTTTTATATGAATTTCTTAGTGGTATAGTATTAGACCTGCCTTACCTGATTTCAGGTAACTACGCTGACCTGCTGGAGGAAAGCGAATATATAACTGGCCGGATCATAAAGGATAACCGCTGGCGGATCAATAATAATTTATTAGGTACTTTTTTATTTTGCCCGGTAATAAGAAGAACAGCTGTTTTAAATCAACTACTAAGCACAGATATAAGATCGCAGATCGAAAACCTAAAGGAAAATTATTCGGCGGATGTTTTTCGGAGAGCTACCAATTACTTGTATAGTAAAGAAACCCGTTCCTCCTATGAAATAGAAAAGGAAAAACCATCGGCAGAACGGATGAACCGATTTATTGCTCTATTAATGCAAGCAGGCAGAACACCAAGCGAACAAATGCTTAGTGAAGCAAGTTTGACCACGTTACAAAATTCGATTGTTGACCCCCGCTTTGCATCTCCTGGCTTTCGGGATTTTCAAAATTATATTGGCCAGTCTCTACCTTATGGCAATGAGCTAATCCATTATATCTGTCCGCCACCACAATATTTGGCTTCATTAATGGATGGGCTAAAGATAGCCGCAGATAAAACCGAAGGTACATACCCTATCATAAGAGCCGCATTGATAGCTTTTGGATTTGTCTTTATCCATCCATTTGAGGACGGAAATGGAAGATTGCATCGTTTCCTGATACACGATATGCTGGTTAGGGATGGCGTGGTGCCAGATGGTTTAATTATTCCTGTGTCCGCTCACATGCTCAACAACATGCAGGATTATGATAGTGCTTTGGAACAATACTCTAAGCCGCTAATTCAACAAATCAGTTACACCAAAAAAGCGGATGGAACATTGGAGGTTACTAATCCAGAAGAAGTCGAAGCTTATTTTCGTTATCCTGATCTAACAGCGCAGTGTGTGTTTTTAGCTCAAACCATACAGGAAACCATCAACCAGGATATGCCGGAAGAGTTGGAATTTATACAGCATTACGATGAATTGAAACGAGAGTTGCAGAACATTGTTGATATGCCTGATAGGGATATTGATTTGATGATTATATTCTTACATCAAAATAAAGGTATGTTTCCTAACCGGCGGCGCAAAGATTTTGCTAAGTTGACTGAAAAAGAAATTGGCAGCATGGAAACAGCCTACAAGGCCATTTTTAATAATGCCGATTAATAAATATTAATTGGTTTACCTGAGTGCATGAGTTTGGCCACTTTTTAGTAACGTTATTACAAACCAAATGCGTGATTGTTTCTTATATGTAAGACACTTTGACCAATATTTGCTTGCTTATGTATTTCCTGCAACTGCCTGACTATAATCCTTTAAACGGCGTAAATACCAATAAGCATGGTAAATTCCCTTTCCTGTCCTCATTAAGCGGTTTATTTGAACCGGCTGCCTCTACATTTGAATACCAAAGAAGCTTCCCTTTTGAAAGAATTGAAACGGATGAGCAGCAAGTTTTTTATGTGAGCGAACCCAACTTGGCTAAGGTATTTAAAAACAAGGTAGCAGAACACAATGAAATACTATTGGAGACTACCCGGCCCATTACAGAAGAATACACCAAAGAACTCATGCAGCTATTTTACAAAGGCTATTTGTTAGGGCTTGACGGTTTTAATACGGAGATCGGCCCCGCCTTTCCATCCTTGGGACTATCCCATCAAAAGGAAATGTTGCAACAGTTTATGGACTATTGCCAGCGGGATTTATATTTTGAGGGCTTTGCCATTCCGCAGTTGCTGCATAATTTAGGATATATTCAAGCTTGTTTGGTAAGGGCTTTCAAGGAATACAAAAACCTAAGTCTTTTAACCACTAACGCCGAACCTGTGCAAATCCCCAAAACCTTGCCGGAGAATACATCGGTACAAGCACCTATTACTACAGACACTAAATCTGCACTTTCCAAAATACCATTGAAATACCCCGTAGGTGATATTATTACAATATGGCTGGTGTTGTTGGATCTACCCAAATGTAAGTCTTTAAGTTTAACGCCAGAGTTTAAAGCGGAAAGTGATGTAGTAGAATTGTTAGGGAGCATGTTTGTCGATATATCGGAAGAACACAACAAACTACCCGACAGCCCCCACCGTTTTTATGAATTGCCGCTTGATTATCAGCCCATCCTATACTTGCTGATGCACGCCACTTACAAACTTAACTACACCTATACCCGTTTGCCATTGGAGGAATATAGCAAATGCCTGAAAGCTACATTTTCAGTTTATGATGCGATAGAACTAAATTATATGCCGGGTAATTTTACAAAAAAACAGCCAGTAGCCATTGCCGCCATTAAAGAATTGGAGAACAGTTCCTACGCTAAAAACACTTTACAAATCTTATCCAAAATACCAAACTACCGAATTACTGTATGACGTCGTTAAACTACGTTCAGTAACGTTGGGTTATTTTCGTATTGTTTTGCTTCATCAAATTATTTATGATGAATGCAACATTTGTAACCACACTATCTACTCAGGAGCTCCAGGAGCTGATTGAGTTATCCGTTAAAAACGCCATAAAGGTAAGTCCTAAGATGTCCAATGAAGATGATACTTTATTGGATACCAAAGAAGCGGCCAACCTCATCAAATATGAGGTCACTTCCATTTATGGATTAGTCAAGCGCAAAAAAATCCCCTTTTGTAAGATCGAAGGAAAACTTTTGTTTTCACGAAGAAAACTAATCGAATGGATTGAAGGAGGCAATCACGCCCAGAGTTTAAATCGCCCATCCTTACCCCTTAAAGACCCGATTATCAAATACCGATAATCCCGATACAAAGTATCGGAAACTACGACAGGCTTTAGTTTGGAGTGGAAACAAGATAACAATAGCAAAGGCATAAATCCCCGATACGGAGTATCGGGTACCACGACGGGCTTTAGACCGGATGTGGGAGCCAGCTATGTTTTGGTGTTACCAAAACTTGCTGGCCCCATTCATGCTATCGCATTCATGGGGAAATTTTTAAGACAGGAAAGGATTTAAAGATGCTTGAAAAGCCAAAAATAAACAAAGGCGGCAGACCGCCAAAAGAAGTAAAGCGATTGAGAACGCTTTCCGTTAAGTGTTCCTTTTTTGAGGGGATGCAGATTGAGAACAAGGCTAAACAGGTTGGTTTAAGCGTATCAGAATACTTGCGGGAAATGGGCTTGAAAGGAGCGGTAAAATTCAGGGTTAAAACTTTGAATCGAGAGGTATTACAGTTAACGGGAACACTAAACCACATAGCCGCCAATCTTAATCAGATCGCTAAAAAGCGAAATAGCTTTGATGAATTAAGCGTACTTGAACGTGCAAGGCTCAATCAGCAAAGCACAAGCCTGCAACAAGTAGTTACGGATATTAAGGCCTATTTACAATGATTGGTAAGATAAGCACAGGAAAAAGTTTCCGGGGATGTTTGAACTACCTACATGAAGGCAGATTACAACAGAGTAAAGCTTTGCAGGAAATAGAACAGGATAAAAAACAAGCACAGGTGATTTGTTATAATCAATGCTTCGGTAATAAAAAGGAATTGATACAGCAGTTCAATGAGGTGCGTTATTTAAACCCAAAGCTATCTAAACCGGTATTACATGCCTCTTTAAGCTTCGCCCATTCCGACCAGTTAACTAACCAGGATAAAATTGATATTGGTAAGCAGATGGCTAAAGACTTTGGGTTTGAAAATAACCAGTATGTGGTAATAGAGCATGCCGACCGGCAGCACCAGCATTTACATATTGTCGCTAATAGGGTTGGTTATGATGCCAAAACGGTTTCCGATAGCAACAACTATAAACGGATGGCTAATTTTTGCAGAACTATGGAAAGGAAGCATCAATTAGAACAAGTGCTTAGCCCACGTAAGTTTCTGTCTAAAGAAGAAAGGATATTGCCACGTCAGGACATCCGTAAAGAAGCTTTAAAAGAGGCTATTGCTAAATTCTTAAAGCAATCCACAACCATGAAAGAATTTCAGAATAAGATTACTGCAAAAGGCTATGAGGTCAAATTGGGCAGAGGTATCGCTTTTACAGATGCACAGGCGGTCAGGTTTAAAGGCAGTCAGGTTGGTTATCCATTATTGAAAATTGAAAAGCAATTAGCACAAAATAGGCAGATGCAGCAAGAGGAACAACAAAAGCCAAGCCTGGCTCAACAACTGAGGGAAACGATTTTAAGATCGCAAAAAGAAGAACAATTGAAAAAACAACAAGAGGATAAACAAGAAATTAAACAATCGGGAGGATTTAGATTATGATAAACGAAACAAATTTTAATTCGGTGATGGAGGATTTCACCAAAGAATTACAGGCAGTAAAAGAGGTGGTTAAAGTATTACCTGCTAAAGTTGATGAACTAAACAAAAAAGTAGATGGCTTTAAAAGCAAGATAGAGAATATACAGGTAACAGCACCCGCGCCGGAATTATTACCATTACACAATATTGTGGCTGATGGTTTTACCACTATAAAAAATGTAGTACAAAGGCAGCTTAATGAGCTGTTCACCAAAAACCGTATACTGGTATTGCCGGAGGACGGCGGTAAAAGCTTTTTGAAGATTATGGGCAAACGTTTAATGATTTTAACAGGCCTGGCTTTAACAGTTGGCTTTATCTGCTGGTTTGGTTTCCGCTATTGGTATAAGAATAGCGAGAACACCCGATACCGTAATTCGTGGTACTGGAATTATATTAAACAGGATAAAATAGGCAAACAGGATATGGTTAATGATTTGGATAGTTTTAAAGTAGCCGATATTAACAGCTACAGGAGCGATAGCATAGAAAGGTATCAAAAAGGACAGGAAACGGAATTACGAATTAAACAACTCGAAAGAGAAGCGGATAGTTTGAAAGCATTAAAAAACAAACCCAATTGATAAAAGTCACCCATTCAGGCAAAGCAAGTTCACCCAAGAACCGCGACAATCCGGGATCGTTCCTTCACCCGCTTTGCCTGACGCACGGCAAGAGTGAAGCTTCGCAACACACTTGCCCTTCCCCCCATGCAAAAACTCCCTATTCACCGCAACAGCGAAGATAGCCCACACCGGGATAAAACGTCAAGGGTATATAAACGGGCAGTTGTGTTTGCTTTTTTTGCTTGCCCGCCCTTGACATTTTACCCGGTTACACGCTTTTGGTTGCTTAACGGTTGAATAAGGGATGGCCGTTCATAGCACTGGTGGGCGAAAAACTAAATCAATGTTATTGGTGTTTTTTCATAATTAGAAAAAAGTCATATAATACTTTATATTTAAAGCTTAAACTATCCAAGATATAGATAGCATAAGATTAATAATCTTCATGAAATCAGAAAACCTACCCTTATTTTACCCGAATATATTATTGAAGGCGCTGAACAATTAGACAAAATTGATTTAGAGAACCTCAACAAGGCAACAAAACATCACGTACTCGTCAAAGAAAAATCTCATCCGCCGAAAGAATTGCTAAGAGAACTCGTTAAACTCATAGAAACCAAAAAGTTGAATATAGACCTTGGAACTACCACAGGTGGTCCAGCGACGAATTTAATATTTGAAAATGCTGGTTTCGAAGTAGTTCCATTTAAGATCACTATACCCCCACTAAAAAATATTGACCTCTTAATTAATCTCTATAAGGAATTCATAAGAGAAGATAATAATATACAAGAAGTATATAAATGGGAAGCTGTAAAGCATTTTCAATTCCATTGGGACATAGTTAATCAAGAATTTGGCTGCTTTGGTTTTTAAAGGTTGCGTATTATAATGGTTCACAGACTAAAATTTAACCACAAGCACTGCACGCATAACGGGCAGGCCAGGTAAAAGCAATATTTTGGAATTATTTTATTGTTTTCTGGTCAACCGAAATTATTTGGGCAAGTACTCAATTACACGACTTTTGGAAAAAGCATTCAATAATATACCTTACTCAACTGGCATAATTACGGTCGGTTGGTTTTTTTCCAACTTTAAATTTATCTTCCCATCGTATACCTTCATTGTGCCATTTTTTTGTAATCCTTCAGTTGTTAATTTATATAATTGGACATTTTTAACATTTAACCAAGTATTAGGAAGTTGAATTCTTTTTATAGATGAGTCTTCTAATTTCGTATAAGCGATTAATGCTTTGTCTTTCCATAAGATAGGACAGATAACCTTGTCGTTAGTAATAATTACTTCGTCGTGTTTGGCGACATCCGGGTTACGACGGTAATACCACGGTACAACATTTAAGCAAAACTGTTCCATTAGCCCGGAAAGCAGAACAGGGTCATTTTTTATTTCACCTTCACAATGCATTGGAGTATACGCCGAAAACTGTACGGGCAAACTCTTAAACCATGAAGGCTTGTTTAACCAGTTATCCTGGACATATTCATCCTGAAAAGGCAGATAAATAGCTGCTTGTAAACCAATAAAGGGGTCTTTTCTTAACCAATACATCCCGCCTTCACTGGTGACATCAATACCCTTTGACCGCCAATACCTGAAAATCTTACGCTGCGCACTTATTTCATCATTAAGCGAAAATTTGAGATATGGACTGATAGGCTGATTGGGCCTTAGCGGTGCCATTGAATGAAACGCATCGATATGAATAGTGCCACCCTCCTTTAATTCAGGTAACATCTTGATCAGTCCGTCAATCCGACGCTGGGTTTCTCCTGTCTTCCATTCCTGGGCGTAGCTAATTTGATAACTCTGAAGCCCTCCCATTTGCTCTCCTTTGAGGGGCTTACCTGTTTTATCTTTTGCAATGATATTTTTATCAAGATATTTCTGCCATAACGGACTATCCTCATAAGCATCGAGCATATTAATGTGAAGGCTAACAGTCGTGTTATAAGCTTTTGCGGCTTTGATCAGCCATTTCAAGCTTTGAAGCGCGGTGCTGTCCTGGTCTCTTTTGAGTGCTTTATTTACCTCTGCCCAGGAAGGATATTTTGAATCATGTCCGTTAAATTGCCATCCAACCAGGTAGACAATCTTTGGCAAACCCAGGGTGATATTATCCAGTTTCCTGATAACTTCAAGGGCATCTGCAAACTTTAAATAAACTTTCCCTAGGTTACCCTTCTCGTCCCGGCTGCATAAGAAAATTTTGGTTATTAACGTTTTATTATAATCGCGAACCCATGGCATTTCCGGCTGCATGGTCTTTGTCCAGTCATAATAACCGCCGGAAATATTAGCATGTTTTTGGCAATAAGATAATTGAGCAATGCATGTTAAAAGCAAAATCAAGCTTGATTTAAGTAAGCTACCGATTTTTACATTTTCACCTATTTTGGCCCAATTAATGATGATATATTTCATAGTCGATAATATTTTAGTGCGTATTGAAAAATGATGGTTAACAATTATTTCAAAATATCGGTAATAGGATGATCGGTCATTAAAAAAACTAAATGCCCGCCCTTCATCAATTCCCGGTGATTAATTTCCGGTTTAGGATAAGGCCTTCCGTTCAAAAAGATTTTGCTTACATACTGATTTGTTTTTGACAATCCTCTTGCTTCAATCACGAATTTTCGGTTATGCGGTAATTGCAAGGTGATTTTGCTGAATTGTGGTGCACCGAAAACGTAATCGCCGCCAACCGGGTTTACCGGGTAAAAGCCCATAGCCGCAAATAAGTACCACGCCGACATTTGCCCGCAGTCGTCGTTTCCGCACAGGCCGTCGGGTTTATCAATGTAAAATTTATTGCAGATGCTTCTAACGATCTCGGCTGTTTTAGATGGTTGGCCCAACAGCGTAAAAAGGTACGCAACATGATGGCAGGGTTCGTTCCCATGTGCGTACTGACCAATAAGCCCTGTTACATCGCCGGTAAAACCATTTCCTTTAGTTTCGCTTGACAGATGAAATAAGGAGTCGAGCTTTTTAGCCATGGGGCCTGCGCCGCCAAATAATGATCTGAGCCCGTTTACATCCTGCTGAACAGACCAGGTGTATTGCCACGCGTTTCCTTCGGTGTAATCGCCACCGGCATCACCCGCATGTGAAATTTGCAGCACATCAAACGGGTCACGCCATTGACCAGCTGAATTTTTACCCCGCATGAACATTGTATTGCGGTCAAATAACCGGCGGTAAGCCTGTGCTCTTTTCTCAAAAAATTCACTTTCTGTTTTTTTGCCCAATGCATTGGCCATACGCATAGCCGCATAATTGTCATAAGCCATTTCAAGTGTCCTGGAAACAGATTCCTCTTTTACAAGGTCGAAAGGCAGATAGCCATATTTGTCATAAATACTCCATGATGATTTGAGATGATCAGTTGTTAGCGTAGTTTGAATAGCCCGGAAAGCGCGTTGTGCGTTAAACCCGCGAAAGCCTTTTAAATAGGCATCAACAATAACAGGGATCGCATGATCACCGATCATGCAATAGTTGTCTTTTCCCCAAAGTGACCACATCGGAAGTGCGCCGGCATGATCAAAGTGATCTATCATCGTATTGACGAAACCGTTCACCAACTCTGGAGTTAAAATGGTATAAAGCGGATGCGCGGCCCGGTGAGTGTCCCAAAGTGATAAAGTGGAATAATATACTTTAGTGTTGCTCTTATAAATGTGATCATCGGGGCCGCGATAGCTGCCGTCCACATCAGCAATGTTATTTGGCTGGATTAATAAATGGTAAAGTGATGTATAAAAAGTTGTTTTGTGGTGAATATCACCTACTACCTGTACCCGGGAAAGGTATTTACTCCACTGCATTTCAGCATTAGCGCGTGCAGCATCGAAATCCCAACCGGGGATCTCTTGCTGCATATTATGCATTGCTCCTTCTATGCTAACAGTGGACATGCCGATTTTTACGAGCAGCTTTTCACCTGGTTTCATATCGAAATCAAGTACATACCGCGCGCCTTTCTCGCCTGGCCGGCCTTCAAGTTTTCTTTTGGCAGTTATCGGCTTATTAAAGGTAATCGAATAAAAATATTTCCGGTCTACCCAGTTAGTTACATGACTGTATCCGGACAATCCCGATTGCTGAAAGGTCACGCTGCTTTCAAGTACATGTTGATGAAGTTGTGTTTCGCCGAAAACAATACCTGATTGCAGATCGACCAGCAGATGGGCCTTATTGGAGAAATATTCATAGCGATGAAAAGCAACGTGTGCGGATGCTGTAAGTTCTGTTTTAACTTGGTTATCTGTCAGCTTTACTGTATAGTAACCAGGCGACGCGTGTTCTGAAGATTTGTCGTAATGACTGTGTTCTGCAATTGAATCCGGTCGGCCTGCAAACGGCTGAAGCAGAATATCTCCCAGGTCGGGGCACCCGGTTCCGCTCAGGTGCGTTTGGGCGAAACCCCATATCTCTTTGTCGTTGTATTGGTAACCGGAGCAATAATCCCAGC
>Ga0116227_10016548_pt1 | contig 10558 bp, 13 predicted proteins | sample S1TSphgellanicum_FD_89693 | JGI IMG/M metagenome (GOLD analysis project Ga0116227, IMG submission 89693) | Host-associated microbial communities from peat moss isolated from Minnesota, USA - S1T2_Fb - Sphagnum magellanicum MG | ecosystem: Host-associated > Plants > Peat moss > Unclassified...
AACTGCCAGTTTGACTCCCGGCCCTTCTTTTGCCCATAACTTGGGCTGCAGATGTCCGAATTGCCAATGCGAGGCCATTTTCGATATCTACGTTTCAAGACCTTTCCAATGACACCAAGAACACCCCAATGCGAGGTGTTTTGCCCCTTGCTGTTGAGCCCTGAACATTCGGGAGTCCCGGAGGACTCCAAACCTCCAACTTTTCCAAGTGTTGGGCTTCACCCCCACACTTGGCCAAAGTGGGGTTGCGACATCTAAAGCAACTTGCAAACAAAATTTGAAATATTTCTCAGGTTCGGCTTGCACAATTAGAATCACACATATGGAAGGTGACGAGATCTTTGGCTCCTGCAAACAAAAGGTGAACCTAGGCCCCGGATCAAAAGGGGATTCACATAAGCATGACTATGTGAATTTCTCTCATCCTTGTGTAGGCCATACAATTGTTAGTTTCAAGTGTGAACATTGAAAAACTTGTTGCTAAATCAAATTGAGGAAGATGTTGAAGTCCTTGAGATTCCATGTGGAGATGGAGTTTGGCATATAGAGAAATGCCCCTTATGTTGCATGTTTAATGTTCCACTTTGCAAAAATCCACCAAGGATTTTTGTGCTACAAGGATAACTACCAAGCTAACCTCTATTGGTGTCCCTACCCCAACTTATTCAGGGTTGTGGTTTCAATTCCCTAGTGCACCTTTAAAGTTGCATAAGTTATAGTTTTGTGTAGATGACATGAATTGTTACATTATTGGTATGAAATGCAAGTATGCATTGGACATACCAGCTATGCTAGAAATTTGGCCTATTAAAGCTGAAACCAATTTCACCCAAGATGACATCAAGTTTCTTGAAGAAGTAGGATTTGTTTTGAATAGATGGTAATCAATTTTTCTTCGAGCCTATTCGGAGGCAAAAGTTCCATTCTTATAAATAGGCCAATGGATGAAATGTCGTGGCCAACATCATGTAATGGTAAGGTTGTTCTTCATACAGTGCCATTCAAAATGTCAAATTTACATTATAATTAGTGGGAGGTTGGTCGACTTCTTGAAGTGACTATAAACCCACCATTAGAGATTCCCCCTCCTGGATATGGACAAATCTATAAAAATTTGTCTGGTCAAAATCCAAATAAAAAGTAATATGAATTTATAATAAGGAACTTCCCAGCTTGCACTTGTTTAGATTTTGTAAAAATGATTTTCAGTTCAATAGGTCGATGAGAGAAATGGGTGCCTTGTAAACATATGTACTATGTTTTACATCATGTCATGTTTTACGGCTAGTTTGAAAGTTTCGTCCATTTTCCAATTTAGAGTTATGAGGAAGTTCGTTGCTTGTTGAATCGTGATGTAACTAGGAATATTATTCTGAATTATCAATTCTAGTGCTCGTCTTGATGCTATGTGTTTGCCTCCTAAGATTACAACTTGCAAAGGATGTTACCATTTTGGTTTTATAAACAATTTCATAATTGTTCATTCGGCATTTTGTTTGGCATGAATAATCAGACATTGTTAAATACAAATTAGTTATTAGACAAATTTAAATTTCACTAATAATTAAAAACATAATCTTGAAAGATTATGGGAAATACATTCTAAATTTCAATTGTGGACAACTACAACAAAAGTTATGATATCCTTGTCACCAATTACATAATCTACCTACTTCAATGACTATTTTGTATGACTAAAAGAATATTCTTGCCATGTCAATATAACATTATGTCCACATGGATGCAATATTCCTATCTACATGGAGAATATCTAACTTATGTGGCAAAAATATTCTTCAAGGATTTTGTGCTGCTCAAAAAAATTCAGCTCATCGCTCATAAGCTCATCACTCACATTCACACATTCACATGGTAGTTACATTGTCAATAAATTACCCTCTCCCTTGTGCAATCTATAAAAGGTAGACCAACATTGTCTATTGACAAGAAGGCAACTAACCAATAGATAATAGCTCCTACTAGAATTACACATAGTCAAAAAATAGTGGAGGTAGAAGAAGAGCTAGACTGCAAGGAAGGTTAGGAGTTAGAGGAATCAGAAGTACAAATAATGTTTCCCTACTGCCTCTCAATAGTTGATTCATACCATTGTGTTCATTAAGTATGAGAACCCTATTGTTAATGGGTATGTAGTGCCAATGGTAGGATTAGGAGGTAATAGGAAGAGGTCCATCACAAAGGCCATCACAGACCTAAGGACCTTAGTAAAAGTGGTAGAACAAAAGGCTAAGGGTCTAGAAGAGGCAGTGGAGCAAATGGAGATATTGGATAGGGAAAAGGGAGCTACAATTAGGGGACAATAGCAAGCAAAAACAACTGCCTAACTACATTTGGAAAAGGTAGTTGAGTTGAAATGTAGTCTCCAAGAAGAGAAGGCGAAAAATGAAGACCTCAACCATCTATTGGGGCAGGCAAATGAGACGTCTACTAGATTGGAATAGAAAAGATAGGAGGTAGCGCTATTACAGGCCCAAGTGGACAAGTTGGTGGTAGACAATAAAAACCTTTGGGAGGTAGTGGATGTACAAATTGAAGAAGGGTTCAAGGCGAGCTACAAAATAACCATCCTAAAAAAACATTTGAAGATGAGAGTTGGGAGCGTGCCCCGAGTCCCCCACAATTCCATAACTTGAGTAACTTAGACCCAACTTGGGGCTAACTAGGGACTTGGGAGCGCGTCACTAGCCACCACCAAACCCTAACCCTAGTTGCCGCCAAGGTTTAAGTAATCTCCACTTCTAAACCCTAACCTAACTACTACAAGGATGTGAATATTATTCATCCTTTTGATGAATGTTTAACACATTCATCAACATTGGGAATTAGAAACGAATAATATTTCTAACACCATTGGGCCTCCTCATCTTGGGTCAATGTCTCTGTACTTGTTAGACTCCCATAGACAAACTCTGGAAAATTTTTATGATATATTTCCAACTTGTACCTGAGGATCCTCTCATTAATCCTATGTTGGGCCAAATTTTTCTCCATTTTTTTTGCAAAATACTCTTTTACAACTTCCCACCATTCCTCAAACTTTGTACTATAATCTTTCATTTTATTCGTGGTCCTCATCAAAATGTAATATTGTAACATTTGTTCATAATCCTCCAACCGTTTCTTAACACTAGTTGGGTCCAGACTCTTCTTCTATTCATTTGTAGTCTCTAACAATGCTTATAGTTGTTATATAATTCTTCTTATTTGCCTCCACCAACTTTTTTTTTTTTGCTTCTAATGCCCTTCTTCTAATTTCTTCATAAGCATAGAAACATTCTTCAAATTCACCAATTCCAAATCTATCAAAACATTCTCCTTCTCCTTCTTTTCCTTAGTTAATGTTTCCACCTAACTTCCCAAAACCTCCTATTGCTGATTGTAACAGAACAATGTTTTTGCCAATTTTCTTTCTACAATTTCGTAGTCCTTGGCCATCTTCCTTAACTCCTCAAGTTCTTCATCCTATGATTTTATCAGAGCTATCTTAGTCTTGAGCTCCTAATTCTCATCCTGTAATTTTTGTATGAACATTTTGATCTTCTATTCATTCATTGTTTTGTTCTTCTTCCAAAATTTTATATTCTGCTTATATTCCTTCTAGAAGTCCCTCTCCTTGTCTAATTCCACCTACAATAGTGCCTTCTCCTTCTCCTCTGTGGTTAATTTATTCTTCAAACCGCTCACCTCCAAATTTAAATTTCCCATATGCAAACTCACAATTACCTTAATTTGATACAATTCTGCTACCTTATCCGCTTGCATTACTTTTGTAACCACCTCCTCCACAAACTTTGGTGTACTTGTTTGTGTCTTGGGATTTATGGATCCTTCTATAGAAGATCCCAGCTCCTATACTAATCTACTCCCCAACCCAAACTTAAATGATTGCTCTTTTGCAGATCTTGGTCTATTAATTGGTACTTGTAATTTTGGTGGTCTAAACATTGGTATAGGAATTTGTGTTCCCACTCTCTTTGTCTACAATCTAATAGCCTATAGACCTCTTTATGTCTAATGCTGTTATTACTGTTATTATTATTGTTGTTGTAAATGTTGGAAATGCTATGAACTTTCATGGCTATCCATCCAATTTTCATAAATATCCCCATTTGTTTGTGGCTCCTCAACCTCTAGAATCTTAGTATTATGTTCTATTTTGACCTTTTGCTTTTGTTCCTTCATTTGTCTCTCCTGTGGACATGACATCTGTGGTACCTCTACACTTTGCCTACTTGTTGATACCAATGTTGGCACTACAAATGGTGCCATTCTCCCCCTCATCATATTTTGAACTCATGCTTCTGTGCGCTCTTGTTCTTTTTTAACTCTTGATCTTGAACCTCCACCCTCCTCAACTTTATTCTTCCTCTTGAAAGCATTTTTTGGAAATTCTATTGTAGCCTTCCTTTTATTCTCCAATGCTACCTGCATCTCCTCTCTAGCTTTCTTAACCTTGGCTTGTGGTTTTTATGGATTTTCCTTTTGGTAAACAAACATATATTTAAAGATTTTTGCTAGTATCAAGGTTGACTGACATGTGTCCTTTTGTCCCCCTCATTATCCTTGACATACTTATACTACCGATCTAGCTCGTTACACAAACTATTGTATATAATTTGTGTTTAATCCACCTTCTTCCCCTTTTATGTTCTCATTAATGTGATGGCATTCTTATTGTTCAAATATGTCATTTTTTCTATATGATAAATCACAAATATGATTACAACGTATTTAACAGAGTATGACAAACCCAAACTCTTTGCATTCCACTAATCTCCTACAAAATTTGTGGTGTAATTCTACAATTTTACAATGCCTATAATGCTACTATCTTATTGACTTACCTTTTTGGGTCTTCTACATACCCTTTTACACAAACTCCAAAAACATCTATAATCAGTTGTTTGTTTATCACATACACCTTGTCCTAATAACCAAAGTAGATATTTGTGCCCTTGATAACAAATGTGTTTAGAAATTCCAACATAATATCTAGCATCAATGTTTCCCAGTTCATCAAAAATAGAGTAGTAAGCCCTACCTTAGAAACCCACTTTTCCTCTTCACTGATGTCCTTCCAATTCTCCATCCTCTCAACATGTTTATCATAGTTCTGTTTAATTTATATCCACATAAATCAGTCGAGATACAGAAATATGAATACCTTTGTCCAGAAATGTGGTTTTATCCATGATGGTTGCACGTCTTCTTGCCTTTGTAAAACCTAGCACACTCATATCAATCTCCATCACACTTGGTTACACTTTTGTCGACATCTCCACTTATGTGGATGGTTGCACTCCTGTTGTAGATATTTTTTCTTGCTTTGCATCCTTCTGCATTGCTTGTGCATCAATAGATCGTTGTTCCACACCTTCATTTTCCTCCAATTTTTGAATGTTCACTAGATCCACCGATGTAGTTCCTAGTCTTACTTGCACACTTGAACTCTAACCTCTTTTGCATCTACACAAAAAATTCAACTATAGATGTGCCAATTATATATATATATTGAATTATCATATGCACAAATTGCATCTTTTCATTATATGTTTTGCTTTTTTCACACTCTAAAGATGATGGTGAATGTGGTAGCGACCTTATTGTCAACAGTTGAATGTTCAACATTCATGTATTTTCTATTCTTTTAAAAAAAAATCTATTTTTTTTTTCCCAATAATTCCACTTCTTCTTCTTGTCTCCGTTTGTGCTCACTCTTCTACACTTCCTTCTCCCTTGCTATTCTATGTAATTTTTAAATCACACTCTCTGCATTCATGTTTTTGTGCATTCTAAAACTTCGAAAACACACACAACTTCTGACAATAAAGGAAAACAAGTTTTGACAATTAGTTCGTTTTTTTTCCATCCTTGAGCTTCTCGTCCATTGCATTCATTTTTTGACCTACCCACCATCTTTTAATTAATGCCTCATTTTCGAAATTATGACCACCACTTTTTGTGTCTTGTGTATAGCCACATGGAAGCATGTCACGTCATCATTGTGAATGTTTACGCCTCAAATCTCATTTGTTGATTGTTCTACATCTTTAATCCTCCTAAATTAGTTGTATTAATTCCACATCATTCTCCCTATACACCTTCTATTAACTGTGTTAATACATTTGTTGACCATGCCAATACATCTAATGACTATATCAATACTTCTATTGATTATGTTAATACATCTATTAATTCTGTCAATACATCTATTGATTATGTCAATACATATAATGACTATAGTGATATTTATACTAACTATGCCGACAAATCCATTAATTGTGACCACACATGTGCTGATTATGCAATTACATTTGTTGATTCTGCCAATACCCCTCTAGCTTAAAATTTTTGTATCCCAAATTCCTCTCTTATGTAGTTATCACTTAACAATTGTTTCATCATCTAAAGTTTTGAAATCAATCATGTTTTGACCTCAAAATCTTCCATCCTTCTTCTTCATTACCCCGTATTTGTGGTTGTTGTTTACACAGTCTTTATATCAAAATCCTCCTCTTGAAATCCACCTGCACTTTGTTCCTAATACATTGGCATTTGTTGTTCTTGTTTTTAAACTTCAAATTCCATGTATTTGTATGGTTTGAGCTTATTCACATTGACTAGCACACAATTAGTTTCAAACTTTTCAATTGTCATTAATAACACATTGTTATTTGGCAACACATGTTGTATTTTATATGATCAAAACCATTTCTTAGTAAACTTCCCTAGGTGTGACATATTTCCATTTGGAAACCATAAAACATAATCACCAAAACTGAATTGTTTTTCTAGATTCTTTTGTCGACTCCATAATGTTTTATCCCACTGTTGAATACCATTAGTTTCTACAACTTATATCCTAGCCTCCTACAACTTTTCTAGTTCTAAAATCTTGTTAATTAAAATTTTTATTAGAGTAATATTTCTTTACTCTCCACCAACAACTAGTACCATGTGTTCTATGAGCATCAATGGACATAATCCATACATTAATTAATATGGTGTATACCCTATTGCTATTTTATATGCAATTTTGTATGAAAATAACACTATAGACAAATGTTCATCCCAATTTGTTCTATTCTCACTAACTAACTTAGTCAAAAGTGTCCCAAGTACATTATTAATAAATTCAACTTGCCCAATCCCTTGAGGATAATAGGTTGTAAAAACTCATAAGTTTCAATAAAAATTGATTTGTTAAATACTTGACGGCATCATTAATGAAATGAACTTCCTGATTTGTGACTATAGCCAAAGGACATCCAAACCTAGTTAATATGCACTCATACTGAAATTTTGTTATTATTGTTGCAGTATTGGTTCTTAATGCTCTTGCTTCCACCCATTTGGTAGCATAATCTATGGTTACAAAAAAAATTATTTGTTTCCTATAAATATGCTTGTTGGCTTAATTGGCCCCCCAAATCAAATCCCCATTTCATATATGGTTTTTCTGGAAAACTTGGGACTAATTCAAGACTTTGAGTTGCCAATCTGCATGTTCTTTGGCATGCATCACATGATCTATAGTAATCATGCACATATTTATACAAAGTTGGCCACTAATATTCGACATACAATATCCTCCTCTATGTGATTTTAATTGCAAAATGACCTCTTGATGGTCCTTCATGTAGTTCCCTAATCACCATTTGTGCTTCTATAGTTGTCAAACATTTTTGTAGTTTGTCATCTTGACCCATTCGTTACAATTCACCATTCTTCAATTTGAAAGGTTTCGTTCTTTTAAGCACTTTTTGCTTCTATTGTATAAATAATGTACTTTCAATTTGGCATGTTTTCAAAAATGTTTTTACATCATTTGGCCATTCAAGCTCTATGTAAAACAAATTTACACATGTTGTTTGATCATGCACACCTATGAGTTTTGTAATATCTGGTAGTTTTGACAATGCATCTGTAATTACATGAGTTTTGTTTGGCTTATACACTATTATTAAATCATACTCTAAGAACAATAACAACCATTAATATATTTTTCTTAAAACATGTGGATTGTTGACCAAATAGACCAATGCCATATGATCTACATAAAAGACAAACTTATTAGCCAACAAATAATGTATGAACCTATGCAACACAAAAACCATTACTAAAGCCTCTTTTTCTATTGTGCTATAATTTAGTTTTGCTTTGTTCATAGGTCTAAAAGCATACACCACTAGTTGATCACTCTTCTTTGTTAAATTCTGAAATAGCATAACTCCTACAACTAATAATGATGCATCTGTATGAACATGAAATTCCACCTACCAGTTTAGTGATATCAATATCAATGTTTCAATATACTTTTGTTTGATCAACTCCAAAGCCTTCTAACATTCCTCTATCCAAAGAAAAATCTTTGTTTTTTTGGTTAGTTTAATGAAAGGTGCCATTATAGCAACAAAGTTTTTGATAAAACATATGTAAAATTATGCCATCCCATTGAATACTTGAATTTGCTATGGATTCTTAGGTGGTGGCATGTGTGCTATTGTTTCTATCTTATTTGGATTTCATAGTTTCCCTTTTATGGGAAACAATAAAACCCAAGATCATCCCTAAAAATATCATCAATGCACATTTGTCTGGATTTAGACTACTACCTTCTTTTCTACACTTTTGAAAACATAATCTCAGCTTTTACAGATGACCGTCCATGTCATTGTACATTGTAAATGTTGAAGATTATGATGTAGATGAAACATAGATAATGGTGTTATAGATATTAGAAACAATGTGGTAGATAAGTGTTGCAAGCAATCAAAGACATAGGTAGATTTGAAATATGTTAGTACCACCAACATGTTAAAATAAGGAGGGAGAGAAATATTTATCCCATATGCTTTGTCAATGTGGTGGTACAAGGAAGGGAATAAAGAGCAAGGTTGGAGGAGAGTTAGATATCTCACTCCAAGCATTGTTCACATCCTTGTGTGTTCTATGTGCTTGTGATTGCTCTGATACCACGCAATCTCTCCTCTAATCCTAATAGGTTACGGGCCCACTCATGCAAATTGCATCATTAGAAGTTTGATTGCTTGTGTGCATTGAGAGAGATCTCGAGGGTTTGTGTGTGTTGGAGGTGCAAGTTTGCACTGTTGGAGGCGCTTTTGGAGCCTTGGAGGAGTTTTGAAGAGCTTTGGAAGAGCTTTGAGGTTTTGGAGGCCATTTGGAGTTTGGATGTGCACAAGTGCTGGATTGGTGCTCTTTGGAGGTATTTCGAAACATTGGATGTGCATGTGTGCACATTCCAGCATTGTAAGTCTTCATTTCAGTCATTAAGGTGTATTTGTGCACATTCGATTCATAGAGCACTTGATTTGAGTTGGTTGAGTGCATTCTGAGTGTGTAAGGAGGCATTGATGCAAGTGGGAGCCATTAAGGGCCGAATTTTGTGATTAGAGGTGCATTGGTGCACAATTGAGCCATCTAGGGGCTGGAGTGTGTTTATGAAAGTTCATTGAGGCAAATTGCATGTAAGAGTGTTCATTAGGCACTAATTAGCATCTGGTTGAGCACATAAGTGGGTAGAGAGGTCGGATTTGAGTGCAAAATGGCATCATTTGAGGGAGTCATTGACAAGTTCAATGGGGAGAACTTTAGCTTCTGGAAGTTCAAGATGGAGATGGTGTTGGCCTCCATGGACCTTTGGGAGATTGTGGATGGGTCTGAGGAGGCTCCACCATCCAATGCGGACCCCAAAATCATCAAGGAGTACCAACAGCGCGTGAAGAAGGCCATGTCTATCATTGGCATCAACTTGGTGGATAGTCAACTTCACCACATCAAGAGGTGCAAGGGACCCGCGGAGGCATGGAAGACACTTTGTAACATCCACGAGACGCGGAGCTTGTCCAACATCCTCTTCATTCGTCGCAAGTTCTTCACATGTAAGATGCAAGAAGGAGAGGACCTTTTAGACCACATCAACAAGGTCAAGGCACTTGCGGATCAACTCGCTTGCTTGGAGGTGCCCGTGAGGGATGAGGATGTTGTGATGACCTTGCTTGAGAGCTTGCCACCCTCCTATGAGTACCTAATCACCGCCTTGGAGACCCTGCCCATGCAAGACCTCACCATGGAGTTTGTGACCGCACAATTGATGCATGAAGTGTCCAAGAAGAGGGAGAAGGAGCCGCAAGGTGATGATGCGGCGATGGTGTCAATGCAAGGAAAATGAGGCACCACATCTACACGCAAAGACACCAAGACATGCTACTATTGTGGCAAACCAGGCCACATTGCACGATTTTGTTTCAAGGCCAAGAACAACAACAAGGAGAAGGAGAATGCCAACAAAGCCAAGGACGATGATGACTATGCCTTTGCAACAAAAGATGGAGATCATTGTAAGGCCATATGCAAGTGGATCATGGACTCAGGAGCCACCAAGCATATGACCCCTCATAGAGCCGCATTTGACATGTATGAGGTAATTCCAACACGCAATGTGCATATGGGTGATGATAACATTGTTGAAGCAATTGGAATGGGATCCATCCTTGTGGAAGTGATGGTGAAAGGG
>Ga0116227_10016549_pt1 | contig 10557 bp, 5 predicted proteins | sample S1TSphgellanicum_FD_89693 | JGI IMG/M metagenome (GOLD analysis project Ga0116227, IMG submission 89693) | Host-associated microbial communities from peat moss isolated from Minnesota, USA - S1T2_Fb - Sphagnum magellanicum MG | ecosystem: Host-associated > Plants > Peat moss > Unclassified...
AAAGTCCCTTGCTGCTGAAAGTACGGGTACTTGTTCCGCCTAAGGCATGGTTTTCTACATTGATTTTGTTCAGGTTAAAGAAATCAGCCAGGTAACTACCCCAACCCCACAATGAGCCATCCCCCTTTCCTTTACCATTTTTTACGGTCGAGTCGCCAATCAGGAACAAGGTTGGCTTTTCGCCAACTTTGATGACCGCGCAGGAAGTCAGCACAGCAAAGGCAAAGAATAGAACGAGACTCAGGTATTTTCTATTTGATTTCATTGTTATGATTTTCATTATTTTATGGTTAACGTAGGTATTGTGCTAATGGACATCCCTTTAATGCTTTAATTCCTTCTGTGACCGACAAAGCATTTAGCTTAGCGCCTTCCAGATTGGTATGCGTATGATCGCCCGGGAAAAATGCTTTCACTTTTTCTGGTCCAATTGCATCGTATTTATCGGCTACAATGCGGTTTAGGTCAACAAAGTAAACCTGCTCTTCCTTGGCAACCTCCGAAGCCCATTTCCCAAAATCATTACTGGCCCGCAACACCTTGCCATCTTTAAACTGATTTCTTGGGATCATCGAAACTAGGATCGGCATGGCACCTTTAGTCTTGGCTTCCCGCACAAATTTACGCAGGTACCAACCATAGGTATGAACCGTTTCGACTTTCCCGTCAGGCCAGGTCAACACTTTTGTTTCTTCCCCTGTTCCTCTCAATACCCCACGCCTGCCGGCTTTAGTGGTATCCGGGGCACTGCCATCGTTATGACCAAATTGCATGGTTACAAAATCGCCCGGCTTTAAAGTTTCCAGCACTTTATCCCAGCGACCTTCCGACAGGTAAGTTCGGGTACTGCGACCAGCCATCGCATTGTTCTCAACATGAATCCTGGTCGTATCAAAAAGATCGGCAATCGGCGTTCCCCAACCCCAGGTTTCTTGATTGGTATTGCGAACCGTAGAATCGCCAATGGTATGCAATGTAGGCTTATCTTGCTTTCTAAAGGCGAAGATGATAGACATTACCAACAAACCCAATAATACAAGGTCTTTTCTCATCTCTTATTTGATATTTATAGTTACTGTTGCTTCTTTAAGTCCAGCTGAGCTGGCTTTAATTTCGATTTTGCCTGAACCAGCTTTGGCCGCAATAATGGCCTGGCAAAGTCCATTGAAACTCAGCCTGTTTTTTGCTTTATACTTTTCGTGACTAATGATATTGCCATTGTCAACCGCTACAATCTCCGCATTTGCAGAACTACTGAAGGAAATCATTTTAGCGGCATTTGGACAAAGGATACCATTCGCATCCACTACTTTTGCTTTGATATAAACCACATCATCCCAATTGTTGCTGATGGTATTTTGTTCTGCTTCCAAAATGATCTGTGCAGGTTCGCCGGCAGTTTTATGGACTTCAGAAGCAACTTCCTTTCCATTGTTTTTACCAACGGCACGGATCGTACCTTTTTCGAAACTGACATCCCAGGCCCGCGGGCTGTCGTTCTTAGGTTTGCTTTTGCTACCCTGAGAAACGTCATTTAAAAATAGTTCAACTTCATCGCAATTACTATACACTTCCACTTTCGCCACATCATAAGTATCAAAATCTGTCGGTGTCCAATTGCTTACCCAATTTCCTGCACCGGCATTGTCCTCTTTACGTACAATATGTACCACAGGTTTGTTGCTCCACCAGCTTTGACGCTGCAATCCTTCCGGATTCCAGTTTCCACTATGGTCAAACAAGCCCTGGTTGTTGGCAATCTGCGGCCAATCGGATTCGCCCAGGTAATTGAAACCGGTCCATAAAAACTGACCTGCCATGTAAGGTTTATCTCTTAAAATTAACCAGGTGGCTAAAGTATGTCCGTTTTCTGTACCTAAAGCCTTGGTTTCCGGATGTGCTTCATGAAAAGCCACCAGTTCAGTTTCCCTGTAATTCTGTCCAACAATGTCCATGGTTTGTGCAAAACCATTGGTATACACTTTGGATGAAGATGGACGGAATAAGGCCATGGTTACCGGAGTACCTGGACTCAACTGATGAATCAAATCCTGAAGATCTTTATATTTTTTGAATCCCTCCGGACTATCCAGGTTGTCGCGTATTTCATTGCCAACACTGTATACCACAATAGAAGGATGGTTCCGGTCTCTCAGTACCAAATCCCGGGTGTCTTTTTCCCACCAATCTTTAAAGTTCAAATTGTAACCTTTCTCTCCATTGTTCTTAATGGCCGTCCAGGTGTCAAAAGTTTCATTCATCACCAGGAAGCCCATTTGATCGCAGAGTTCCATAAAATCTGGCGCCATTGGATTGTGGCCAACACGAATGGCATTTACACCAACCTCTTTAAGCAATTTAAATCGTCTTTCCCAGGCTTTCAATGGCACAGCCGAACCTAAAGCTCCTGCATCATGGTGTAAACAAACCCCTTTCAATTTTAAATTTTTACCGTTTAGCCAAAAACCGGTTGCCGCTTCAAACTTAAACGTACGGATTCCGAAAGTATTCAACTGATCGTCCAAGACCTGGTTACCGAGTTTAATTCTAGTCAGGGTTTGGTACAATATCGGGTCATCGGCACTCCACAATTTGGGATTGGCCACTTCAAGATCCTGATTCAGCTGTACACTTTTTCCAGCGCCAACATCTTGTTTACTTTGATTGGTCGCTACGGTTTTTCCTGAAGGATCTATAACCAAAGTTTCTACGATCAGCTGACTGCCCTTAGCCGATTCGTTGACCACAGTGGTCTGTACTTTAACCAAGGCCTTTTGTACACTGACTTCGGGGGTACGAACATAGACACCCCAGGTGTCAATATGAATCGGGTCGGTAGCCAGCAAGCGCACATGCCTGTATATACCAGCGCCCGCATAATACCTGGAGGCAGGTTGTACAGAATTGTCGGCCTTAACCGCAATCACATTGCTTTTACCCGGACCAAAATTCAGGTAATTCGTCAAATCGTAATTAAAACTGATATAGCCATAAGGCCTTTTGCCCAAGTGATGCCCATTGATCCAGACGTCGCTGTTGGCCATGATGCCGTCAAATTGAATGGAAACTCTCTTTTTGGCCCAGCTCGCGTCTAGCGTAAATGATTTGCGGTACCAGCCAATACCTGCTGGTAAATAACCACCACCACGCCCGGTAGGATTGGCTTTATCGTAGTTACCTTCAATACTCCAATCGTGTGGAACATCCAGTTTACGCCATTTTGAATCATTAAAAGCAGTTTGCTCAGCGCCTGCGGCATCTTCCTGGATAAAAGACCAGTTCTTATCGAAATTATTAACTGCACGGACCTGTTCCTTTACCGACTGTGCAAATACAAACTGATGCATACAGAGTAATGCCAGGATCAGTTTTTCTATTTTCATTTTAATATTCATATATTTTATTTGTGTGTGTCTGCTTATTTAGGCTCTACCAATACAATATTAGGTTTAGGCGCTGGTTTCATCCCGTTTCCAAAATAGAAACCGGTATGTGGGGGTTGATTGTAACCTACATTTTGCCAGGCCACACTTAAACGATATTGGGGATCATGCATTAAAGTATAATTGCGGTGTGCGGTAGGAATGGTTGTGGTATAAATACGTAAGTTCTGGTTATCATTTGAACGGAATATCACTTCTTCCCGCCAATCGCCAAAGAGATCGGCACTTAGTGCGGGTGTAGACTTGGTGCCATTGTTAGATACACTGCCATTGGCTGTAAAAAGCCGGCCTCCATTGTACTTGTCAATGTGGTTGCCATCTAATAATTCACGCGATAAGTCGCCATCCCACCAGATGACAAAATTGGTAGAACGCGGCTGATTGCCGATGCGGTTTCCTTTGATGTCATATAAACCATTGGAGCCCGACCACCACATCTGTGCACCAACCCGGGTATTGTCGATGTTTTCGGCTACGCCACGACCAACATCTTCGTCTTCTGAACCCTTCCAGAGGATTTCTCCCGTTTTGGCATCAAAAACCGCTACGCCAGGGCCTTTCGTCCCCTCTTCAATCTCATGGATCCCAAAAGCTTCCAGACCCGGACGTTCGGGATCAAGATCACTGACGTGAAGCGCATCGCCATGTCTTAAACCGGTTGTATATAAACCTTCTCCATTGTCATCAATACACATCGATCCGAAGATAATTTCATCTTTTCCATCGCCATCAACATCGGCAACCGACAGGTTGTGATTACCCATACCCGAATATGGATTTTCTGCATCCTTAGAATCAAAGACCCAGCGGGAAGTCAGTTTTCCATTACGCCAGTCCCATGCAGCCAGTACAGTTCGTCCATAATAACCACGGCACATCACCACACTTGGGTGCAGCCCATCCAGATAAGCAATACAGGCTGTAAAACGATCAACCCGATTACCTGTATTGTCATTTTTACCATTCCCGCCGCGTCCGCCCCAGGCACCAACATCTCCGCGGCCAGGAATGTACTCGGTAGTAGCCATGGCCTCACCCGTTTTACCACTAAATATGGTAAAGTACTCCGGCCCGGAAAGAATTTTCCCGTTGACATTGCGCCAGTCTTTATTGGGATCGCCAATTACGGTTCCTTTTCCGTCGACTGTACCGTCTGCCGTTTTGCAAGCAAACTCAGCAATGCCATCGCCATCAAGATCATAAACCATAAACTGTGTATAATGTGCACCTTCCCTAATGTTTTTACCGAGGTTAATTTCCCATAGGAAAGTCCCGTCCATTTTGTAAGCCTGGAAAATTGGTGGATCGGTAATTCCATTAGAAGCATTATCACGACCACGGCCAGTTTGATGTACTATTAGCTCATATTCGCCATCTCCGTTCAGATCTCCAACCGAAATATCATTTGGCGTATAGCCTTCTGGTGTGCGCAAAGGGATATTTAGATATTGTTGTGCAGGAGCATTTGCTGGAAGGCTAAAGACTGAACTCGCCTGTTGCTCCAGTCCTTTCAAAACTGGCTTGACATAGTAAGCGTTAACCTCCGTATTTTTGGCCCGGACATCTACATAATTGGTGCTTTCCGTGATGGGTAATTTGTTCAACTTCACCGCAGCCTGTTTTCCTGTTTGCCTGTATAAATTAAAAGCAATGTCATTTGGATCGGTCCCCAACATGCGCCAGCCTACGTACACAGAATCTCCACCTTGCCTAACTGCAACCAGGCCTCGGCCCAATTTTTCCATCTGTCTTTGCGCGTATAAGTGATGACTAACAGCCATTAAGGCTATCGCCAAAAATAAAGGTTTGATACAATGATATCTATACATATTTGGTTTACTGTTTAGATCCTGTAGAGAGATTAGAATCCATGGTTTAATTTAGTTCTTGGTTTGACTTTACGGATAAAGCAGGTCTAATTTGAAAATAAAAAAATGCTTAGGCATCCTGCACACTCCTGCTCTATCTCTAAAACGCGCTAAAATTCAGTTAAAAACGCATATATCGCAAAATCTCCTTATCTTAGTATCATCAATTTTACAAGCAAGTAAAGCACGTTAAATCGTTTAATTGTCACTTTATTCAAAAGCAGGACAGTACAGGTTGCAGCTATACCTGAATAAACCTTAGGTTTAAACCTTTAATTGAGAACCAAATCATTGCAAGCGTAAAAAATCAAACCTGGCGGTATGAACAATTTAGAGCATTTGTCTGACGAAACTTTATTGGAGTTACTCAAAAATGAGGACAGACTGGCTTTTAATATGCTTTATAACCGGTATTGGAAAAAGTTATACAACATCACCAACAAAAGGATTAAAGATCGGGAAGCAGCAGAAGAAATTGTTCAGGATTTGTTTACCAGTTTATGGCTCAATCGTAAAAAAATCAACATTCATACTTCTTTTGAAAATTACCTATACGGATCAATCCGTTACCTGATCATCGCTTGTTATCAAAAGCAAGCAAATAAGCTCAAGTTCGAAGAAAACTTTTCGAAAGTCAATACGCTCACCGACAATACCACAGAGGATGCCATCCTGACCAATGATTTAATTCAATCTTTGAACCGTAGGGTTTATATGCTGCCCGACAAGTGCAGATCGGTTTTTGAACTGAGCAGAAAAGATCATAAGACCAACAAAGAAATTGCCATGGTTATGGGTATTTCTGAGAAGACTGTCGAGAATCACATGACCAAAGCGCTTAAAATTCTGCGCATTAGTTTAACTTCATTGAGTATAGCAAGCTTCATTTTCCTAAATCAGATCCAGAACTGGCTATATTTTTAAAGACAGGAAACCGGTCAATCCATTTTTTTTATTTTTTCAAAAAATATTTCATCCCCGACTAGGGGCTGAGCCCTTAAATCTTCACTACATATATAACCAATATATAAACCGACACGACATTAGGGGAATGAAGATCTCACCAACATTAATTAACAAGTATTTAAAAGACTTATGCACAGCAGAAGAGCGTGAACTGGTACACGCCTGGTATCGATCATTTGAACATGAGGAAGAGCCTTTAGCAGGCCTGTCTGATTTACAGCAACAAGCGCTTAGTCACCGGATGCTTGATCAGATTGATTACAACATTTTACAAAGCGGGATTAAATTAAAGAAAAGAGCAATTTACTATAACTATTTTTACGTTAGCTTAGCAGCTACACTTCTGTTATTGCTTGGGCTGTTCCTTATTCAACCTGAACAACCCGCAAAAATCAACAATAAAATCAATTTGGCAGCAATATCAGATGTGATGATGCTACGCAACGATTCAAAAAAATTGGACCGCCAGGTTTTACCTGACGGAACCATCATCTGGCTCAAGCCTCAGTCTCAACTGGTATATCCCAAAACCTTTGCCAAAACTAAGTTCCGTGAGGTAACCTTAAATGGTGAAGCTTTTTTCGACGTAAAGCACGACCATACCCATCCTTTCATCATCAAAACCGGCAACGTCCTGACCAAAGTTCTAGGAACCAGCTTTAATGTAAAAGCCTATAACAATTCAGAACGGGCCGAAGTTTCAGTCATCACAGGAAAAGTGTTGGTTTATCTGGATAAAAGCATAGCCCAAAAGCACAATAACGAAGTTTACCTATTGCCCAATCAAAAGGCAGTCTATTCTAAGACGACAACAGATTTACATAAGGAAAGAGACCTGAGTTTGAAAATCTGGGAAAAAGACAATTTCAGCTTTGAGGATACACCCATGCAGGAGGTAGTGAATACTTTGGAAAAGCATTTCATGATACACATTCAAATTGTAAATCCTGAGCTTAAGAAATATACATTAAAAGCCGATTTCAATAAACAAAGCTTACCCAGCATACTAGAACTACTAAGTAAGTCTATGGACATCAGCTATGAAATTTTAGACAAGCAGATATTAATCAACAAAAACGAATAAGCGCAGCAATAGCTGTAACCTAACCAAATAAATATGGAGGAGCACCATGTGAACGAATAACAAACGAGCCACGTAATTAAATAAAAAAGGAGCAAAGAAGTGGTGGGCACTTCCTTACCCCTAAAAAGTACTGATCAGAACATTGAAAACAATGTTCCAGATCGCTAACTGTCTTATTTCTGGAAAATAAAACCAAATTAAATATATGAACTTTAATTTAAAAGTCTCTATTGACTTACGTTATATTATGAGAATTACATTGAGCCATTTAATTCTATTTTTCGTATTTACGGGCGTAACCTATGCTTCTTCAACCAAAGCACAAGGCGTCCTGAATACCAACATTAGCATGAATGTAGCGGATATGAGTCTTCGGGATGCCCTGAAGGTCATTGAAAAAACAGCCAACACCAAATTTGTATACAGCAATACGCTGATCAATGCCAACCAAAGGGTATCGATTAATGCCGATGTAGAAAAATTAGTTGATGTGTTGAAAAAATTATTAACCGATAACGGAATTGCTTTTGAACTGTTCAATCAGCAGATTGTATTGAGCAAGGCCAAAACCATTATAGCCACAGGTACCGAAGGGAAAATCCCTTTAGCTGATGTGGTACTTAACGGTAAAGTAACGGACGATAAAGGTCAAGGGTTACCCGGAGTAAGTGTTAAAGTGAGTGGAACCACCATTGGTACCACGACCAATAGCGCGGGTAGTTTCACATTAAACGTACCAGCAGATAAAGCAAATGGAAAACTGCAGTTTATTTACATTGGTTTTGAAACCCAAGAAGTAGCCATTGCGGGTAAAACGAACTTCAGTATAAAATTACTGGAAGAGAAAAAAACACTGAGTGAAGTAGTAGTTATTGGTTACGGAACGCAGAAAAAGAGCAATGTAACAGGCTCAATTTCAAGACTGACAGCTGAAGCGATTGAAGAACGTCCGATTACCCGTGTAGAACAAGCTTTACAAGGTCAAATTGCAGGTGTTGCCGTTCGCAGTACCTCAGGATCTCCGGGTAGTAATCTGATCATTAACGTGCGTGGCGCAGCTTCTATTACTGGAGAAACAACGCCATTGTATATCGTAGATGGTGTTCCACTTGACAATTTATCTGGGATTAACCCATCTGACATTGAATCCATTGACGTTTTAAAAGATGCAGCATCAGCAGCAATATATGGCTCGAGAGGATCTAATGGAGTTATACTTGTAACTACAAAACGTGGTAAGACCGGCGCTCCTGTATTTACCTTATCAGCCTATACCGCTGTAGCAAATGCGGAACGTAAGGTTGATGTGATGAGTTCTGACGAGTGGATCGATTTCAACAAAAAATGGCTGGATAGAAAATGGGTGCTGGCAACGAAGCAAAGTGCAAGTGTAAGCCAGGCAGACCGTATTGCTTATGCCCAATCTCTAGTTCCTACTGGCACTGTCGTCTATCAAACAAGAGATCAATTGCTAAGCATTAGAAATGCTTATGGAATCTATGATCCTTATTGGGGAACCGATGCGATTGAAAAAATCGACTGGCAGGATGAGCTGTTACGCAGAGCTCCGGTTAATGATTTGCAATTAAGTGTTGCCGGTGCTACAGACCAGATTAACTACTCTATTTCAGGTGGTGCATTTGATCAGAAAGGTATTGTTTACGGGTCGTCATTTACCAGATACTCGCTAAGAGGAAATCTAGAAGCTAAATTAAGCGACCGTGTTAAATTGGGCCTTAGTCTTGCTCCCTCCATAGGAACTACTTTAGGCGCAAACGTAGATGGGAAAGACAATGCTGTTTCACGTGCTTTAAGTTACCCGGGCTGGGTATTGGCTGGGAGTGGCAGAATGGCGGGAGCTGATCCATACAAATATTATGATGGCTGGGGTCCAGGCGCGAACGTGGTAAGTCCATATGTACAGGCCGTATATAATGATCGCAAGATCGCGGATTTCCGGATGAACACCGCACTCAACACAACCGTTAAAATTATTGATGGTTTAAGTTTTAATGGATTGTTAGGTTGGAATTACAGAAACAATTCACAAAGAACGTATAGCCCAACCTGGATACAAGGGAATTGGAATACCGCCACACCTGGTTCATTATCGACCTCCAGAAAAATTGGTGTATTTAGCAACAGTTTACTTTATCAGGGAACATTAAACTATACTAAAGAAATAGGCGATCATTCCATAGATGCATTATTTGGTGCCACTCAGGAAACTTTTAATGATGAAAGTAGTGATCAGGGCTATACAGGTTTTCCAAATGACAAAACATTTATATTCGATATCAAGAGAGGAACTACAATTAACCAAAACTCGATTTCGGCTTCAAGTAACGCGATTCAGTCTTTGTTTGGACGTGTGCAATATGCATATAAAAACCGTTATCTGGTATCAGCGTCTATTCGTCGCGACGGATCTTCTAAATTTGGGCCAAACAACCGTTGGGGCACCTTTCCTGCTGTTTCTGTTGGATGGAAAATCAATGAAGAAGACTTTGCAAAAGATTGGGATTGGTTAAGTGCAACTAAGCTTAGGTTAAGCTGGGGTCAGGCAGGAAATGACAGGATCCAAAATTCAGGTTTTCTTTCCAGTATGGGCGCTTTGAACTATCCATTTGGTGAGCCGCAATCGATAAACAATGGTTTTATCGTTGGAAACATTGCCAATTCAAAACTGCGTTGGGAAAAAACAGATAGCTACAACTTTGGTCTGGACATCGGATTGTTAAAAAATAGAATAACTTTATCTGCAGATGCTTATTTTAAAAAGACATCAGATCTATTGTTGTCGGCTCCAGTCTCTTTAACAACTGGATTTGGAACCATGTTGGATAATATCGGAAACGTGGATAACAAAGGTATAGACCTACAATTGAACACCATAAATATTGTTGCTCCTGTAAAATGGACTAGTTCATTCAATGTATCAATTGTTAGAAACAAAATAACAGCGCTGACCAATTCAAATGCTGATATCAAGCTTGGACAGGGTAATACTGTAATTCAACGTGTAGGTTATCCAATAAACTCCTATTATTTACTGGATGCCATCGGTGTGTTGAGACAAAGTGATTTCACGCAGGATGCCGGTGGTAATTATACGGTTCCTAAACTTCCTATTTTCTCCGGACAGAAACCAGGTGACACCAAGTACCGTGATGCCAATGGTGATGGTAAGATTGAT
>Ga0116227_10016551_pt1 | contig 10556 bp, 7 predicted proteins | sample S1TSphgellanicum_FD_89693 | JGI IMG/M metagenome (GOLD analysis project Ga0116227, IMG submission 89693) | Host-associated microbial communities from peat moss isolated from Minnesota, USA - S1T2_Fb - Sphagnum magellanicum MG | ecosystem: Host-associated > Plants > Peat moss > Unclassified...
AATTTTCAAGGACAAAAATGACTCAAAATTAAATATTTACAATAATGTAGGGACAGGGTGAAATATTCACCTACAATGGTACCCTGGTAATTTTGAGTGAGATCTCTAAATGGCCAAATTAAGCCAAGAACATGCTCAATTTGGAATCAAAGACACCGATGTAGTCTAAGCACATATGTTTGTCTAAACACATATGACTCCAAAACAAAACTAATGCAAAAGACCATGCAACTTCCAACCCTAATTAATGAACCCATTAGGCCATTCTTGGGTTTAGCCCATTTCATCATAGGAAATTCAATAACAATTTTGAGGTAAGGAAATACCTATGCTACAACATAAAGTGAATTTTCAATCTTGCTCAACTCCAATGCTACAAATGCACCAAGAAACAAACACAAATTAGATCACAATTTGAATGGCATGTGCATTGCCCACAAAATCCCATATAACCTTCATGTTTTTGAAACGGGGGTCCAAAATGATAATCAACATGTTATGGGCTTTGGCTTGATTATAAGCTTAAGCAAATGCCAAGAACGAGAATAGAATATTTATGACTTGCGTCATCATCTTTAATTAAATTTTTGCAACTCTAAATTAATGTCCCCATGAATCAACAACTAATTTAAAGCTTGGGCCCTAGTTACATTAGCTTTCATGGCAATGCATAAGGTCAAGGTAGAATGAAATGCATTTAACAACAACTAATAGCTAGCATTTTGATTCAAGACACAAAGTTTCACAATAGGAAGGAACATATTTATAATGGCTTTAGCAATAACTCAATTTGAAATACCAACACTCTAGAAAATAAATGAGTAGCTTGTTGCCATCCATAGCAAATGGAAGTAACATTCTAATATTCTAATGTTTCTAGGAATAGGATGATTTGAAAAGTAAACCTTTTCTTCACTAAAGTTTTCAACATCTTGGTAGGCAAGCTTACAACAATACAAGACTTTTTCATTTTCATCACCCCTTACCAAATTTTTTTGTCTAAGTAAATCTTGAGCTTCTTTCAAGCTAATTTTTTAAAATCTAGCATAGACTTTACTATCATTAGTAGCATATTGAGCCACCTTTGACATGGCATGCCCAAAATATGACCCTAAAAATGGGCAAGCTAACTAAAGAGCAAAACAAGGAACAACAGAAGTCAATACAGAAATCAAAGTGTTTAAATTAAACCCTTCATTTTTTATGTATGCAAATATTATATCAAATAAGCCAAAGGAATCCAACAACAAATTTACTTGGTTTGCCATGGCTACACTTGCAATGTTATTACCCCAAAAATCCCAATTGTCACATGACATGGCTCCCATGAAACATTGATGAAACTCACAACAATAACAAAGGTATCAAAATTTGCATGAGACATCCAAAGGTTAAATGAACATGTACAAGTAATACAAAATGTAGGGGTAGGGATGACATAAATCTCCCTACTTTTATCCACCATGTTAAAAAACATTTTAGTCACCATTTAATGGCCGGATGGAGACTATACATGGCCACATTGCCATAAAACTAGATGTCACAGCCATGGATTTTCAACAGAAGATTAAGGCTGGTAACCCTTTGCAACATAGAGAACGAGGCCCTCCAAAAAGGCTTATTGTAAAGGATCTAATTTGTGTTAAGGTCGTTGGTTGCCAAAAAAGTTTATGATTTGAGAAGGGGGACAATTTTCCTCTTATTTGACCTTTATTTTTCACTTTGGTTTCTATAACCCTCTTTAGCAAAAATAGTCCCCATTTTTTGTACAAATCTGGATATTCATGACAAGCATGTTTTTTCAAAATGCTTGTGCTATGGTTTTTATTATGGTTCACAAGTCCTTTATGTTTTCCTTGAGCATCAAGGAGTTTCAATTGAGTAGGGTGATAAACAAAACAATGCATCATCTATGGATTACAAATGTTCAATGCTGTAACATCATTCACCACAAAAAAAACCCAATAGGTTAATGTTTGATGGTTGGGAGACCATAGATTTCTATTGGCCACCAACTTTGGAATAAAGATTTCCCAAGTTGCATCTATGTCAACTTTTGATGCCTCTTGTGATCCACGTTCAATTTCAAGTTGAGACATAAAATCAGTATCATCTTCATCACATGAAACAATTGTTATAGGTTATGTGGCACTTGTGGATGCCATTGTAAACAACCTTATAGGCTAGGCTTTGTTTTATTTGATGTTGTTTACAAAAAACATAGAGGATAGAGCTTAAACATGTATGAAAATTCAATGACATCCTATCACAAAGACTTATTAGAAGCCATAATTGTTACATGACAAAAACATTATCGCTATGTCTACAAAAAAAAAGACATGAAGCTTACACAATAATAAATTCAATGGAATTCTATCCATCACAAAGTATTAAAAACGCTATTGCATGGCAAAATCTTCTTGATATAAAAAACTAACCAAAAAAACTGATGGAAAGAAAAAAACATACGTATAACTTGTAGGTAACACAAGATGACCATTGTAATGATCTTCAATAACACCTAATGCTTTGAGAACTTTTGTTTAAATTTTATAGGATTCAGCACTAATTATCAACATCACACATAAACAAATTGTGATGCAAGCTTCAAAATATGGAGCATGTATTTAAAACAGTAGAAAATGGCCATTTTGCAATTGGACCATGTGATTAATTTTTAGTTATAAATGAGATTTGTATCTAAAATCTTAATAGCCACATTGGACAAGTTGCATCAACACAAGTTGCACGATAATGAATTTTGGACGAAAGAAAAAAGTCAACGAAATACATTTTCATCTTTTGATTAATCATATACATATTATTGTTTATAATTAAGATGCAACTTTTTTAGGTGAACAATGGGAACAAGTTATGTGTTGCCACATGTTTTAACTCTTAATATTTTAAAATATTTTTTTATTATTTTGAAATAATCTAAGACATTTAATTTTATACTTGGATGGTTTAAATTAGGACACATGGTGTAATAAAAATTTGCCACATGGCATATTAATTGAATTTTCTAAATTAAATTTAAATCAATATTTAGGTATGTAGGTTGAATTAAGTACCTATCTACCTATATACCTACCTATCCATCTAGGCTAAACACCTATCTAAATAGAACCTATTTACCTACCTAGGCCAAATACCTACTTAGGTAGGTAGGTACATACGTAGAAAAGTAGGTTGGTAAGTTAGGAGAAATATGTAGTTAAATGTAAGTACATGAATATTTATATTTTATTTTGGGTTAAGTAGTTTTTTTTTACTCATCCCATATGCTCATCTTTTTGAATATGAAAATATAAAACAAAACACCTTATTTATATACTTTTCAAGATGAGAATGAAACCTGAAACATATGGTATAAATTTTTTAATTGCAAGTTGTTTGTGACTAAAAATGTTTAGTCATAAACGGTTTGTAATTAAATGTTTTATCCCATATGTTTTGGCTTTCATTCTCATCTTGAAAAGTATATAATTAAGTAAGTAAGTGACAATTAATTTGTTAATTAATTATCTAACTAATTCATTTTATAAACTATCCAACTGCCTAATTATTTATAGTAATAATCATCAATATCTTATGATTATTGAATTAATTATATTATGAAATATTACTAAATTTATTAGCTAGATAAATATTAATAATATTTAATTTTAAATATATATTAACTATAATAATTTATCAGCCAATTTATTTAACTAGTATTTGGCTAATATTGAAATAATTAGCTAATAACTATAATAACTAATAACTTATTATTTCGTAACCAAATAAATTAATATTCAAACTGAAATATTCAGTATTTAATAATTATAAACTATTAATTATAAATATTGAATACTAGTTTTTTAATCTAATAATATGATTAAAACCTAACCTAAGCTAACTATTTTATTTTTATTATTCATATTATTACTTCACTCATAAAGACTATTTATGAATTATTACAATAAATATTTTATATATTTTTTTAAATATAGTTTTCCTTCAATTTTTTTTGGAAACATTTGTATAGTAATTTATTAGATTTCCATTCTAACTAATTATATTAATCTAATAATACTTCATAATTGATTACTTATATTAATAATAATAATGTAATTTGTAGCTAGCCTAGGTTAACTATTCTATTATTATTATTATGCTTATATATTATTATGTCATTTTGTGAGAGCTATTATGATTTATTATAATTAATATTTCATTTTTCAATAAATATTTTTTTAAAATTAGTACATTAATCATTCAAAAATAATTTAATAATAAGATAATAATATATTAAAATTTTAATAATTTCTCTAGTAATTATACAATTATTTATCCTATCATTCTAATATCGTCATCGTTGTCATCATTATGTAATAAGATATTACTATTTAAATTTTTTAGTCATAGATAATATTGAATTTTAGTTTTTTATTACATGTAATTAATAAAAATACATAATATAATATTAATAAAAAAAAATAAATGTCATTTGTAATAATTTTAACAAACTTATACTGTGGGCACAATATATTTAGCAAAGATCTTTCATAAAATTTAATATATTCAAAATATACGTTTATAAAACTTAATACATTCAATTATATTCTTTAGAATTCATAAAATACACCTTTGTATATTCATAAGATTGTAACTAAATTGGCCACATTTACACTAATGGGACATAAATTGTTCTTCTTGGATGAAAACTAAACTAAATGTTGTTCACATGGAAGGATGAACACCAAAATAATCATAAACTAATTGCACTATAATTACAAATATGATTAACATAAGAAATAGTTGTAAAAATGTTCAAATGTAGGTGCAAATAATTAATAGTCGCATGTAGTCACAAATAAAATGGTTACATTTTGGTCAATTTTTACTAGTGCTATGAATTATAATCAAAAGACACAATAGACCTTGAAGTGTTGTTTTGCAAACAATAATCACCAACTACCATTTGGACATGTCCTTTATAGCTTTATACATAGTTGATTTAAGGATATTTACAATCATTTCAATTCACTTCCATCATGAATGGTAGTGAGTAACCACCATCACTTCCCACTGACTTCATCAACTCCCAATAGTGGGTGTTGTTTAGTACATAATATTTTGTTCAAAATTCATTGTAAAAATATATATAAAAAGTTGCAACATGCGTTTTTATTACACTTTTGGATGTAAACAAAAGGTTTAGTTTTGATGTTGGCTATTGCCCAAAGAGGCACAAATAATTCAAAAGATAATAATATCCTTTTTCAAGTTGTATTAAGCTTGTGATAAGCAACATCATTCCATTTTAGCTTGCCCATGTACAACAAGCGTTTAAGCCCATGGCATGGAAGGGTCTACATATAAGGTAGTGGTTGGAGCCTCCTACAACTTGAACATATCCTTTAGACACATAACTGGTAACTACTTAATTGTAATACGTATGTTTTAGCCACTAGAATAAAAATGAACATGATTATAGAAAAACTCCCACAAAACATTTTGAGGAGAGCCATCGAATCAATTATGGCCAACCAAAAAACAACATGGCAAGGATGAATGAAGTCATAAACTTGAGTGTTAATCATACAAAATATTAGACCATCAACTCCATCATGAATGGCAATGATTAGGTGCCATTCATCCCCACTACTCTTAAACCCTAAACCCATCATCAACTCTTGACCCTCAGTGTGGTTAAATGATAATCTACTCAAAACTTAGGGAAATAGATATATAGAAAGATGCATCTTGAGTTTCACTATTTGTCACACAAGTGTACATGATTATAAAGATAAGAACTTTTACATAGAGTGGTTGGCCACAGTGAGCTGCTTGAAAAGACAATGTCCTTTCAAGCATGAAAAGGTACATATGCAAGAAAATGCAAATTAAAGTTTCATAAGCACAAGGAAGGATACAATTCAAAAAATCACCTCTTATTGCAAACCAAGGATTTTAAAGCCTCACTCACTTGCTTCTATTCAATTGCATGTGCAATTACTACCTCTATGCATATGTTTTCTACCTCAACTTGAGAATCCATTCATCCATTAGAAACAACTCAATTAGAGACAATATATAAGTCAAGCCTAGTTCATTTTTACTTTAGTTAAGTTTCTTGTTTGAGTCAACAACTAGCAAAGTAACTATTACTCAAGAAATTCAATCTTAATACTATCATTAAACATCTTGATGATAGAACCACCATTTTAAAAGACTAGTTTGAATTGAAAGCCAACAACCCTAAAACCTAGGAGAAAAGGCTTGATTAACGAACATATCATTTTCTATATTTATTTTTTCACATCGTAGACAGTAGCTACAATTACATCAAATCTTATATGTCCTTAAAGAATTTTGTTATCCACAAATATGTTTCAAATTATGCCCCACTATACAATATAGGCTAGATAAAGGAAAATTTTATTTTCACATTACAAAAAAAAAAAAAAGGAAATTTGAAGAATCATTAAAATAACTTTGTTGTTTAGGTTTTTGACCTAAATCAATGCAAAGACACATTGTCGCTCAACCTCAAGTTGTTGTTGAAAAGAAACTTACTCTTGGTAAGAAGAATGGAAATTAGGTACCTTCATTATAGAAAAGCTTTTATCAAATAAAATGTCATTTTTGAAGGTGGTATTAACTTATAACCTTATCAAAGTTTCTCACATGAAATGTCAAACCATCACCTTTAGTATGCCCTTGTACAAACAAGCATATGAGCCTACAACATAGGGAGGCCTACATAGAGTGTAGTGGTTGGGGCCTCATGCACCTTGATTGTATCTTTTAAGCACACCACATGTGACTACTTGGATGCAGAATATTTTTTAACCCATATGTGTTAAGAAACATATCTCAACCAAAATAATCATGACAAACTTACATGTGGTCATAATTTTGTGAATTCACTCACAAAGCACCAAACCATCACCATTATCATGAATTTTAATGTCTGGTTTCCATTATCCATATTGATGTAATCAACTCTGAATAGCAAGAATAGATAAGTGCATAAACATCTACCTAAAAATTAATACAAAAATTAGGGTCTTGAGTTTCTATCACATTTCCAACATGAAGACTCATGATGTTGGCTAGCATTCAAGAGGCAAGTTGATTGAAATAGTAATAGTATTTTCATTCAATCTACATCAAGCTTGTGACATGAAACTTCATTCATTTTAGCCTGAGTACAAGCAAACATCTAAGCTAAAGGTTTCATTTTAGCCTTGAATGTAAGCAAACATCATTGTGACAAGAACTGGGTGACATGGTTTTAAACTCTAAACTAAAGACAATATTTTGGAAAAAACCAAAATTAAAGGTTCAATAATTTCAACAACTTGTTTCAAAACCATATGGACATCCCCCAAACTTTTAAAAAATCAGCTAAAACAGGAACTAGAGGTTCCTTTTGAAAAAGAAGTAGAATTGAAGGTGTTGAATAAAATATTGTTTAAAACAAGAATTGGACAACATTAGTTTCAAGCCACATTTTGATTAGTTAAAAATTACGATTAAGCCTAAAACCGAGCAAAGAACAACATGAGTTTCAAGAGACAAAACCAAAAAGAAGTTTCAAGGCTTATTTGTAAGACCACAAATCAAGCACCAAAAAAATATGGGGCACCTGTCACAGAAGCCTAGTTTCAATATAGGAAACCAAAATGCTCCAAACTGCAACCCTCCTACAGTAATATTAGGAACAATAAAGACATTGGGCTACATTGCCGATCCCATGACGATCAAAGCGACAAAAGGAGCAAAGCGTTATTATTATCTCCAAGGCGGAACCAGAAGTGGGAGGCGGGATGGACTCTCCCTTCAACAGCATGGACCTGAACGTGACATGCACGAGTCAAGTCGCTTGTTGCAACGAATATTTCTTGGTTTCGCCCTGCCCCAAAATCTAAGGGTAATCCAGAACAATGGAGAAGAAGCTTTTGTACTCATTCACATTATCCTCCTCCGACGCCACCAACATCGGATACTCCAGGTTTTGGTTATTCACACTAGTCAAAGCTTCATTTGGAAAACACAAAGAGACTTTGGAGGAGCTCTTCTCTCGTAGTTGGATTGCCAACACCAGCCCTGCCATTGTGTGCCTGATCTTGTTTTTTCGCTCTGGCTGTCAAGGCCTGCATGCAAAACCCTAAACCTTAAACCTTAGGGCTAGGAAAAAGAACCAAAACCTTAAAGTTTTGAAAAACATTCACCGGTGCAAGGTCATCAAAATTTTATGGAATCGACAATCATCTGGTTCTGGGGTTGAACTTGGATCTGAAATAAAGGTGGGTCCAAGGGTAAAGTTTAAGTCCAGGTATTTGAATAGGGGTCAGGGTCAAGGTAGGGTATGTATAATCGAAACCAGAACCACCGGTTATTACTCGGATTTCCGGAGAACTGCCCAACACTGGTTCTAACCAGTGTTGGCAGGTCCTTGGGATTTAAGTGTTAAAATCAAATGTTAAGGGTAAGGTTATTGTGACCTGGACCCAAACTGCTCCCCTTTGATGGAATCGATATTTGAGACCGGACCATGGAACTAGCCTTTCTCTAGAACAACCTCTGTGAATGGAGTATGTCAGGGTGAAGGCATGGTATAGATGGTTCACAGTGCAGATGTGCTGTTCATGGTGATGTTAATGCATTGTTGTTGATGGCAATAGAGGGTTTTGTTGCACGAAGCATTATTTACAAAAGTTATAGCTTTCAAATGCACCTGGGTGGGTGGGTACCTAGTACCTAGCACCTACCTACCATATACCTCCTGGAGGGAGCCACAGAAGGTGCTATCCTAAAGAAACTTGGAGGACCTTCAAACCAAAGAAAAAGAAAAAGAAAAAAAAACCTAAAACAAGGCTAGAACCTTCACTTGAAGTGAAGATTTAGCCAAATCTGACTATAAATCAGATATGAAGTATAAATTTTTAGTCCTTTTATAGTTTTGGCTGTACAAGAATGTTTTTTTTAAATGAAAATTTGTCAAATATCGACCTGAAAATTATGATTTCAAACTATACAAGTGATTTTCCATGAAAAAAATGGCCCAAATTTGTCAGATTTTGGGAAAAAAATCCGAAATCCTAAACCCTAAAAAAAAGTTTCCAGATCACCAGATTTTTATGATAAGTTCCAGTAGGTAGCCAAGAATATAGTCTTGTCTTCTTTCTAGTTTCATATTTAGTATGTAGCCAAATCCAACTAAATCATCTTATGGATGATAGCCACTTCAGCTACATCACAAAATTGAAAAAAAAACCCTGCTGTGCACACTGAAAACCAAATATATGAACCTGACGATTTTTAATATGATTTTCCCATTCCTGGTGGTGGAAAACCTCCAAAAGCACTCCATTTTAGAAATTTTGATTTCTAACCTCCCCATTCTTTAGTTGATATGCTTCCTGCTACTGGTGAAGGTTTCTGTGCGTAGTGGTTACCTTACCTCCGCGTGTCCCACCTCTTTTGGGCTGTTTGCCTGCCTGGACTTTGGTCCTTGCCCCTTTGTTTTTTTCTCTCCCCTTCTTGGGTGCTCTCTTTTTATGCAGTTTGACACGGTTTCATCATTTTGACGAAATTTCGCCAACAAAAGAAAGGCTAGTACCAAGAATTCAAAGGAATGATAACGACATTGTCCAGTCAGTACAAACGCATGAGCACGACAGAATATGCCATTTTGTGGGGATAAATTGCGGTCCTGGCTTCTTCTCCGGCACTGCCCTTCGATCTAGTGCTCGCCATACTTCCGTGTTCTGCCCACAGCTTTCCTCTCCTTCTCCTCTCGTCTTGTTCGCGTGACAGACCGTCACCAAGTTTCGAGGTTGGTTTCAGAGGGTTTACAAAGTTTGAGAGTTGGCCAAGCGGTGAGGATGAGGATGTCTAGGATTCCTGAAATTGAACAAGTTGGTGAAATGAGCCATCTGAGCCAAAAACGTTTGATAGTTGATCGAGTAATGAGATGGCCACCGACTCTTCCTCGTTTGAGTTTTGACAGCCAAGTGGTGAGAACCTCTACGATTCCTAATATTGGACAAGGTGGTAACACGAGCGAGCTGGGCCTAGAAGATTTGACATTTGACGAATTGGTGAAAATGTCGATGGATTTTCCAGCAAGAGATGAAACTGAACAATGTGAAGAATGGAAAGGCTTGGTTTGTTCTGCTCCTTCTCTGGGGGCCGTCTCAGCTGGTTTTGTCTTACTTTAGGCCTCGGAAGAAGTTCATCAGGAATTGGGGTTAGAGACATGCTCTTTTGGATTTTGTGCTTACAATAAGGAGTAAACCATGTGCAACATGAGTCGTGACTAACATAATTGGTTGATTTCGAGAACTGTGGAACTGACTATGTACTAGTGTTCGCAATTTCGCACAAACAGATCGTTCACATCCTGTTCCAACCATAATTTCCTAAGAAAACATTGATATTTGTTCTCAAATCTTGAGATTTCATGAATAGAAACAAGTAGAGGCTGCTGAAACGATTGCAAGTCAAGCTCTGCATAAGTATGCATCTGTTGGGGAACTTGTTCCATCGATTTTCGTGGT